>Ga0265294_10011142_pt1 | contig 10139 bp, 6 predicted proteins | sample MunlanPumphouse3_FD_192504 | JGI IMG/M metagenome (GOLD analysis project Ga0265294, IMG submission 192504) | Groundwater microbial communities from a municipal landfill in Southern Ontario, Canada - Pumphouse #3 | ecosystem: Environmental > Aquatic > Deep subsurface > Groundwater | place...
CCGGGAAGCGGCGTGAATAGAGATCTTACCGGTTCCGCACCCGACGTCAGCCATGACGTCCCCGTCATGTATCTGGAGTTTAAAGAGGGATATCGCCATCACCTCGTCCTGGGTCGGTCCACCTTTAAGTGACATTGAATCAGATCTAAATTGTATTAATTCAGATAAAGTGTTACCCATTTTGGAGAGAATCAAAGACCCCTTAAAAATATGTGTTGCTGAAACCGTGAACCGAATAAAAAATACTTATCATCATTCAAAAAGTATACAAAAAATATGTTTCTACAACAACAAAATTGAAACATTGATAAAGTAATTTTGTCATAACACAACAAATGCAAGACATAACCCTCATCCTCGCAAGTAGCACCCTCATTGGGATCACCATTCTTGCGATAAAATCAGGCTTTGGATGCGGCCTTTCAGGACTGAATTACAAGGAGGTAATCGGATTCGCCGCAATATATGGTATTGTTGCCTTCCTAGTGGGATTGCTTGCCGCCATTATCTCTCCTGAGGTAACCGACATGATTTTAGGCGCGGGCATTGCAATGCATCTGATCATTGCTCTTGGACTGCTTTATTTCGGAATACAAACACGAAAATCATGGTTAGCCGGAAAAAAAGACATCTCACGCCGGACATTTCTCTGGATATCTGTTCCATGTCCGGCATGCATGGTTGCTACCTTTCTTGCCTGTATTGTCCTCACCGAAACTACCGGCATCTCCGGCATCGTCATCAGTGCACTGGTTGCAAGCATCCTTATTGCAGGCATTATCCTCTCTGCGTTTGGCATCTCATGGGCAGCGAACCGTGGGGGATGGAAAAATCCTTCCAGCCTGGGAAGCGCCATGATTATGCTTGGCCTCTTTTATTTGCTCTGTCCCCTCTTTATCCCGGCGTATATTGAAGCCCAACAGATCAAAGGCCAGATCACCATGTCATTTCCTACAAATACAGGAACCGGTCTTCTTATTCTCTTCATACCCGTCTGCGCCGGTTTCTTGATTAGCAGAATGCGGCGTGCACGGTCAGGAGGGATGTAATAATGGAAGTTGCATCATCGGTTATGGAAATTTTGTTTCTTTTCTCTGAGTCACTGCTGTATCCGACAATCCTACTTCTCATTGCCCTTGTAATCTGGGCACTCGTGATGATAGGACAGGCGGTATCCGAATATTCAGGGAGAGTCAGGGATATCAGTAAGATTCGGGAAGCAGGAAAACGGGCAAAATTAGCGATCACTGAGGATAATCTCACGGTTGCAGGAGAGGCTTTTAATGGCATTCCCCTGAACCCGATGGTCAAAAGATTTGTCACTGATATCAGCAGATTCTTTGGAGATACCAAAATGGCCCTTGAAGCAGAAAAATTGCTTCAGGATTATGAACTCATTATCGGAAAAGAAATTCAGCATTTAAAAATTCTCACCCGCATCGCTCCAATGCTCGGTCTCATGGGGACACTCATCCCTCTCGGCCCGGCACTCATGGGACTATCCTCAGGAAATGTTCAGGCACTGGCATCAAATCTTGTCGTCGCCTTCAGCACCACTGTGCTGGGCCTGCTGGTTGGCGGAATTGCCTATACGCTCATGGTGATCAGACGTGGGTGGTATATCCAGGACTTCTCCGACATGGAGTATATTGTGGAAGGCCTTGAATGAGAAAGAGACAAAGACGTTATCTTACAGAAGACGACGACGAGGACCCGCTTGCAGGTATGGCCAACCTCTTTGATGTTGCAATGGTCTTTGCCGTCGCCCTCCTCGTTGCATTGGTACTCTCCTATAATATGCCCGAGATGCTCGATGATCAGTCTTCTGTTACCATAGTGAAAAATCCCGGTACGCCCGAAATGGAAATTATTGTTAAAGACAAAAATGAGATCACGGTGTTGAATATGTCAGACAAGGTCTCAGGCGGGCAGGGCACCAAAATGGGTACTGCTTATCGTTTGGAGAACGGTCAGGTGATATATGTGCCCGGTGACGAATAAACCAAATATTTTTTTTCATTTGAATTCAGGCATTATCCATTTTTGATTCATTTTTTCCACACAAAATATAGTTCTTTATAACAAAATAAATTACATATGGACAAGTTTATTTACATTATATCAATAATATTTTAGTGTCTAGTCAGACGACCCGACATACCAAATATTTGAGGCTTACATGAAAGTAAATAAAAATAACCGATCTAAGTGGCTTATCGCCATGATGCTCATTGTTTTTCTTATAGCTGCACCGGTAGCGGCAGGAGAAAACATGAGCGAGTCGGAAATGAATGTGACGACACCACTTGAATCTCTACCAGAGGAGATTCTGGAAAATGTCACGGAACTAGAAATACCCGTACCGACATTAGAAACAACGCCCGCACCGGAAGCATCGGTGAAAGAACATCATCGACTGGCGATTGTCGCAGGAGACACCTGCAACACAGAAAGTCTGATTAACGCCACCTTGGATGCACCACTGGACGTAACACTCCTAAATGAGACCGAAGCACTCGCATACGATTTTTCTTCGGAAGAACTCATCTTTGTTGCATCCGTAGGTCAACCAACGTGGGAACAGATCTGTGCTACGATGAACCCGGATGTGCCGGTAGTGACCTATAACCTCTCAGAAGAGGGGGATGATATCGGAACATCGGTGAATTTCACCATTGTTGAGGACACACCCGTTGTGCTGGATGAAGCACCGCTCAACGCCACCATCGGAACTCCCGCAGATGAGACGATTGTTCAGTTGTGGAGAGAGGGGGGTGATGAAAGCATGCTGGAGATGCTCCAGTATATGGAAGGAAAGTATTTCGCGACTTTTAAAATGCTCTCCCGTGGACCTCCAGCTGATGGAAGGCCGAAGATCACCTTTGTATTCTCTCGGACATCAGAGATAGCGAGCATGACCACCGTTGGCGACGAAGCAGAGATCCACGACAAGATGAATATTGAGACTCGCCTCGGCATGTCTAATCAAGAACTCTCCTTCGATCTCTCCATTCAGGACGTTATCCTTATCTCGAATCTCGATGCGGGTGTCATCATGGCATTGACCCCCACCATCACCGCGGCACGGGATAATGGTGCAGTGATCATCTCCATGGGTCCACTGGCGCAGAGTTTCAATCTGCACACCGTCGATCCGACGAGCAATGAAAGCCTGAAGATGGAAAAGTATCTGGAATACCCATCTGAACACAATTACCTAAACCTTGCCCGCTATATGGGGACAACCTACTGCAACCTCACTTATGAACCAGATGAGCCCAAAACACGCCCAGTGTATGGCATATACCACACCGATGCACCGGAGATCTTCCCCAACATAACCGCATATCTCGCATGGTACAACAGTACCGGGAAATACAACCCGGAAAAGCCGACTATGGGCGTTATGACTGGTGATTACAAATTTGTAGACCGTGACTGTCCGATGATGGACGCTCTCATAGCATCCTTTGAAAGCAGGGGCGCCAACGTCATCGTCGGCACCTACCACTACAAGGATCCAGTCAATATCGATTACTTCATGCAGGACGGAAATGTGCTGATTGATGCAGCAATCGTCATATCCAAAGGAAGCGCGCTGGACTACGGCAATCAAGAACGTGGAGTTGAAAACCTGAAAACCCTGAACGTCCCGGTCTTAAACGGTGTCAGGCTCTTCTACGATGTCAACGAGACCACCTGGCGCGAAAGCCCGCATCTTTTTACCGGTCAAGATCAGGCATTCCAATTCGCTGCGGCTGAACTCGACGGTATCATTGAACCAATAGTCTTTGCCGGAAAAGAACCAAATCCCATCACCGGTGAACTCTGTTACAAACCCTTTGAGGATCAGACTGCCTGGCTCACCGACCGTGGGATGGGCTGGATGAACCTCCACCGCACGAGCAATGCCAACAAAAAAGTAGTCATTCCATACTACAGCTCAGAAGCTGGGAAGGCTTCTGTTGGTGCGGATATCGACTATTATCTCGATGCGCAGACAAGCCTTACAAACGTTCTTACCGGTATGAAAGACCGTGGCTATGACCTCGGCGGCCGCGAGGTTCCCACCTCCAAAGAACTTGCAGGTCTGATGATGGATTATGCTCACAACTACGGGACATGGGCAGATGGAGAACTAAAGAAATGCGTTGAGAATGGAGAGGTTATCCTCATCCCCGAAGACCAGTATCTCACATGGTTCACCGAACTTCCCGCAGATAAACAGGCCAATATCCGCAAAGTATGGGGAGAACCACCCGGTGACATAATGGTGTACGATAACGGAGGTGTCAGATCTCTTGTGATCCCGACTATCCGTTTCGGTAATGTCATCCTTGCCCCGGAACCCATGCCCGGATCAGATCAGAACAATAAGGTGCTTTATAGTGATTCAGCACTCCCACCGACGCACCAGGCCATCGCATTCTACTTTTACATGGATCGCGTCTTTAACGCCGATGCCATTTTCTCAATATTCAGCAGAATTCCAGTGCTGCCCGGAAGGGAGGCGGGTCTCGCCTGTACGGACTGGGGAGCAATCCTGACGGGAGACATGCCTCACATTCATGTGCTACCGATGGATGCCGAAGGGATCGTTGATCGCAGGCGTGCCAATATGGCAGTCATTGACTTTCTGACACCAACCCTTGTCCCCTCAGGGTTGTATGGTGACTTTGCAAATCTCCAAGATACCATCTTTAACTACCAGACGGTGGTGGACGAGGCAGTAAAGGCTGAATATCAATCAGAGATCATAACTGCCATCAAAAAACTTGGCCTCGACAAGACACTTAAAATCGACACCTCCACGATCACCGATGATAAAATGGCATTTGAGGCCGTCCTTCCAGCGCTGGAATCATATCTCACTGATATGAAATGTGCCAGTATGCCCTATGGCTCACATATCCTCGGAGAAGTCCCAGAAGGAGAGATCCTCGCTGCCATGCTAAAGAGTATGATTGACCCCGAATACAGTGAACATGTAGTAGCAGTCGGTGGAGATGATGGTGCAAGTCTTGCCATCCTCCGTCTTGTCGTGAACGGAACTTCGCCTTCATCTGCACAGACTGAAGTCCTTGGTACAACCACAATCGCAATTTCAAACGACCTCACGTTAAGCCTAGATTATCGCGATAGGGTCCAGGGCTGCACCATAGAGGTAACCCGCGTCCTGGATGCCCTTGAAGCAAAATTCATACCACCAGGTCCAAATGGAGACCCGATTCGTAACCCGGACGCCCTCCCCACGGGAAGAAACCTTCACACCTTCGATGACCGTCTGGTTCCCACCACTGCAGCATGGACAGTGGGTACCCATCTGGGTGACGAGCTGATCGGCCGATATATCGAGGATCACGATAATTATCCTGAAAAGGTATCGTTCCTCCTTTGGTCAGTTGAGACATCCCGACATCAGGGAACCATGGAATCTGAGATATTCTGGATGCTTGGCGTCAGACCACTCTGGGACAAGAATGGCCGCGTCGGTGATGTCGAGCTTATTTCATCTGCAGAACTCGGGCGACCTCGCGTAGATGTGCTCGTTGTTACCTCGGGAACATACCGAGATATGTATTCCAGCAGACTTGAGCTGATCGACAAAGCTATCCGCCTCGCAGCAGAGGCTGAAGACGGTGCCACACCGAATTATGTTAAACAGAATTCGCAGGAAATGTATGCAACCCTGATCGCAGCGGGATATGATGAAGCTACGGCACGGACGCTCTCGTATGCCAGAATATTCTGTCCACCTCCTGAATCATATTCCTCCGGAATCGAACATGCGATCGGTGCATCCGATTCCTGGAATGACCCCGCTAAAATTGCTGAATTATACATTAATAACATGGGTCATGTCTACTCCGGAGGCATCTGGGGTGAGCAGTACACCGATGTCTTCAGAAACAATCTCAAAGACGTGGATGCCTGCATATTCTCAAGAACATCAAATCTCTATGGTTGCCTTGAACATTCACAGGTCGCTGCCTTTTTTGGAGGTATGAACCTCGCCATCTCTGAGCTTACGGGACAGAGTCCGGATATGTATATCAACAATCTCAGGACCCCCCAGAACCAGAAGATGGAGACGCTGAGTGAATTTTTAACAAAGGATCTCTATTCGCGCTACATGAACCCTCTATGGATTGAAGGCATGATGGGGAACGGGTATGATGGAACAAGATACTTCGACGCTCTCGTTGAGAATATGTGGGTCTGGGACGTTACGATGCCTGACCTCATCACCGACGGAATGTGGAATGATGTCTACGATACGTTTGTCATGGATTCCAACAATCTTGGTCTTAATGAATTTTTTGGGGAAAACAACCCATATGCGCTCCAGTCCATTGAAGCAAGACTGCTCGATGCCGCTAGGAAAGGATACTGGGATGCTGACATTAAAACACTGGAAACGCTCGCACAAGAATACCAACAGTCTGTGCGTACAAATGGCGTGACCTGTTGCCACCACACATGCGGAAACCTTGCCCTTTCCACCTATACCCAAAGTTTAGTGAATGCGATGACGCAGAAAAATATTAACGACTGTTCAGATGACCCTGGAACAGAAATGCTGAGACAGGCTGCGGCAGCGGCAGCACCAACAACAGCCATACCGTTGGAAGAGAGGGAAAATCCGTTTGGTGAAGAATCCATTACTGACGAGACAGAAACCGGAGGATATGGTGAAAATGGACTGGAACCTGCTGCTCCGCAGGTCTCATTGCCAAGCACAGACGTTTCTGGTAAGGTGATGGAGAGAGTTAACAAAGAGAACAGCAGTTCGGGTTCACCTAGCACCCCTATTGTTCCGATTCTTGTCGTGGGCTCCATCATCGGTGCCGTCTTCTTTGGCCTCCGATGGAAGAAGTTATAATAATTGATTTTTGACTCAACCCCTGATGGTCCTCACAAATATCAGGAGAAAAGAAAACTCATGGCATGGATTCCCCCCGCCCAACCCTTTTTTTTGGCACACATCATTTCAACGGGTAGGAAAAACACGAAAATTGAAAAAGAGATAACAAAGAGTGACAATACTCACCACGAAATAGAGGAGGAGACCAAAAATAGGTAAGAAATATCATTAACCATGGAGTGGTGTAGCAGAAAGCAGAGAGCATTTGTGCCATCTCTTCTTGCAAGGGAAGGGACAATATGCAAACGGGGGAATATCATGCGGAATAAAATGTAACTAATCTCTGATTTGGCAACCACTCGTTTTGAAAATCAGCATCTCATGGCCGGATGATGTAAACCAAAATTGTTCCACCTCAATTCCTGTTAATCCACTATTATACCAAGGTCGCAACATCCATCATTATCCAAATCCGTCCACAAGGAACACCCCGGTGACCCACAACAATGGCGCCCAAGAGGGCATGCACCTGCAAGTGAGGATGAATTCCCATTCGAGGAGCTTTCCCCATCCGGTTCTATTGAATGTATGCCATTATCCGTATCTTCCTCCTGCATAGGTACTGCAAGAACTTCCTGAAGACTGCCGGTAGTATCAGCAGACAGACAACCGGCAAAACAACTGAACATACCAATTAGCAAAAACAACTGAATGCAGCATCCCCATTTTTCATATTTCACTATTACGACCTCAGGGAGTGGAGTTTCGTTCGTGTCATTGTGGCCATCCATTTCCAATGCATCATTACATGGAACATTGCGAGACTGCAGAGCATGAGTCCTGACCAGTCGTGCAGAATAGTTATGAGACCAATATTCACTATCTGATAATTGAGTCCCAGTGAAAATATCAGACCCGGCCATTTAATGAAACCCGATATACTACACACGATAAATGAAAGCAACATTGCGATATCAATACCATAATTAATGTCTTTTCGTTTCATTACCCGGATACACCACCATCTTTACCATCACTATTCTCATCTCGTTTCTTAAAAAAGGAAAATTTGGGAAGAGGTATACTTACTTTCGTCGCATAATGACGATTCCAATGCAGAATGCAGATAACAGTGCAAGGAAAATCCCACCACCCAGCAGATCGACAGATTCGTCCGGCTCTTCAATCTCATTGAATATTTCATAATCCCGGTTCTGAAGCATGCCATCCCGGACAATGGTGTAGTCTGCTGCAAACTGTTTGATTTCATCCACGCTTGCAGTCTTCTCCATTTTCACTTTTTTCCTCATTTCGGCAAACCCTTCGGGGAATACCTCATCCTTCACCGTGAGTCTAACCGAATCACCGGTTGAAAGGCGGGTGACTTCAAACCAATAACTTTCAGCGGTTCTTGCTTTTGAGGCCTTTTTTATGGCAGATTCGGATTTATCATTGACAATAGACCCATCCTGCAGGAAAAATTCCAGTTTTCCTGAATTACCGGGTTCCATGCCAGGGCCAGCCCCAATAATATACCAGGCCGCCTGAACGGAGCCATTTGATATGAGACCTGACTTCAGGCCAATATCTGACCGGACAGGGACTTCATCTCCCCATACCTCAGTAATGCCCGCAAGGATTCCCCGGTACATGCATGCACAACAGACACAGACATCCGGCTCTTTTCCTTCAAGCATTCCATGATATTCTCCAACATCTTCGATGCTTATTTCCACCGGAACCCCGTTATCCAATACCACTATCGGACCGAGGTCAACCTCAGGGGCAGGAGCCGCACCCGGCATATGAGCAGAGACACCCTGACAGAGCACAAGAGCGACAAACAAAACAAATATTCCAATCTTTTTCATACTTCACCACGTTTCAATGGGTATGTACCGATCAAATATTTCGTAATTCGGTAGTAATCAATGGTGCCCGAAGATCATTCGGATAAACGAGATAACCGCAAAAACGTGAGGAAAAATAAAAAAATCCTAAATCAGATCTGGTTCACACACGATGTACCGAGAGAATGGTATCCACCAGTCCTAATACCAATGAGTCCGTGAAATATGCATGTGTATACCCTGCCAGCACATTCTGAAGGTAAATCCCGTCTTTTCCGTCTTCAATGCCCCGACCCCGTTTTAACGTAAGGGCGAACCGCACATCTGCATCGGCGTTTACGTCCAGCTTTGTATAATGGAATTCATGGCCCCGATACACAGTCCCTTGGGGAAAGAGAGCGTTTGCAGCGGTGCACTCTGCATCCACATATCCCAGTGCCTGAAACCGGTCCATCTTCACGGTCTCTGCCGGGATGACACCGCACATCGGTGTGCGTGTGCCGTCTATCTCGATACTCTCCGTCAGGTAATTCAGGCCCCCACACTCTGCATAGATGGGCATGCCCTTGTCTGCCGCTCTTTTCACCTCTGTTCTGCATGGTGAGCGTTCCAGTTCTGTGCAATGGAGTTCAGGATACCCACCGCCGAAATACAATGCGTCAACATCAGGCAGATGGTCAGTGAGGGGACTGAAAAAGATCAGTTCGGCACCCGCATTTCGTAACCGATCAAAATTATCTGCGTAATAGAAATTGAAGGCTACATCATATGCTACCCCGATACGGACCGACTTTCCCTTACCCGGTTCTTTGGTCTGGGCACAGAATTCGTCACTACGCACCGGGATCCTGCTTCCTGCAGTCGCAATGATAGCATCAACATCACAGTTCTCCTCCATAATATCCGCAAACTCTGAGATTGAACTGGTCTCATGGGCCATCTGAAGACCCATATGCCTGCTCTCAACGCTCCTCCCTTTCTCCCATGGGATATATCCGAAGGCGGGTGCTTTTAGAGAGACGGCAATCATCGCGGCGTGTCGTTTACTGCCAACCCGGTTGAAGATCACACCACCAATCGTTACATCCGCATCAAATGAGGCGAACCCCAGCACCAATGCATTCACACTGCGGGAGGCGCCTTTCGCATCGACAACAAGCAGAACCGGGCATCCAAGAATTTTTGCCACATGGGCGGTGCTCCCCGTGTCCTCTCCTTCAAGTCCATCAAAGAGGCCCATGACACCTTCAATCACGGCAATATCAGCACCTCTGCATGCACAGGCAAAGGTGTCAATGACCCCTTCTTCTCCCATCATATACGGATCGAGATTCCGTGACGGTCGCCCGCATATGGCGGTGTGATGGGTCGGGTCGATAAAGTCCGGGCCAACTTTAAATGGCTGGACAGTGAGCCCCCGTTTC
>Ga0265294_10011143_pt1 | contig 10139 bp, 8 predicted proteins | sample MunlanPumphouse3_FD_192504 | JGI IMG/M metagenome (GOLD analysis project Ga0265294, IMG submission 192504) | Groundwater microbial communities from a municipal landfill in Southern Ontario, Canada - Pumphouse #3 | ecosystem: Environmental > Aquatic > Deep subsurface > Groundwater | place...
CCATCAAGCATGATGGTGCCCAGGTCCCCGGTCCCGGACGCGGGTTCCGCGATTCGCGATGTAATCTGCTGGGAGAGGGCTTCCAGGGCCAGGCGGCTTGCGACTTCTCCTGCCGGGTGGCCTCCAAGGCCGTCCGCCACTGCCAGGAGCGTGAAGGTGCCTTCCGGGCCGTTGATCTTCCAGACACCGCAGGCGTCCTCGTTTCCCGCCCGTATCCCCTTGTCAGTCATATGACAGGTCAAAAGATCGCGATCCATTCCGTTCCTATGATATATCTGGTCCATCTCCTATATTCGCTTCTGCAGGTCGGGGGAATTTCCGGGTCTCTTTTCGAGGACGAGGATCCACCGGGTCAGGCTCTTGTGGACCCGCTGCCGGTACATCGCAGCAACCTGCATATACTCCCCTGCAAGCTCCGATATGTCCCGGTGCGTCACGAGGACCGCCCGTTTTCCGGGTGCAAGAACCCGCCGGATCTCACCGATGGTCCCGGAATAGAGGGAATCGAGATCACGGGCCCGGATGGCGGAGGATTGCCCGTACGGCAGATCCGTCACCACGGCATCCATCGATCCGGTGCGGAAGGGGAGATCTGTGCTGTCTGCGACGACACAATCCCCGCGGGGGATGTTTACCCGGCTTCCAGTCACCATCTCCGGGTCGATATCACTGCCGATGGCCGGGATCCCCATCAGCGTTGCCTCGAGGACGATACCTCCCGTCCCGCAGAAGGGGTCGAGCATCGTCTGGCCCTCCCTGACAAGGGACATATTGACAAGGGCACGGGCAACCCTGGGCATCATCACGCCGGGGTGAAAAAACGGCCTGTTCCCAGGTCGCCGATGGTGAAAAGAGGCGCGGTCCTGGATCATGATGACACGCCCGAGGTAACACCGATCCTCCGAGATCACGGCCCGGAATACCGTCGAAGGATTTTTCAGCGAGACAGTCCCGCTGATCAGGGCGCCCATCATCTTCTCGATGTCCCCACCGGAAAGATCCATCGTGTTTCCGGGGATCTTCTTTACCCTGGCGGCAAAAGGTTCGTCCGACGTGATATCGAGATTCCCGAGGAGAGAGAAGAGATTCTCTCCGTGCGCCTCGCATTCACCGAGGTGTTCGAGCGCGCAATGGGCCATCGCCAGCCGCCGGGCACCTGCCGCATCGTGCGCATCGACCACGGCCACCTGCCGTCTCCGTTCAAGAACAGGGCCGAGTATCTCGAGCTCGGCGAACGGTATCTCGGGGTGCTCCCCCGAGAGTTCGACAATCAGTTTCATCTGCCTGTATTCAATTGGCAATGAAAGCACATAAGTGCCTTTTCTGAAACAACCGAATGGTTTATACAGCGGGTGCAGGAAGCTAACTCCTGGAGTGGCAGTGATGAAAAAGATCGCAGTGATGATTACGGATCTGTTCGAGGACAGCGAGTACAGGGAGCCCGTCCAGGCCTTTCGTGATGCCGGCCACCAGGTTGTGACTGTCGGCCTGGAGGGAGGGAAGACCGTTTTTGGAAAGACGGAGAAGACACGGGTGAAAATCGAGCGATCCGTCCATGACACGCACGTGAATGACTATGATGCTCTCTTCATTCCGGGCGGGTATTCGCCCGACAAACTCCGGGCAGACCCCGTCGCTGTCGGCTTCGTGCGTGAATTCGTTCTCTCCGGCAAGCCCGTCCTTGGCATATGCCATGCCCCCCAGCTGCTCATATCTGCCCGGGTGCTCGAAGGAAGGAGAATAACCGGATATGTATCCATCATCCAGGATATCATCAATGCCGGTGCCGAATTCGTCGACCAGGAGGTTGTCAGGGACAATAACCTCCTCTTCTCCCGAAACCCGGGTGACCTTCCGGCCTTTATCAATGCATCCCTGGCGATGCTTGCGGAGGGGCAGGATCCCCGATGAAGAGCTATGACGTCCTGGTCGTGGGTTCAGGCGCAGGCGGCTCGGTTGCGAGCATGGCCATTCGTGCAGGTCTTCGCACCGCCCTTGTCGACAGGGGGCCTCCGGGCGGCACCTGTGTAAATACCGGCTGCATCCCCTCCAAGATGCTCATCTATCCTGCTGACGTGATCGAGAGTTTGAGAGGGGCGGAAAGACTCGGGGTTACGGCAGGAGACCTATCGATCCGGTTCCGGGACATCATGGAAAGGATGCGGGAGACCCGGTCAAGGAACAGCAGCTTCACCCGCTCATGGATACAGCAGAATACGGAGAGGCTCGACTTCTACGAGGGTGAGGGGAGGTTCCTTGATGACCACGTGATGGAGGTGGATGGCAGATCCATGCAGGCCGAGAAGATCTTCATCTGCACCGGTGCACGGCCTGCCATCCCGCCTGTTGAAGGGCTTGACGGGGTGCCGTATCTTACCAACGAGTCGGTACTCGAACTTGACAGCACTCCTGCCGACCTCGCAATCATCGGCGGCGGATACGTGGCGACAGAATACGCACACTTCTTCGCGGCGATGGGGACACGAGTCACCGTCGTGCAACGAAACAGGTTTCTTGTTCCTGAGGAGGAGGAGGAGATCTCCCTGGCGCTCGCCGATGCGCTTGGAAAGAGAATGACGCTGCTGACCGGAACCGAGGTCACCTCTGTCAGGGGCGGGAGTGGAGACATCCACCTGTATGGACACGACACCGATACCGGGGAGGATGTGCATGTCCAGGCAGGAACAGTCCTGGTTGCAACCGGGAGGCGCTCGAATGCAGACACCCTGGGCCTGGAAAACACGGAAATAGAGATCGACAGGAGAGGGTACATTGTCACAAACGAGTACCTTGAGACCAGCGTCGAGAACATCTGGGCGGTCGGGGATGCAAACGGCAGGCAGATGTTTCGCCATGCCGCAAACCGGGAGGCATCAATCGCCTGGCACAATGCCACGAGGCCGGAAAAGACGGCCATGGACTATTGGGCGGTACCTCACGCCGTCTATTCGTACCCACAGGTTGCATCCGTCGGACTGACAGAGAGGGCAGCACGAATTGACCACCATGTTCTGGTGGGGAAGGCCCACTATCGCGATATCGCTAAGGGAGAGGCTATGGGGGAGGAGAGAGGGTTTGCAAAGATCATCGTCGATAAAGAGACCGATCGAATCCTCGGATTCCATCTCATCGGGCCGCAGGCGCCGATTCTCATCCAGGAGATTGTCAACGCGATGAACCGTGGAGATACGGTAGAGGCGCTTTCAGGGATCCATATCCATCCCTCGTTATCAGAGATTGTCCCGGCGGTATTGAGACATCTTACGGATTAGGTAAAGGGTATCCGGAAACTGGCTGGCACAGGCTGTCCCGCTTCTCCAAAAGACAGTCTCCATCTCATCCGCTGCTCATCCGGCAGGGAGGGCATACGCTCATACCCCCAGGTACGGGTTCAAAACGCAGTTTGGGACGCCGCAGCGATACGGATACGAAATAGTGCGTTTCCTGGGAGCGTCCCCTTTGAGAATGATAAGGTCGGGGTTATGTATGGGAAAAATGTGTGAGCGGCATAATGGCTACTGGAATCTTAAAAGACCCCGAACCGGTGCATTATACCTTCCACGCTTATTTCAACCGTTGCCAGTACGTATACGTGGGTGGTGAGCTCAACGGTTTCAGCGCATCCCAGGCCGTCTGCGTGTAGGGCGTCGTGCTGAGCGGTTTCAGCGCATCCCAGGCCGTCTGGGACGGTCCAACCATATCCTCAAGATCAAGCGGTTCCGCAGAGACCCCGCATATGCACAGGACTGCAAGCAATGCACCAAGAAATATCATTCTTGACATAATCGGGTATTGATATTGGGAAGGCATATAGATTTCCATTGTACCGAATCAACCCTGGTGTTTGGGATGGAGATACATCTTCTGGCCCATTGCCGCAATCTTTTCTGTTGAGACCCGGAAAAGAGACCATATCTGGAATCGAAAATATCCCATATAGTGATTTTTGGGATTGTTACCGGAACAGGGAAGATCCAAAAAGCTGCGTTCACAAAATACATCACCGGTGGAACGTGTCTGGAAACGTTCCGGATAATTCATCTTTCTCCAGAGGGGGTGTAAAGGTCAGGGTGAATATTTCAATACCGGAAAAAAACCGAAATTGGACAAAAATAATAAAACCCTATTTCTTGCCCATGAACCCGGAGAAGAACCCCTTCTTCGCTTCGGGTGCACGCGAACCCTCGGCCTCCAGGATCTTTTCATACATCTCCCTGACCGCCGGATCGGGCTGTTTTGGAATTGCGATCCTGACCCGGACCAGGAGATCTCCGGGCTTGCCCCTCCGTCTCACACCTTCGCCCGGGATCTTCAAGGCGGTATTATGCTGGATACCGGCAGGGATATTCAGCTCGACCGTCCGTTTCTCGATGGTCTCGACATCAACCACGGAGCCAACGACAGCCTGGGCAGGCGAGATCTCTACGAATGTCTCCAGGTCGTCACCCTTGCGGGTGAATTTTTCATGCGGCCGTACATAGACCTCGATGAAGAGATCGCCGTTTGGAGCCCCGTAATCGCCTGCTTCCCCGTATCCTTCCATCCGGAGACGCATTCCAGTCTCCACGCCGGCAGGGATATGCACCGAGACGGTCCGCCTGACCTGGGTGTGGCCGGATCCCCTGCACGCAGGGCAGCGCTTCTCAGGGATCTTGCCCCGGCCACCGCACTCGCTGCAGGTGCTCATGCGCACGAACTGGCCGAAGATTGTCTGGCTCATCTGCCGCATCTGGCCAGTCCCGCCGCACTTTTGACAGTTGACGAGTTTCCTGGTCTCGCTGCCGGTACCATCACAGGACGGGCATGCCTCGGTATGCGCAAGCTCGATGTCGCGGTCGGTGCCAAAGACCGCATCCTCGAGTGAGATCTGGACCTTCATCAGGAGGTCGTTTCCGGCCTGGGGGCCGCTGTACCCCCTGTTCCCGAAGCCTCCTCCGAAAAAGTCGAAGATGTCTCCGAATCCACTGAAATCGGCGTGGAAACCGCCACCTCCAAATCCTCCGCCGCCGGTATAGGAGCCCCGGGACGCGTTCGTGAAGGTATCGTGGCCGAGCTGGTCGTACTGCGACCTCTTCTGTGGATCCGAGAGGACGCTGTATGCCTCGTTTATCTTCTTGAACCGCTCGTCAGCACCTTCATCCTTGCAGACATCAGGATGGTATTTCCTGGCCAGGTTGCGGTAAGCCTTCTTGATCTCCTTTTCATCCGCGTTCTTCGGTATTCCGAGGATCTCGTAGTAGTCTCCCGCCGCCATGACTTCACTCGTCTTTTACCTTGAAGTCCGCGTCCACTACCGTGTCGTCCTCGGGAGGGGCTCCTCCCCCACCCGGTGCTTCACCCTCCCCGCCTGCCTTCTCGGCCTGGGCCTTCTGGTAGAGCTTCGTGGTAATGGAATAGACCGCATCTGTCAGCGCCTCCACTTCCTTCTTGATATCTTCGGTGTTGTCAGAATCAAGCGCCTTGCGGAGATCTCCGATGTGCTGCTCGACCTTCTCCCTGTCGGCCACTTCGATCTGGTCAGGGCTCTCTTTTAACAACTTCTCGGCGGAGAAGATTGCGGTGTCGGCCATGTTGCGAAGCTCGATCTCTTCCCGCTTCTGCTTGTCATCCTCCTCGAACTTTCTCGCGTTCTCAACCATCTGGTTGATCTCGTCCTCTGATAGCTTCTTGTCGCCCTTTATCGTGATGGCCTGTTCGTTGCCGGTTCCAAGGTCCTTTGCAGAGACATGGATGATGCCGTTTGCATCGATATCGAAGGTGACCTCGATCTGGGGGATTCCCCTCGGAGCCGGGGGAATGCCGGTCAGCTGGAACCGTCCCAGCGTGAAGTTGTCCTTGGCAAGCGCCCGTTCTCCCTGCACGACATGGATCTCGACGCTCGTCTGGCTGTCGGCAGCGGTGCTGAAGATCTGGCTCTTCCTGGTGGGAATGGTGGTGTTCCGCTCGATCAGCTTTGTTGCAATACCGCCGAGTGTCTCGATTCCGAGGGTGAGCGGGGTCACGTCCAGGAGTACGATGTCCTTTGCTTCACCGGAGAGTACCGCCCCCTGTATGGCAGCACCAAGCGCCACGCATTCGTCGGGGTTGATGCCCTTGTCGGGTTCCTTGTGAAGGATCTTCTTGACCGTCTCCCTGACGAGCGGCACACGGGTCGATCCGCCCACCAGGAGGACGTGGTCTATCTGGTCGGGTGTGAGTTTTGCATCGGAGAGCGCCTGCTTGACCGGGTTGACCGTCGATTCCACCAGGTCTCCGATGAGCTGTTCGAGCTTTGCACGGGAGAGATCGATGTCAAGGAACTTGGGCCCGCTTGCATCGGTCGTGATGTACGGGAGGTTGATGTTCGTCTTCATCTTCTGGGAGAGCTCGATCTTTGCATTCTCGGAAGCATCCCTCAACCGTTGTGTGGCGATCGGGTCCTTCCGGAGATCGATCCCCTCCTTCTTCCGGAACTCCTCGACCAGGTAGTCCATGACACGCTTGTCGAAATCGTCTCCTCCCAGGAGGTTGTTTCCTGACGTGGACTTCACTTCGAATACGCCGTCTCCCAGAGTCAGAATGGAGACGTCGAAGGTCCCGCCACCGAGATCGTAGACGAGGACCGTGGCGTCGCCCTCCTTGTCTATGCCATAGGCAAGCGCGCTCGCGGTCGGCTCATTGATGATCCGCAGCACCTCGAGACCTGCGATCTGGCCGGCATCCTTTGTTGCCTGCCTCTGAGCATCGTTGAAATAGGCCGGAACCGTGATGACGGCCTTCGATATCTTCTCGCCAAGATATTCCTCTGCATCCAGCTTCATCTTCTGGAGGATCATGGCCGAGATCTCCTGCGGAGTATAGGACTTGTCGTCGACCTTCTTCTTCTCGGTCGACCCCATCTTTCTCTTTATGGACTGGACCGTCCGTTCGGGGTTCGTGATCGCCTGCCTCTTTGCAAGACTTCCCACCAGGCGCTCGCCGTCTTTTGTAAATGCCACCACCGAGGGGGTTGTCCGCTGTCCCTCTGCATTGGGAATCACGATGGGTTTTCCCGCCTCCATGATTGCCATGCAGGAAAACGTGGTCCCCAGGTCTATACCAAGAATCTTCTCTTTTGCCATTTTCACTCACTCTCACTTGTATTGTCAGTCTTTTTTCCTTTCGAAACAGCAACCCGTGCACACCGTATTATCTTTTCGTTCATGCAGTATCCTGCACAGATCTCATCGATAATTATCCCTTCCTCGTGATCAGAGGGGACAGCGGCTATCGCCTCGTGCTCTGACGGGTCAAAGACCCTTCCCATGGATTCGATTCTCCGGATACCATGGCGGGCCAGGATTGTTTCAAACAGCTTGCTGATCTGCTCAAGTCCTTCCCGTGCAGATGAGTCCTCTGCTGCGAGAGCCCGTTCGAAATTGTCGATCACCTCGAGCAGGTCTACAGCGAATTCTTCAATGGCACGGGTTATCCGGGACTCCGTCTCCCGCGTCACCCTCCTCTTGTAATTCTCAAAATCAGCTGCCAGCCGAAGGAATCGATTGTTGAGCTCTTCGTATTTTCTCTGCAATTCTTCCGCATCAGGGGAGGACTCTTCCAATTTTACCCCAGATAATTCGTTTTTTTCTTCATCAGGACCACAAGAAGCCTCCTCTGTTGGTTGAGCCATACGATGATCAGTTATCTATTGCATTGTGGTTCTATATAAAACTATTTATTTTGTAAACGGCAGGGGAAGCGTTCATTCGCAAATCCGGTTCTGCAAAACGAAAATCCGGTGATAATTATCTCCCTTTTGGGATCCGGATCTTTCGTTCGGCTGAAAGCTCGCGCATCTTCGGGGGGAGAGCCTCCCAGCGCCACAATCCACAGGTTAGATACCGGTCATCAGCCCTGTCCGTGAACCATTCCCGCAAAAATTTCATCCACTTTTTGTGCAGATCAGGGTGAAGCTCCTTTACCCGACGGAACTCGCTCTCCAGCATCGCCGGACACATCCAGCATCCCACCCGTTCAAAACCCAGGTCATAGAGTGGATTGTATGGAAGTTTCCTCCACCACATGTAGAGAAAGACCTCCAAAGCCCTCCAGTTCCTGATCGGGGATATATTCACCTGTCCGGGGTTGAAGGGGTTTTTGCTCACCGCAGGTATACCGGCTCTCACAAAGGATTCGTACCACCTGTTTCCCTGGACGGTGACGCATTCCCCGGTACCTGATAGCCAGTCCTTCACCGGCTGGAGTTTCAGGTGTTCGCAGCACCAGCGGTTGTCCTTTGCGGGGGGGCCGGCCTCTTTTGCCTTCTCCCAGAAATCCCTGCCATGCAGCCGGATGGGGATATCCATCCCCCCGACAAACTCCAGCGTCTCGGGAAACTCCATCCCGGTATCGATAAAATACGCAGTCTCCACGCCGGCCCTCCGAGCCAGTTCAAGGGCTGCGGTGCTGTCTTTTCCGCCCGAATACGAGACATTCACACAGGGTTTATCCCGGGTATGCTGCCTGATGAACCTGACCGCGTTTCGCTCGAGGTTTTTCAAGGCCTGCGTGTTTTTCACGACTGCGAGGTCCCAGTCCGATTCTGGATAGGTGCACGGGGTAACCTTCCCGATCTGCTTGATCCTGACATGGCCATCCCTCTGCTGGCCGACACCCCATAATGAGCCAGCCCTCACGACGACCGTCCCGTCCGGGAGGGTGCTCTTCACCCGGACACGTTTTCCTCCGATGCGCCTGCCCGAGAGGGACGGGTCCCTCTGAAGAGCATCGGTAATGTCCACGATGCCTTTTGTAATCCGTGGGACCAGGAACGGGAGGGCTTCGAACGAGGGATCGAAGCTGTACTCCTTTGAACTGGGATCGAACGTGAGCCATCCGAACCGCTCCCCGTTGGCGATCACCTGGTCGTTCCGGTCCAGTCCTCCGGTCTTGTTCAGGAGGATGACCGTAGGGATCTCCCGGCATCCAAACCGCCGGGCCAGGAGATCTCTCATGAGATCCATATCGGTCTTCAGGGCAGGCCTGACATCGTACGGCCTGTTCAGTGCAATGCGCCTGCCCTCCCGGCCGCACCCGCAGGTACGACCAAGCAGTGGGATATTGCACTCGCTGCACCAGTACAGGACAGATTTTACGGGCGGGTTGACCATGAGAGTATTTCAGTAATGGAGACTACAGAGAGATAACTGTTGAGAACAGGGGAGGGTGGCGACCTGCAGGATTGTTGGGACAGATGCATCACGCTCATAACATATCATGGCATATACTGGTTTATGAAAAGGGCACTCCTCTCCGTTTGGGACAAACAGGGTATCGTGGAACTCGCGAGGGTCCTGGCAGACAACGGCATAGAGATACTCAGTTCGGGAGGCACGGGCAGGGTTCTCCATGATGCCGGCATCGGGTTTTTCGAGGTTGCTGCATACACCGGATTTCCCGAGATGATGGACGGGAGGATAAAAACACTCCATCCACGCGTTCATGGAGGTCTTTTGGGCCGGAGAGGTGTCGATGACCAGGTCATGCAGGAGCATGGTATTGCGCCCATCGATCTCTTGGTCGTCAACCTTTACCCGTTCTCACAGATGGCGGAAAAGAACCTTGAGCTGGCCGAACTGATCGAATATATCGATATCGGTGGCCCTGCAATGATCCGGGCCGCTGCCAAGAACCATGCCGGTGTGGCGGTGATCGTCGATCCTGATGACTACGGCATGGTCGGGCCCGCCCTTGAGAAGGGTGGATTTTCGAAGCAGGAGCGGCTCGAACTCGCCCGAAAGGCCTTTGCAGCGACGGCAGCCTACGATGCTGCCATCAGCAACCATCTCTATTCGCTGGACGCCGAGTTTCCCGAGGTCTACACGAGACAGTTCACACACGGGCGAACACTCCGGTACGGAGAAAACCCGCACCAGCGGGCAGCGGTCTATGGGTCAGGCGGGGTAGCGCTCCAGAAACCGATCCAGGGAAAGGAGATGTCATACAACAACTACCTTGACCTCAACGCCGCCGTGGGCCTGCTCTCTGAATTTGAGGAGTGCGCCGCGGTGATTGTCAAGCATAACAACCCCTGCGGAGCAGCTGTTGGCGAATCCCTTCTCGGAGCGTACGTGAAGGCCAGGGACGTGGACCCCAAATCTGCCTATGGATCGGTCGTCGCG
>Ga0265294_10011144_pt1 | contig 10139 bp, 9 predicted proteins | sample MunlanPumphouse3_FD_192504 | JGI IMG/M metagenome (GOLD analysis project Ga0265294, IMG submission 192504) | Groundwater microbial communities from a municipal landfill in Southern Ontario, Canada - Pumphouse #3 | ecosystem: Environmental > Aquatic > Deep subsurface > Groundwater | place...
TAAACCATTAATAAATATAATTTAAATGTCTGGCATGTGGCAAAGAAAAAATGTCACACGGGGTCCGCCTGAACCGATCAAGAACAGCTGAACCCCACGCGTGCCCGGAGGCAAGACTGCATTGGTGTTGAGATCACTTGAAACTTTTCAGACTCTGCCTCAGGACATCTGAAAAAACGGAGGAACAGATATGAATCTGAAAAAAGGAAATGGAATCCTGATGATTCTGGCAGTACTGATGCTGATTGTATCAGCATCTGCATGGGCAGTTTCTGCAGCCCAGATCAATCCGGATACACAGATTGGTGAAACACCAGTAGAAGAGAACGCTGACTTTGGGATTCTGTCCACAATACATGTGGGAAGCATGTCAACAGATGGCGACGGAGATACAGCAAGTGCGGTCTGTGTGGGATCTCTCAATGCTCCGGCCGGGCAGAACACCTTCACAGCGACTTACACCAATGTTAACGACGTTGACAATGATGGACAGGGAGCCTGGTATCGTCTGACTGTATGGGATGCTCTGGGAGTGGAGCACACTTCCAAAATAAAGGTTGACTGGGCGACCTCTGGTACAATCAGTGTGCAATTCAATTCACAGGGCAGTGGTGATGCCCAGTATGAACTCTGGTGCGAGACACACGACCTGTTTGATACAACAAAGGCAACAGACACCGACTTCGGGGATCTTGACTACTACGATGTCTAAAGAGAGTGCATCTTCCAGGATAGACTCTTTTTAAAAAATGGAATGGGGATCTGTTTGAACAGAAAAATAGTATGCATTGTTGTCCTGATGATAGCTCTGGTCGGTGTTCTGGCATATGTCACACCATATGCATGGGAGAACGTTGTCGTGAATACCACCAGTTCAGGTGGCAGAATCGATTTTCAGGACAATATCTCCCATGGTACCTTCTTCCTTGGCGCGGCTTCTGCGGATCTCGAGAAAAACGCAGTTTTTACGAACTCAGTTCCTTTAATCGAGACAGGGATGAGAGGGAGCACATTTACTGCATCATGGAAAAATTACCAGGGCAACGAACCTGGCAGCAGAAAGATGGCCGTCTTCAACCTGACTGTCTGGGACTCAATAAGGGTGCCACACAGCACCACACTGGAGTCACAGAAGATCGGTTCCGGAACGCTGAGTGTATCCTGCACCCAGTTTGAACCCGGGGAAGGACGGTTCCTGCTCACATCAACCATCTATGAAAAAAAGCTGGATCTGAATTATTGAGACATGCTCAGCATGTGAAAATACCGAGTTAAAATAGGTGTCCCATACTGGTCAGAGGCATATCAGGTGAAGTCATGGATAAACTGAAAAAAATAACTGCTTTATCTCTGATAATAACTTTTTTTCAGGAACAGGGGTTGGATATCTCATTTCAATACAAAATGAACCCCTGCAAAGAAGAGATCCCGGATATCTGCCCGGAGGCAAGACTGCACTGGCATTGAGATCACCTGAAGCTTTTCAGACTCTGCCTCAGGGAGCCTGAAAAAACGGAAGAAAGTCATGAAAACAGAGATCAGAACATGGGCACTCCCCATAATCCTGGCCATCCTGTTGGTGAGCGTGGTGGCGGTGCTGGCGGGAGGTGCAGGCGACGGGGGATCTGAAAACAGAGAGATCACTGATATTGGTGTACCTGTACCTGAGCCAACCCTTGTATCACCAGACAGGGGACCACGCTCTCTCAGAGAAAACGACGACGGTGTGATCATCGAGAGTCCGACAACCTACCTCACCTACTGGAATGAGAAGATGAAATGGGGCTTATCTGATGAGGAGATCGAGAAATATTCCGGAGTCCTTGAAGAAAAAATACTGGTCAGGTATTATGATCAGGATCATGACTACTGCCACATAAGAGATCTCAATGAATTTGGTGAAGAACTGGGCTCTGTGCTGGGCCTCACCCCTGATCAGATCACGGATTTTGTCCGGTCACACAGAGAACAGCTTGTGATAGATCATCAGGACAGTCATGGAAATTCCTTTTAACCTGACAATCAGATCAGGCACCAGCTCAGCACTGTATGCAGATGGAAATATGTAATATCCGGCTCTGGACAAATCCTCTGACGGGAGGGGGATTGCACCCCCTCCCGAACCCTCCCCTGGCACGTGATGACCATCTGGGAAGGACAATAATCCAACTCCCAAATTAAGGGGATGATATTCAAAAGGGGGAGAATCATGTGCTGGCGGGGGGACGGCCGAGTCCCCCATGCCTTATAATGAGACTCTGTTAAATCTATGATCTGACTCCAAGTCTTGGTATAATCCCTTCAGAGCCATATCTTTATATTCGCGGCTCTGGAGAAATTACCTGACTGGAGGGTATCTCTCTATCCATGGTTTCTGTCCATCACATCCAGCCAGTCACCGACATGACGATAACCATTCCTGCGTGCCAGCCTCTGGATTGCCTTCCAGATGCCGCTTCCATACTGCATCGCCTTCTTTTCATAACAGGCGATCTCGTCAGGCATGACCTCTGAGGCGACCGTTCTGAGGGGCAATTTGCGCACCCCGTCCTTCACCCTCTCATCAGGCGGTATGGCACCGGCGGCACGCACCACTCTCATGTCCATATATGGCTCTGAGAACCAGACGTCATGTAGTGAGGCGACGGCCTGGTCTCTTTCGCACTGGAGAGGCAGGCCCGCAATATCCTTATCCATCTCGCTTGCCAGGTCATCTGTCTCAAGGTAACGGGCGTAGCCTCCGAAGAGTTCATCTGCCGAGTGGCCGCCGAGAATCCTCTCATAGCCCTGCTTTCCGGCCCACTCTGCCACAAAGAAGAGAGTTGTCGCAACCGCGGCGTCGACTGGTGTCACTCTGGGAATCACCGGCAGAACAGCAGAGAGGGCCTCCTCCACCCTCTCCTCCGGGACTGTGACCTCTGTGAGAGAAAGCCCCAGGGCCTCTGCCACCTCCTTCGCGTGCCTGAGATCATGGGAGCCCTCGAGCCCGATTGCAACACACTCAGAGCCTGCAAGGGCGGCCACAAGTGCTGAGTCGACGCCCCCAGAAAAGGCACAGACTGCGCCCGGCCCGCTCCTGAGTCTGACCGCCGTTCTGATGGCCTCTGAGAGAGACATCTCAGGCACGGCGGGCTCTATGACACCCACCTCCCTGCAATTGCAGACTATCCTGCCTGCCGGGCAGTCGCCTGGCATGATTCCGAAGTGGTCTCTGGCCACGCAGTCGTCCCACCTGAGCAGGAACTCCCCGCCGCAGGAGGAGAGAACGCCCGGCCCCTCTTCAGTAAGTTGCCTGATATCCTCCATATCGGCCACCCGACCGCCGGTCTCAATCCAGCCTCTGAGACTGATATCTCCCTCACTCATCAGTATGATTCTGGCAGTCTGGGTAATATATGGTGCCTTATTGACGGCCAGACCCATTATCTCCACCAGGCGCCAACCTCTCTTTCACCATGGAGAACACAGAGATGCAGACGATGCTGGCCCATGTCGAGACCTTTTTCAGGCAGTCCGGGACCCACGGCCTTGACCACACCCTCCGCGTCACCCGCCTCTGCGAGGAGATAGGTCTGGCCGAGAATGCAGATATGCGGGTTCTCATCCCGGCCGCCCTTTTCCATGACATTGCCCGCCCTATTGAGGATGAAACAGGCATCCCCCACCAGGAAGAAGGGGCGAGGATGGCAGAAGAGTACCTAAGGTCAGTCGACTATGACGCCGGGCGCATTCCGGAGATCATCCATGCAATACAGGCCCACCGCTACAGCACCGGCCCGGAACCTCAGACCCTGGAGGCACGAATCCTCTCTGACGCCGACAAACTCGACGCCATTGGAGCAGTCGGGATTGCACGGACATTTATGCAGGCAGGCGAGCATGGGGATGGCATCCAGGGCGCCAATGATCACATACATGAAAAACTCCTGAAACTCAGGGGCCTGATGTACACAGGGGCGGCCGCGAAGATCGCCGAACGCCGGCACGCCCTCTTGCAGGAGTTTGCCGACGCTCTGGAGGAGGAGATGGGGGGCGGCAGAACTTCAAAGGCAGAATCTCCCGTGCAATCAGGCAATATACCCTCCCACTAAACCTGACGAAGAGCCAGGAGACCTCCACCCCGATGATCGTCCCGTCCTTCACGCCAGGGTATACCAGTAATGTATCTCCCAAGCCAGATCAGGATACCAGTATCCGATGTATCTGACATCATTCTGAGGCCTCGCTTGTGTAATTGACAACTATCCAAGTGGCATGATATGGTGCTTGAGTGGCTGGATCAGTGGACAGGAAATACCTGACGCATTGTATCTGCGAATACAACATCCAGGGAAATCCCCCCTGTCCGGAGAGGAGTTTGAGCCGGATTTCCATGATCTGGCAGAAAAATGATCAGAAGAAAAAAAAGATTTCTGGAAAAAACCAGCCTTCACTTTTATCTTATTTTTCGCCTGATAAGTGCTGCCGCTCCCATGCCGATAATTATACCTGCATACCCGACAGGAGAGGCGGTTGCTTCAGGCATCGGTGACTGTTCTTCAGAGGCGGCAGGTGATCCTGGATCTGCCGGAGTAAGGGACACTTCAGGTGTCTCTCTGGCAACCGGGGTGTCGCCGGCCACACCACCAAGAGCAATCCACCCGGCGCCTGGACAGGTCACCTCACAGATGACCCCCAGGGTGTCAGTGCCGGTGATCTCTGCTGCATACTCAGTCCAGTCCCCTGTGGCTGCATCATACCACCACAGTGATGGCAGGGCGTTTCGTGCGTCAAGCCAGTCTTTCGGGATTCTGAATGTATAGTTGATCTCAGTGATATCTGAGGCATCAGCTTTGTAGAGGTTCACGAGATCATACTGGTAGATCTCTCCATCAGGGGGCAACATGCCGTTTTCCGGCCCTGATCTCTTCTCGATGGTGACCATCAGATCCGGCATATCTGCCGCAGGGAGAATTATTGCATCTGTCACTGCGGTGGATTTAAATTTCAGAGATATTCTCTCACCGGATTTCAGATCAGATACTGAACAGATGCCGGCATGGGAAGGGCCTCCGGATCCTGATGAGGGAATCGGGGGTGAGACCTTTACCACCTCTGATCTCTCGCTATAATACCCATTGGTCGATACATTCAGGTAAAGGGTATATTCGCCGGCCTCAGGGTAGGTAATCATTCTGTTGATCTCATCAGGACTGGTCGTATTGATCCACGTGCCATCCCCAAGAGAGAGGTTCCAGGCAGTTGGCTGTCCTGATGAATACACTTCCACTCTGACATCCAGAGGGGCCGTTCCTGTTTTAGGTGAGAGTGAGATAGTCGGTTCAGGCATCGAGACTGTTATCGCCTGTGATGTCTCGTTGTAATACCCGTTCGCAGATACATTCAGGTAAAGGGTATAGTCACCGGCCTGCGGGTAGGTAATGGTGCGACTGAAAGCATCTGAACTGGTCGTATTGATCCACCTGCCGTCTCCCAGAGAGAGGATCCATGCGGTTGGTTGTCCGAATGAATCTGCCTGAATCCGGACATCCAGCGAAGCCGGCCCTGTTTTCGGTGAGAGCGAGAGGGTCGGTTCAGGCATCGAGACAGATATTGCCTGTGAAGTCTCGTTCGAGCAGCCGTTCGCAGATACGTTCAGGGTGAGGGTATAGTCACCTGCCTGTGGGTAGGTAACTGTCTGGTTGATCTCATCTGAACTGGTCGTATTGATCCACCTGCCGTCTCCCAGAGAGAGGTTCCAGGCAATCGGCTCTCCGCCCTGTGACTCTGCCTGGATTGTGACACCCAGAGGAGCTGTTCCTGCATCAGGTGAAACTGAGAGAACAGGTTCAGGCATAGAGACTGCTATTGTCTTTGAAGTTTCGTTCGAGCACCCGTTCGCAGATACATTCAGGGTAAGCGTATACTCACCGGCCTGCTGGTAGGTAACAGTCTGGTTGAGAGCATCTGAAGTGGTCGAATTCACCCACCTGCCGTCACCCAGGGAGAGGTTCCAGGCGGTTGGTTGTCCTCCCTGTGACCCTGTCTGGATTGTGACATCCAGTGGTGCTGTTCTGCTGTCAGGTGAAACTGAGAGAACCGGTTCAGGCATAGAGACTGCTATTGTCTGCGAGGTCTCATTTGAGCAGCCGTTTTCAGATACGTTCAGGTTGAGGGTATACTCGCCGGCCTGCGGATAGGTAACCGTCTGGTTGAGAGCATCTGAAGTGGTCGCATTGATCCACCTGCCGTCACCGAGGGAGAGGTTCCAGGCGGTTGGTTCGTCCCTGGACGAGACATTCAGAGCTATGGACTGGGGTGCCTCTCCTGAGTCAGGAGAGAGTGCCAGAACAGGCTCAGACATTAATACTGTTATCTCCCTGGAGATCTCGTTTGAGAATCCAGTGATAATGTTGCTGGCATTCAGCACAACAGAATATATTCCGACCTGGCTGAAGGTGTGTGTGGCATTCCGGGAGGTGGCTTCGCCGTCATAGAATGTCCAGTTCCATGTGTCTGCTTCAATATTTCCTGCTGCACTGCCATTGAAGACAACATGTAATGGTGCGAGACCCTGTACGGGACTGGCAGAGATGATGGGAGTCATCTGTGCCTCTTCAAGTGTAAGAGCAAGGGCACGTTTCTCTCCTGCACTGACTGTCACTCTGGCGGTATTGACCAGATTATCCTTTTTTGCCAGAATTGTGTGTGTTCCTGTTGGAAGGTAGAGGGCGGCCGGTGCATCTGTGGTGCGGCTGATATCCCTTTTATCCACAAAGAGGATTGCTCCGGCAGGATCTGTTTCAATGGTCAGTGTCCCGCGGGAACTGTTATACACCAGGGGAAGTTCATCGGTGCCGACGACTGGGGGGGTGCCTAAACTCATTTCAGTAAACGTGATATTTTCATCACAGATGCCATCGAAATTGGCATCCTTAGCAGTCTCTGAAAAGCCGGTGCCTGCCGGACTGGCCCAGACATTCCCCCCACAGTAGGGCCCGCCGACAATATTCTCTTTCAGAAGCAGGGTCTGGTTAAAGACCGCATCCCAGGCATATGATGATGTGGTATATGCATCGAAATTCTTCTCATTGCTGAAGAGATTGTTTCTGAGTGTCAGTTTGCTATCACGTGCATAGATCCCGCCGCCATAAATGGCTGTGTTGTCGTGTATGGTGGTCTCTCCGATGGTTAGTGTGCTACCAGAGACAAAAACCCCACCGCCGCCAGAATTATTTTTCGCTGTGTTGTTGCATATGGTGGTCTTTTCAATGGTTGATGTGACATCCAGGACATAGACCCCGCCGCCGCCACCATTGACTGTGTTTTTGTATATGGTGGCATCCCTGATGGTGAGCAGGCCAGAATTTGCATAGACTCCGCCACCAAGATAGGCTTTGTTGTGGTGTATGGTGGTGTTTTCAATGGTAAGAGTGGCAGATTCTGCATCGACCCCACCACCGTGATTGGCTGTGTTGTCATGTATGGTGGCATCCCTGATGGTGAGCGTACTGCCCATATAAACAAACACTCCGCCACCATTAATTCCGGCGGTGTTGTTGCATATGGCGGTGTCTCTGATGATGAGCGTGCTGTCCTCATAAACACACACACCGCCACCCTGCTGACTGGCGGTGTTGTTATCTATGATGCTGTCTTCAATGGTCAGTGTGGCAGCCCCGACATAGACCCCGCCACCCCTGACAGGGGAATGATGGTTGTTTGAGATGTCCAGGCCACGTAAGGTGACATTATTGGCCATTATAGTTAGTGTCGACGTTTTGTCTGTTGTGGCGGTAATCAGCGGACGAACCGGAGATCCTTCCCATTGTTCTAAGATAACATTCGGTGCTGATATGGTGATGCCGCCCTCATAGGTGTGGCCCTCAGCACCCCAGATGCGGATGGTATCGCCATCGCCGATTTCGGGAATGTGAGAGATCTCGCTATAGTTCCCGATCCCTGTAATGGGGGAGACACTCCAGAGTTTCGGATGGGTAATGAAGAAAGTACTGGTCATCCTCAGGGTATCAGAAGAGGACTCTTCTGACATCAGAACATCAGAACTGTTCTCAATAGCAGGGGGTGTGCTGTTTTCTTCAGCAATTATGGTAAGAGAAGTGGTACTGAAAACAGAGGTGCCGGTGTCTGTGGCATTGAGGGTTATCACATACTCTCCAGGAACAGTGAAGACATGACTGAAATTCTGTTCAGTTCCAGGAACCATATCATCATCCAGGAACCATTGCCAGAGATCAGCAGTATACCCGACCGATTCCCCGGTGAAATTCACCGAAAATGGCACAACACCTGTTGTCTTATCCACTGCAATGGTCGATACCAGTGCCTCAGATGTTTCTGTCAATACAGATTCGTTTTCTGAGACAAAAGCCGTATCATTATTCTCAGATGACTGAGCAGAACCGCACATGCACAGGCCGGAGATAAGCAGTACTGCAATAATCATTATTTTTATATTCAACGAGTTCACCTCTAATTTAGCCGGGCAAGGCAAATCGCCACTTTTTGAGAGTGAAATGAGAAAGAATTGTCCGGGGATTTATCTATTTGGGTTATAATAACGATTGCTTATTTGGATAAATACATTCCTGTTTTATGCCAGATATGAGATTCATCTTTCAGGTATAGATTGGTGAAATAGTATAGCCCGGTTTTTCTCATCACTGATTTCTTCACTTGGGAGGGCCTTGGGATTGCCCCCTGATTTTTGCAGACTCCGGGTCAACTGTCCCACCCTGAAGACCAGGGACTCCTTGCCCCATTCAGATGAAACATCTCACCCAGGGATTACTGCCAGAGAGAACATTTTAATCCCGGGTGTCTTACTCATAGATACGGAAAAAAGGGGGATGAAGAACATGCTCGATATAAAACCACAATACATTGTTTCAGATGACAACGAACCAATAAGCGTTATCCTCGATATCAAGACTTTTCACAAAATTGAAGCCCTTATCGAAGACTATGGTCTTGACAGGTTCATGGATGAATCCGATGACGATGAACCCCTTTCCCTTTCAGAGGCACATGATTACTATGCAACCCTGAAAAAGAAGGCCTGAGCATGGTCACCTGATTCTACAAAAATAATTATATGATTCAACTCCATCACCTAAATTATAATTCTTCGTGATTCTGTGCGGGAATAAATCACCATATTTTAAAATCCAAATGCCTGACGTCCTGTCACCATTCATAAATCAGACCGATTACGGTATTGAAGTCAAAATATCAGGTTATTGGTGCATTAGCGAACATTAAAATAGACATCGAAAACAAAAACCAGTATTTAAGATATTATCAGATCAATGAATTATTCTCCAACATCATTAAAAAGGATACATATCACATGTCAATTGAGCGTCGCATAGAATCCCTCAAAAAGAAGATCGTAGAAGATGATTTCCTAAAAGGGCGTGGTCTGGGGAATGAGATTCCGTTCTGGATATTTGATTATCCACCAGAGAATGAACTGCTGATCAGGCATTCCATTAAAAAAATCGAAGAGATACTGGCAGGAAAATCAATCGGCTTCGTTGAAGTTGACCTCTATGAAATGTGCCTTGAAATATTGGATGGAAAAATAAAATCAGATAAACTGATTCAATATGAGACACGAAAAGGATCTGACGACCTCTTAAAAAAGGTCAAAATTATTCTGAAGTCTGATACAGTGAAAAAGGCAGTCCAGGAAAAAATGAATGCTCAGGACGATGTGAGAGTTGTTTTCCTGACCGGTATCGGGAAGGTCTGGCCCCTGATACGTTCACATTCCATTCTGAATAATCTACAGCCAATTATGGGAAATGTCCCGCTGGTGGTATTCTATCCAGGCAAATATGATAACTATGAACTGAGCCTCTTTGGGAAATTCAAGGATGCAAATTACTACCGGGCGTTCCGGATGATCAACGAAAATGATATCTGATTTTATGGTGTTACAATGAATGTACAAATTCAGGATTTATTTCTAAATGACATCAAACGGGAAATCAACGGTGTCATCAAAGTCGATCAGGATGATGAATACAATGTCTACACTGAACTTGACGAGTATGTGGTAACAAAAGAGTCCCTGAAGCATATTGACACATTTTTTGAGAGATATTTAAAGTCCACAACGACACCGACTGATAAGA
>Ga0265294_10011145_pt1 | contig 10139 bp, 8 predicted proteins | sample MunlanPumphouse3_FD_192504 | JGI IMG/M metagenome (GOLD analysis project Ga0265294, IMG submission 192504) | Groundwater microbial communities from a municipal landfill in Southern Ontario, Canada - Pumphouse #3 | ecosystem: Environmental > Aquatic > Deep subsurface > Groundwater | place...
TGTCTGAATTGAGTGATGGAGAACGCCAAAAGGCTATGATTGCTAAAGTGTTGGCACAAGAATGTCCTATCGTTATGCTCGATGAACCTACGGCGTTCCTTGATGTCAGCAGTCGTATCGAAACCATGATTTTACTACGCGATTTGGCGCGTAACCAAGGGAAAACTATTTTACTTTCTACGCACGATCTAGAATTAGCGATCGAAATGGCTGATCGGCTTTGGCTCCAACGCAAAGATAGACCGATGCAAGAGGGAACCCCTGAAGATTTAATATTAAGCGGAAAGTTAGGCCAATTTTTTGAGAAAGGCAAGATTCATTTTAATACGTATACGGGGAAACTTCGTACGTTACCCCAAGGGGAGCTTATACAAGTAAAGGGCGATCGCCTTACCCTTCATTGGATGTATAATGCTTTAACTCGCAAAGGCTTTAGACCTCAACAGGAGGATACAGGTACCGTCAAAAAAATTGATTGTATCTCTCCTACTGAATTTGAATTAACACTTACGGCTGATAAACGATACCAAACGCATAGCATAGAAGAAACCCTTGCTCTTCTTAACACAACACAAGTAGAATAAATTCAAAAAAAATAGCTGAAACGCATATCTCTCCCCATACGATAACTATCAAAATGATACTTTCAAAAGAAGGCTCAACGCTCCTCGAAAAGGGGCGAATTGGGTTGGGGAAAAAACAGCAAGGGGAATGGCATAAAAGTCGTTGTCTTTCGATACAAAATCAACGAAGATGAGATTGAATTCCTACGAGAATGCCGCCTCATCTTCGTGGATTTTTTGAAGTAATTCTTTGGCCTTTTTACAAAAAGGTAGTCTGTTGGTTTACAACGAGTTACACAATCCGTTTCAAACGCTCATGAAGGAATAGAAGATGAACCTATTCCTTCCCGCTCCCTTTTGAGTTTGTCTAAATCACATCAAAATCCCTTTTTCTTATTTTATCGTTTTAATACAAAACTGTTGGATTTTCTATCAAATTGTAAATCATAACAAAAATCATACGGGATCTCATCATGTTCTTCCTAAAGATTCTAAACTTGCAAATTATAGCCTATAAAACAAGAAAATTATTAATTTCATAATTTCTAACTCATTTGTCTTTTATTTCAACTCGGTCTACAAGATAAAAAGTTGCATATATGAAATCTTTTTTTGAATATTAGTCCTTTATTATTTATTTATAAAATAAGAGCATATGAAAAAAGTAGTATTCATGGCTTTAATAGCTATTACGATGATGGCTTGTAACCAAAAGCCAAGTTATCAGATATCAGGTACGGTAGATGATGAAAGTATGAATGGAAAAATTGTTTATCTATATAGCACTAGTGATCGTGAACGCACGGCGGTAGATAGTACAATAGTAAAAAAGGGCGCTTTTAAATTAAAAGGAGAACAAGCTGAACCCCGATTGATGACCTTAGGCTTTTCACAAAAAGAACTGAATATGAAGAAGCTTAAGGATTTTTACCCTATACAAGGTGGGTTTATGCCTTATGAAGCTACTTTTGTAGTAGACAACAGCAAGATTGAGGTTCAATTAAAGTCACGTTCTACTATAGCAGGAATAGTAGAAAATAATGATTACATGGCATTGTTAAAACAATTGCGCCAAACCTTTTCAACGCTTCCTGAAATAAGTGAGATGATGCATTCTAAAACGAATACAGAAGAACAAAAAGCTGAAATCGAGCGTAAATATGAGGCATTGGATCAACAAGCAAGCACCTTTGTAACCTCTTATATCAAGGCTCATTTGAATAAACTAACGGCTGCAAAGTTGTTTTTAGATTATCGCTATAGCCTTGAGGATAAGATTCAAAATGAGATCTTAGCTGAAGCAGGTGAAATGTTTAAAGCTTATCCTATGATGGATAGACAGATTGAACATCTAAATAAATTGAATAAAGTGGCCATCGGTAAGAAGTATATAGACTTCGAACTAAACGATTTAAAAGGTAAACCGATTAAACTTTCTGATTATGTAGGTAAAAATAAAGTTGTCATGGTTGATTTCTGGGCTAGCTGGTGTCCTCCTTGTATTCGTTCTATTCCTGGATTACTTGAAATGTATAAGACGTATCATAAGAAAGGCTTTGAGATTGTGGGCGTTTCCCTTGATCAAAATCAAAAAGATTGGGAAGAGAAAGTGAAAGAACTGAAGATCACTTGGCCTCAAATGTCTGATTTAAAAGGATGGAATAATGCGGGTTCTCAACTTTATGCGGTCAATTCTATTCCTCATCTTCTCTTAATCGATAAAGACGGAACAATTGTAGCACGCAATTTGCACGGTGAAGAATTAGAAGCTAAAATAAAAGAACTTTTGAAATAAAAAAAGTTTTACTTTGAAGACCTATGAATAAGCGCTACCTTTGCCCATACATGATGAACAAAAGGTAGCGCTTTTATGATTAAAATTAAACTTATGAGCAAAAAGAAAAAAATAATTCTAGTTTTAGCCCTTCTGGCTGGTATAACGATACTCGCTTCTATGGTCGCTTACTTCATACTAAGAGGTGAACGTCCTTGGACAGCCTTTTATTTAATATGCTGTGGCGGTATACTTGCACTTAATTTCCTTTTTTCTATTTTCTTGGTTTACAAGAATTTTAAATAAGACATTCCCTAAAATAAGGAATAGTTTATCATTCTGCTGCACTATCCTGCATTGCCTTCCAAAGATTATCATGCTTAGGAACAGGAGCTGTTATTACTATCTTCTCTTTCGTTATTGGATGAATAAATTCAACCTTACGAGCATGTAAACTGATGCCTCCATCGGGTAACGAACGCTTGGCTCCATATTTTAAGTCTCCTCTGATATGACAACCCATTTTAGCTAATTGACAACGAATCTGATGATGACGCCCCGTTTTCAAATCTACTTCTAATAAGTAAAAGCTACGAGAGCGCAAGATTAAACGATAATCAAGCTCCGCTTTCTTAGACGTACTCTTTTTCTGCTTGTCCGTAGCATAGCTCTTATTTTGCTTTTCATTACGAGTAATCCAGTGCGTAAGCGTTCCTTCATCTTGTTCAGGACGTTCGCTCACAATAGCCCAATACGTTTTCTTCAATTCATGAAGACGCAAAAGCTCATTGATTCTTGCCAAGGCTTTACTCGTCTTAGCAAATACAACCACACCACTTACAGGACGGTCTAATCGATGGGTAACACCCAAAAAGACATTTCCTTGTTTGTTGTACTTCTTTTTCAACCATAATTTTAAGACGTCAGCTAAACATTCATCGCCTGTCTTGTCTCCCTGTACAATCTCTCCTGGCGCTTTGTTAACAGCTATCAGGTGATTGTCTTCATATATTACTTCCATATTTTTTTTTACATATTCATGCCACCACAGCAATGGATGACCTGACCTGAAACATAAGAAGAGAGGTCAGAAGCTAAGAAAGTAGCTACATTGGCTACATCTTCTGGTGTACCTCCACGGCGCAAAGGGATTTGCTTTGCCCATTCCTCACGAACATTCTCAGGTAATTGTTTTGTCATCTCTGTGATAATAAATCCAGGGGCAATAGCATTCGCACGGATACCACGTGAACCCAGTTCCTTGGCTATACTTTTAGCTAAACCAATGAGGCCTGCCTTAGAAGCGGAATAGTTACATTGTCCAGCATTACCTGAGACACCTACTACTGAAGCCATATTAATGATGCTGCCTGAACGTTGTTTCATCATCACAGGCGTAAGGGCATGAATAAAGTTATAAGCTGATTTCAAGTTTACATTGATCACCATATCCCATTGTTTTTCGTTCATGCGAAGCATTAAACCGTCACGAGTGATACCCGCATTATTGACCAATATATCAACCTTACCAAAATCATTTACGATTGCTTTTACAACCTTATGTGTATCTTCAAAATCAGCCGCATTTGAAGCATAGCCTTTTGCTTGGATACCCAAAGCACTTAATTCTTCTTGAGTCGCTTTCATATTATCATCTACTGCTAGATCCGTGAAAGCGACATTGGCCCCTTCTGAAGCATATTTTAATGCAATAGCTTTACCTATACCTCTTGATGCACCTGTAATAAGGGCTACTTTACCTTCTAATAATTTCATATTTTTAATCTGTTAATTGAATAATCTTTATTTTCTCTTTCTCTTAATGCCATTAAAAAGCAAATGAATCACATTGTCACGACGCCTAACTCGCTGCGAAACGGTATTCCCCATTACCCCTTGTATATAGGGAATTTCCAACCCTTTTAGTGCATAATGAATCACTTGTGCCATGATTTTAGGATCTGGCATCTCAAAGATACCTTCTTCTATTCCTCTACGCAAGATATTTTCTAATATTTCGGTTTCTCGTAAGTCAAAATCACGTCTTACTTTCTCAACACGGCGCACATCTCTAAAAAAGTTTGCGCGTAAAGATCCATTGCGAGAGACGACATCCTTGACGGAATCAAGACGTGTATAGATAAAAGTCATTAATTTCTCATCCGCTGGCAAATCTTTTTCAGCTACCTCTAATAACATATTATAAAGGTGATCAAGCTCTGTCTTCACTACAGCTAGATAAATTTCTCTTTTATTTTTAAAATACGTATAGAGCGTACGCCTTCCTCGTCCAGAAGCCCGGGCGATATCATTCATTGTCGTGCTATCAAACCCTACCTGGGCAAAAATAAGCCGAGCTACTTCAATAAGCTGGTTTTTAGTCTTTGAAATCGTTACTGACATCTTATTTCTTGCACATTTTATTCATTTATGCGCAAAGTACTACAAAAAGATTGAATTTTGCAAGAAAGAACAAAAAAAACACTCTATTTTTTGTTTAATCAAAAAACATTCTTACCTTTGCACTCGCAATCAGGGAAAAGGTTGTTACATAATAGATCGCGGAGTGGAGCAGTGGTAGCTCGTTGGGCTCATAACCCAAAGGTCACAAGTTCGAGTCTTGTCTCCGCAACTTATTAAAAATGATTTTTCTCAACAAGCAAAGCAATAGCGCGGAGTGGAGCAGTGGTAGCTCGTTGGGCTCATAACCCAAAGGTCACAAGTTCGAGTCTTGTCTCCGCAACATAAGAATAGAACGTTTAAAGTTCATTTAATACGAAGTCCAACGCAGTTGGGTTTCGTTTTTTCTTTTATACTAACTAAAGCCTCCCCTTACTTTAGGATAGAAAAATTTACATTAAACTAAGCCTGTCTAAACCATTTATCCTTATACTGAACTTTATTTATCTATAAAAGTACTAACACCATCTTCAATGCTAATAAGATATACTTTTTTCTCAAAAAAAAAAGACATCCAAACCCTAAGGGATGAATGTCTTTTCATTTTTATAAAAATAATAACTTCTCATGAAAAATAAAAACCAAATGAGAATTTATCCTTATACTTTAGGAATTTCAAATTCTTTAATAGAAACATAAGATCGATTATCTCGAGCTTTTTTAAATTCCACTTTACCATTAACTAAAGCAAACAATGTATGATCTTTACCCATACCTACATTAGCACCTGGATAATGTTGTGTTCCTCTTTGGCGAATCAAGATATTACCAGCTTTCGCTACTTCACCACCAAATAATTTTACGCCTAATCGTTTACTTTGCGATTCACGTCCGTTCTTAGAACTACCTACACCTTTTTTATGAGCCATTTTCTTTTCTCCTTTTAATCGTTAAGCTTCGATTGATTTTATCAATACTTGCGTGAATTGTTGACGATGACCGTTCAATTTACGGCTTCCTTTTCTTCTCTTTTTGTGAAAAATCAAAACTTTCTCTCCTTTGATCAAAGGAGCAATAATTTCACAAACTACTTTAGCACCTTCTACAAGAGGCAAACCTACTCTAACTTCACCATCGTTGTCTACCAACAATACTTTGTCAAATTCTACAGCTTGACCTTGTTCAGCTTCTTGAATGTGATGAACATACAATTTTTTACCTTCCTCAGCTTTAAATTGTTGTCCGTTAATCTCTACGATTGCGTACATCTGTTTTTTTTATTTTAACAGGTTTCTTCCCGGGGGTGATAACCTCTCAGCTATTCTTATTTACCCTCTGCGGATAATTCAGTGCACAAAGGTAGATAGTTTGTTTTAATCTAACAAACTTTTAAAGCAATAATATTGACTATTCTACCCATTTAATCCACTTAACCTCATCATTATAACCCGATTTCACCATTGTCTCTATAAACTGCAATCCCCTTACGCCATCATAGACCGTAGGAAAATCTAACATTTCAGCCGTCGGTTGTTCCCCCTTAGCACGAGCTCGAACCGTCAAAGCAAAATTACGATATAAATTAGCAAACGCTTCTATAAAACCTTCTGGATGTCCTCCAGGAGTACGTGTATTCCATTTAGCAATATCGCTCATATAACCATTGCCAACCCGAAGGAGCTTAATAGGTTCTTGTTGATCTTTCCAGCATAAAGTGTTGGGCTCTTGTTGTCGCCATTCCAAACCGGCCTTTTCTCCATAGACTCGAATGCGTAAACTGTTTTCTTCACCCTGTGCAACTTGAGTAGCCATCAAAACACCTTTCGCTCCATTATCATAATGTAAAAAAGCTGCGCCATCATCATCGATCGGACGTCCAGACACAAACGTATTCAATTCGGCACATAATTCGGTTACTTTTGCTCCTGTTACATATTCACTCAAGTGCCAAGCATGGGTACCTATATCACCTATACACCCCGCTTTACCCGAACGCTTAGGATCTGTACGCCAACCAGCATTATTTCCCTTTTGTAATTCTATACGTTCAGAAAGCCATCCTTGTGGATATTCTACATAAATCTTTCTTACTTTACCTATTTCTCCATTCCTTATTTTATTGCGCATTTCTTTAATGGCAGGATAAGCCGAATAGACATGGGTTAGTAATAAGGTTCTTCCTGTTTCTTCTACTTTATCTCGCAGTTTATACGCTTGCTCAAGTGAATAAGTCATGGGTTTGTCTAGTACTACATCAAACCCGTGTGCTAAGGCAAGCATCGCTGGATTATAATGCAAGTGATTTGGCGTCACAATAGTTACAAAATCCATTCGCTCACCTTCAGAGAGTTTAGATTCTTGTTCTATCATTTCTTCAAAATTCTTGTATATTCTATGATCAGGAACGAAATAAGATCTTCCAGATTCCAAAGATCTTTCTGGCGTTGAACTAAAACATCCACATACTAATTCTATTTGATTATCCATTAACGCTGCACAACGATGGATGGCACCAATAAAGGCATTCTTACCTCCACCTATCATTCCCATTCTTAATTTTCTGTTGTTCATGATTTTATTTATTTCTAGTTTTAAAGCCCTTCTATCTCTACAAATATAGAGAAAAAAAGTGAAACCAAAATACATTAACCTAAAAAAGGCGCAGCTCAAAGCTACGCCTTCTAGTTAAATTCTTATTGCATAACTGTTATTCCATACCTGGATTTTGTTCCAAATTAGGATTACGCAAGACTTCTTCACGTGAAATAGGCGCAAAATACATCTTATCTTCCCAACGACGTTCCTCATTATTAAGTGCTGCTACTTCATAATGATATTCCCATGTATCTTCATTATGGATATAAGGTAATGAAGCCGTTTTTCCTGGCTTTAATCTTCCGAAACAAATAATACGAGACAAGGGTTTAGCATTTGTAACAGGTGCTATCATCCAACGTCTAACATCAAAATAACGAAATCCTTCATACGCAAATTCTACACGACGTTCGTGCTGGATAAACTGCATTAAATCATCATGATTTAAACTTAATCCTTGTGCCATCATAGCATCTTCGCATGTAAGGATTCCCAAACGAGTACGAACAGGATTTATATAATTGCAAGCTTCATCTAAATTCCCTAATTCGACAGACGCTTCGGCTGCTATTAGATACATTTCAGCAAGTCGCATGAAAGTCCAAGGTACTTCTTGTGCATAATTTTGTGCATCAATCGTAGGATCAATTAATTTTTTTTCATAATAGCCTGTGTACGAACCATTCCAATCTTCAATCGGTCCTTGACGAGTATCAATACCCCAAGTACCTGTAAATTGTCCATCGGTTACACCTAAATCAATATCAACACCTCCTTCAGTAAGCTCATAAGCTCCAGCTTGTAATTGTCCTAAAGGCGTAGGATCAAGTCCTTGTGCATCAGCTGGACGAGGACGACCGTAATCATTACCATCAGTAGCTACTGTGGCATAGAAACGAGGTTCACGACCTAAATAAGGATTTCCTACTTGGTTATCACCTATCTTAACCATCTTGGTATCTAATGTTCCATTTTCAAACTCAAAAGCTTTTACTAAATCATGTGTAGGCGTTGTTCCCGCCCAGTTATGATAACCATTAGGACCATGTTGTTTATTGACATTATTTTGTGAACCAGAACCTAATTTGAACTGACGGATAAACATTTGCTCAGAATTATTAACTACCGTAATTACATGATTCCATAAGATAGCCCGTTCTGTAGCCTCCCCTGTTGAGCAATCTAACAATTTATAAGGGCCATTATCTATGACATCCTTTGCACTACTTAAAGCCAGATTCCACATCGCTTTACGATCACCGCTAAATTGATTACAAGCTAACGTATTTACGGTACGATCTGCATACAAATCACTCCCCACTTGTAAAGCAACACGAGCCTTTAATCCTGCAGCTACATATTTTGTAACACGACCAACATCTGACGTAACAGGTAAATTGGCATACGCTTCATCACAATCACTAAAGATCTGAGCCGCTACTTCATCTATCGTATTACGAGCCTTCTGCATACCTTCGATATCATCCATTTCAAAGACTTCAGTTACAATAGGTACACCTCCATAACCTTTCAATAATTCTTGATAAAGCCAAGCACGAATAAAATAAGCTTCACCCTTCATCTGTGTCTTACTAAAAGCAGGATCTTCGGGTACATTATCTATATTCGCAATGACAACATTACAGTCACGAATAGCTTTGTAACGCTCTTCCCAGTTGAAAGGATTCTCTGAACGGCTATACCATTCGAGGGCACTAGCGCTTACCGAACATTCATTTACAGCTTTTTGCCCATAATTATGAGTAAAATAAGCATCATCACTCAATCCATCCGTTGAGTGCTCTTGCGCTCCGTGTTGGATTCCATTATATAATTGATTGACATAAGCATGCGTCAAAGCCGGATCCGAGAAGACAGCTGCTTCCGTATATTCTGTTTCAGGTTCTATGTCCATCAAATGTCCACATGAACTAAAAGACACCATACTACCCAAAGCCAATATAGCTGTTATAAATTTAAAATTTTTCATGTTTTTACAGTTTTAGAAGGTTACAGAAAGTCCAAAATTCATAGTCTGACGCTGTGGATAAGATTCACCTGTGCTATCACTCTCTGGGTCTTGAACCTTCACTGCATCAATGGTAAATAAGTTCGTAGCATTGGCAAATACTCTCAAATTAGATATTCCGACATTATGAATAGCAGGGAAATCAAAGGTATAACCCAATTCCACATTCTTAAAACGGATATAATCCGTATTTTTTAGGTAATAGGTGTTTTCGTTTTGTACCCAATATTCATCACTTCTATTATACGTACGAGGATTCTCAGTTAGGGTGTTCGTTGGTGTCCAACGGTCTTCATACATAAAGGTATAAAAGTTACCAGCTAGTCCGGCACGTTCACGCCATACATAAGTTTCACCCCCTAAAGCACCCTGAAATAACATTTTTATATCAAAGTTTTTCCAAGTAGCACCTAAATTAACACCAAATACTAAATCAGGATTATAGTTCTTATCGCTACGAACACGGTCATCTCCATCAATCTTACCATTACCATCGATATCTTTAAACTTAATATCACCTGTACGTGCATTCGTCCAATGTGGATAAGCATCTAGTTCAGCTTGATCATTAAAGACACCATCGGCTACATAATACAAACTTGTATTGGCTTTATGACCGGTTGATTTTTGCCATTCAGGTACGCCTGGAGTCTCATCCCAATAATCAATCTTATTCTTAGCATACGTTATATTAACGGATGCATCATATTGGAAATCATTCACTTTATCATTCCAACCTAACATCGCTTCAATACCTTGATTATGCATCTCACCTAAA
>Ga0265294_10011146_pt1 | contig 10138 bp, 8 predicted proteins | sample MunlanPumphouse3_FD_192504 | JGI IMG/M metagenome (GOLD analysis project Ga0265294, IMG submission 192504) | Groundwater microbial communities from a municipal landfill in Southern Ontario, Canada - Pumphouse #3 | ecosystem: Environmental > Aquatic > Deep subsurface > Groundwater | place...
ATTCGAGATGAGGCATCAAAGGAAAATCACCGATTTTGAATTCACGGGCAATCTCTGCATAGACCAGTCCAATGTTCTTTTTGCTGTTGTTCAAATCAAAATCGACAAACATGAAGGTGCTTCCCCATTGGTCCGGCTTGAACATCTCAAAGGTGGCTGTAAGATAATTTTGTGATGCTGTTGGTACGTCATCCCCATACAGAGCGTTGCGGGGATCGAAGTGCAGTTGGAGGTTCTGCGCCTGCAGAGCAGCAGTTGTGCAAAGAATTGCAAGGGAAAAAAGGATTTTTCGTGCCATAGTGCGTAAATTTTAACATTAATGGGTAAAAAGAAACGACAAAAGTATTAAAAATATGCAAAAGAGACGCACAATTGAACGGCTATTTTCTCATTCTTAATTCAAATAGCTGATATTACGAGGCAAATTTGTAATTTTGTCTCTTTGAACAATCAACATCTCTTATGAACAACGAAAAGGCAAAAAATCTACTGATCTATAATACCCTGAGCAGAAGGAAGGAACCATTTGAGCCATTGCATCCGCCACTGGTGGGCATGTATGTATGCGGGCCTACTGTCTATAGCGACATCCACCTGGGCAATTGCCGCACCTTCATCTCGTTCGATCTGATCTACCGCTACTTGCTGCACCTGGGTTACAAGGTACGCTACGTGCGCAACATCACCGATGCCGGGCACCTGGAGGGGGATCGTGACGAGGGCGATGACAAATTCGCCAAGAAGGCGAAGCTGGAACAGCTTGAACCGATGGAGATTGTACAGAAATACACCCTTGGCTTCAAAGAGGTGCTGAAGCAGTTCAATACACTGCCACCCAACATCGAACCCACCGCCACCGGACATATCCTGGAGCAGACGGAGATGATCAAGGAGATCCTCGCTGCCGGATATGCCTACGAGGTGAACGGATCGGTCTACTTCGACGTGGAAAAGTACAGCCGGGAGCATGACTACGGGGCACTCACCAACCGGAAGCTGGAGGACCTGCTGGAGGGAACCCGTGAGCTGGATGGCCAGGATGAAAAGCGGGGACGACTCGACTTCGCCCTCTGGATCAAGGCAAAGCCGGAGACACTGATGAAATGGCCCTCCCCCTGGGGATGGGGCTTCCCCGGCTGGCACATCGAATGCTCGGCCATGAGCAGCAAGTACCTGGGCAAGACCTTCGACATCCACGGTGGAGGAATGGACCTGCAGGCCACCCACCACACCAACGAGATCGCCCAGTCGCAGGCCTGCAACCACACCGAACCTGCGAAATACTGGGTTCACACCAACATGCTCACCGTAAACGGTGCCCGCATGTCGAAGAGTGCCGGAAACGGCTTCCTGCCACGGGAGCTCTTCACCGGCGACCACCCTCTGCTGGAGAGGGGATACTCCCCCATGACCGTCCGCTTCTTCATGGCGCAGTCGCACTACCGCAGCACGCTCGATTTCTCCAACGAGGCACTGCAGGCAGCTGAGAAGGGATACCGAAAACTGATGGAAAGCCTCACCACACTCGGTAAGATAGAAGCATCCCCCGCTTCGTCCGTCGATATCGCAGAGCTGGAAGAGGGCTGCTACGCAGCAATGAACGACGACTTCAACAGTCCGGTGCTGATCGCCCACCTCTTCGATGCGGTGCGCATCATCAATTCGGCGAGAGACCGGAAAGAGAACCTCACAACCGACGACCTGCAGCGACTCAAAATGGTGATGCATACCTTCATCTTCGAAGTGATGGGCCTGCTCGATGAGACAAGACAGGGTGCAGGGAGTGAGGTAATGGAAGGGTTGATGACATTGATCCTGGATATCCGAAAGCAGGCACGTGACAACAAGGACTGGAGTACCTCCGACCAGATACGGGACCGACTGAAGGCTGCCGGCATCGAGATAAAGGATACCAAGGAAGGAATGGAATGGAGCATGTAACAGAGAGATAAGGGAAAGTCGAAAGAAGATGAGTGATTATTTACACGATAAGTAGCGATACCAATGGCAGAAAAAAGAGTCACTTTTGCATCAAAGATAGGAATCGTAGCAGCAGCAGCCGGATCAGCCGTGGGACTGGGTAACATCTGGCGCTTCCCCAGCCAGACTGCCGACAGCGGTGGTGCCCTTTTTATCCTGGTATACATCGGCTGCATCCTTTTCTTCGGCATTCCACTCATGATGAGTGAGTTCATCATTGGCAGAGGCTCCCGTGCCAACTCGGCCGGTGCCTTTCACAAGCTGGCACCCCTTACGCAGTGGAAGTGGGTGGGCCGTCTGGGAGTCCTCACCGGCTTCGTGATCATGGGCTTCTACATGGTGGTCTGCGGCTGGACCCTCGACTACGTCATCCAGGCCCTCACCGGCAGCTTGCACTCCGTAACCGATTATACCGCAAACTTCAACAACCTGCTCAACAACCCGCTGCGACAAACCGGATGGATGGTCCTTTTCACCCTATTGACCGCCTTCTTCATCCTCTCAGGTGTCAAGAAGGGAATCGAACAGTCCTCAAAGATCATGATGCCGGTACTCTTCCTGCTGCTGATCATCCTGGCACTTCGCTCCCTCTTACTGGAAGGTTCTTCGCAAGGTCTTGCCTTCCTCTTCCGCCCCGACTCGTCGCACCTGAAGCCTACCCTCTTCCTCGATGCCATGGGGCAGGCCTTCTTCTCCCTCTCCATCGGGATGGGCTGCATGATCACCTACGGATCCTACTTCAACAACAACACCAATCTCACAAATACAGCAGTACAGGTCTCGATTCTCGATTCACTGGTGGCCATACTGGCAGGGATCATCATCTTTCCCTCCGCCTTCGCACTCACCAACAACCCCGAAACCATCACCAATGAACTGGTGGCCGGCGGCCCCGGACTCCTCTTCATCACCCTGCCGGAGCTCTTCAACCAGATGCCCCTTTCCTTTCTCTGGGGATCGCTCTTCTTCTGCCTGCTGGCACTGGCTGCTCTCACTTCCACCATCTCGCTGATGGAGGTGGTAACACTCTACATCCACGAGGAGTACCGCTTCACCCGCAAGCGAAGCACGCTACTGGTCACCTCCGGCGTAATCCTGCTGGGCATCGGTTCCTCCTTTTCATCAGCCATCTTCAACCTGATGGACCTGGCCTCCGCCAAGGTGATGCTGCCCCTTGGCGGACTCTTTATCTCGCTCTTCGTGGGGTGGTACCTCGACAAGAAAATGGTAGCCGCCCAGATCACCAATGAAGGAGCAATCAGTCTGGGCAGTGCCTTCCTGAAGGTCTACATCTTCCTGTTGCGCTACATAGCTCCTCTGGCCATCCTGGCCATCTTCATCTACGGGCTGGCGGGATAAAGAGCCCACAAGACAGAAAAAAGCTGATCCTGCGGCTGATAAGCAGAAAAAAACATAAATGAGTTTAAACAAGCTAAAAGGCATCAGAAACAGAGGCTCTCTCGCCATAAATGATTAAATTTGCAAAAAAATAAAGAGCGTAATGCAACAGCAACATAGAATCAGCCCTCCGGAAGAGGTGCGCACAACGGTGCATCTCCCCGCATCGAAGAGCATCAGCAACAGGGCCCTTATCCTGAATGCATTAAGCCTCAGCTCCACCCCCATCCACAACCTGTCGGACTGTGAAGATACACGGGTGATCATCGACTCATTCAACTCCAACTCCAACCTGTTCGACGTCAAGGGTGCCGGCACAGCCATGCGTTTTCTGACAGCCTTCCTGGCAGGGATGGAGGGCGAATGGATAATCAGGGGCAGCAAGCGGATGCACGAACGTCCCATCCACCCGCTGGTGGAAACACTCAACGTGCTGGGTGCTGAGATCGACTACCTCGAAAAGGAGGGATTTCCACCCCTCAGGATCAGAGGTCGCAGGCTCAGGGGCGGAGAGGTCTTCGTGGCAGGGAACATCAGTTCTCAATTCATCTCCGCACTGTTGATGGTAGCTCCTATGATGGAAAAAGGGCTGGCGATGAACATCGAGAAACAGGTGATTTCAAGGCCCTACATCGACCTCACCATTGGCATGATGAAAGATTTCGGGGTACACACCAAATGGGAGGATAACAAGATCACGGTAAAACCCCAGAAATACAAGGCGGTGGAGTATACCGTAGAACAGGACTGGTCGGCGGCATCCTACTGGTATGAGATCGTTTCCCTGCTACCGGGGGCTGAGGTGACGCTACCCGGCCTGAGAAAAGTAAGCCTGCAGGGTGATGCCAACGTAGCCAATCTCTTCTCCGACCTGGGAGTGGAAACGGAATACCAGACCGATGGGATTGTCATACGTCACGTGAAACGAAAAGCCAGAAAGTTCTTCCACGACTTTGTGCGGGAACCCGATCTGGTACAGACCTTCGCCGCTGCCTGCTGCTTCAAGGGGATCGCTTTCCTCTTCTCAGGCACCCAAAGCCTGAAGATCAAGGAGACAGACCGTATCGCGGCAATGATCAGCGAGCTGAAAAAGATGGGCTTCGTGCTGCGGGAAAATGGATCAGGCATGCTGGAATGGGACGGTGAACGCTGTTTCCCTGACGAACTGCCTGCTATAGACACTTTCGATGACCACCGCATGGCCATGTCGATGGCTCCCGGATCACTCCTCTTCAATCCGCTGGTGATCAATGACCCCATGGTGGTCACCAAGTCTTACCCCACCTTCTGGGAAGACCTGAAACAGGCGGGATTCACCATTCAATCAACGTAATCAGTTTATGCAAAGTCTATATCTCTTTATCGGCATCATTGCCTTTTTTATCATCGCTCTCTCCCTTTCCAATTACCTGCAGCGAAAAAGAGGAAACATCCGCGAGCGGGAGACACCCGCCCCCCCGATCGATCTTGGCAGCAACGACAGCGGTTGCTGCGGAGCACATGAGATTTGCGACAAGGATAGCCTGATCGCTGCCTTCGCCGAGTCAGCCGAATATTTCGAAGATGAGGAGCTGGACAAGTACCGCAACCGTGATTCGGACCGATACAGCGAGCAGGAGGCGGAGGAGTTCCGCGATGTGTTCTACTCGGTACTCGATGAAGAGAAACCTCGCTGGATCAGAAGCCTCCAAATGAGGGAGATCGCTCTGCCTGATCAACTGAAGGATGAGGTGTTGATGATTGTGAACGACCTGAGGAGACACAAAATGCACGCCTAACCAGCAATTGACGATGAATATCCCGGAACTGATACAATATGCCTTTTTCCGTAACGCACTGATGGGAGCTCTGCTTGCCAGCATCGCCTGCGGCATGATGGGAACATATGTTGTTTCGAAGCGACTGGTATTTATAAGCGGGGGCATCACCCACGCCTCCTTCGGCGGACTGGGTGCCGGCTTTTTCTTCGGCTTCCCGCCCATCCTTTCGGCAATGGTTTTCTCTGTCCTCTCCGCCTTCGGGATCCAGTGGCTGTCGAACAAGCAAGGGGTCCGTGAAGACTCTGCCATCGCGGTCTTCTGGTCGTTCGGCATGGCACTCGGCATCCTGCTCACCTTCCTCACACCCGGCTACGCCCCCAACCTGTCGGAATACCTCTTCGGCAACATACTCACTATCACCAGAAGCGACCTGATAGCCCTGCTCACCCTTACCTCTCTGTTACTGCTCTTCTTCCTGCTCTTCTACCACGCCATTGTCTCGGTATCGTTCGATAGCGAGTTTGCCCGCACGAGACGTCTGCCGGCGCAGTTCATCGAGTATACCATGATGTTTTTCATCGCCGTCACCATCGTGCTGAGCATTCGGCTGGTGGGAATCGTGCTGCTGATGTCGCTCATCACCGTACCCCAAATGACAGCCAACCTCTTCACGGTGAATTATGCCAAAATGATTACACTCTCCATCCTCTTCAGTTTTGTAGGCAGCGTGGCCGGACTGATCCTCTCCTACTACCTCAACGTGCCGTCGGGAGCATTCATCATTTTCGTGCTGATCCTGATCTTCTTCGCAGCCAAGATGATCAAGACCCTGGCAAAGTAAAACGTCAGATCTTCTCATGGTCCTTCACCAGCGGCATGCTCTTCATCAGCCACGCAATACAATAAAAACTGCTTTCCTCAGTTATATAGTTGATAACGTCAAGGGATCACAACTCAGTGAAAAAAGGGATCATCAGCTACCAGGGCATATCATCTGCCCTGATCCTGTTGTTCTTTCTTAGTGTGGGATGCAGCACAAGGAGGAACACAGCCGTGGCGCGTGCCTTCCACGAGCTGACCACTCGCTACAACCTCTATTACAATGCTGAACAAGCCTATCATGAGATCCTGGAGGAGCAATCGCGCAACTTCACCGACCGCTACGACAGCCTGCTGCCCCTCTACCCACGGATTATACCGGAAGAGATGCAGCTACCGGGAGGAGCATTCGACGGGGTGGTGGAGAAGACATCGAAGGCGATCCGTGAGCACTCCATCACCGCGAAGCCACGTCGCAACCCTGTAAAAAGGCTATCAGCCGAACAGCGTGAATGGCTTCAACAGGAGGAATTCAACCCCTTCCTGCACAAGGCCTGGATGTTGCTGGGCAAGGCACATCTGCAGAACGGCGACCTCGAGGAGGCGCTGGCTGTTTTCTCTCATATCAGCCGTATCTACCGGCATGATCGGGAGATTACACACGAAGCAGCCATCTGGATGCTGCGCTGCTACACGGAGCAGAACCGTCTTTACCAGGCTGAACAAAGTGCGCAGGTGTTATTGGCCGTCAACCTTCCGGGTCGGCTGCAGCAACTCTTCCGGGAGACCTATACCGGTTATCTGCTGAAACGTGGCGATTACAGTGCAGCCATCCCCTGGCTGAAACGTGTCATCAAGCACGAAAAAGTGCGGTCACAAAAAATCAGGCTCCAGTACCTGCTGGGGCAACTGCTACAAGTGACCGGCAAACAGGAAGAGGCCTTTCAGGCGTTCGAAGCGGTGATAGGCCTATCAACACCCTTTAACCTGAAACTACAGGCAACGGCGAGCCAGTTGTCGCTGGCACCGCAGGAGAAACAGCATAAAATAAAGAGGGCGCTGGAGAGGATGAAATCCAGGGCAAATGAAGAGCAGATGATGCGTATAGAGCTGGTACTGGCGGGTACAACACCAACGAGTCTTGCTGATGCAACAGCTATGGCAGAGAAGCGGCTGACCTCTCCGGTGGTAAACGATTCACTTCTCCCCATCTCCCAACAGCATGATTCTCTTTATCAGAAGCTTTATAGTGCATTCATGAAGGGCGACTCAACAGTAGTGGGTACCGTTGCATCTCTCTTCACGGAACGATTCCCGGAGTCGGCATGGCTTCCTCAGGTGCATGAGATGCGATCTCTCGTACTGGGCGGGAAGCTGCCACCGGAATCACCTCCTGGCACCGCATGGGAGCGTCTTTCCCGAAAGAGAATAGCATCAGAAAATGATATTCCGGGCAAACCTCTCTTCCTGTCAGACCTTACCGGTACTCATCTCTTCCTCCTGGCCTTTGAAAGGCAGCTCATTGACCGGAACAGGCTGCTCTTCTCAACTGCGGCCTTCAACTTCGCCCACTTCCGACTGCGTACCTTCGAACACTCCTTTCTACCGCTTGACGGGATGGAAGCATTGGCCATCACTCCTTTTCATTCATACAGGGATGCCTTCCAATATGGTGAAATGCTCCTTTCCGACAGCCTCTTCACAACAACCATCCCCGCCGGAGTGATACCGGTGGTAATCTCGGAAGAGAATGCCGACCGTGTAAGGAGAAAGAGTAACCTAAGCGATTACCTCTCTTTTCTGCAGAGAGAGCTGACAGAAGATCCACTCAGCTACAAGCCCCTGGCACCTGTTGTCAAGCACGAAAAAACCGGAGAAGAGGGGGAACAAGTCAAAAAGATTGTACCTTTGGAGTCTGATTCCCCAATCCCCTATCAACCGGAAGGTGAAACAACAGTTCCACCTTCTACCTATCAAACAAAGCGTCTTACACCCGATGAGCTGCTCAAGAAGCTGGAGCAGAATGTCCGTGAGGCAATGAAGCTGTCGCAGAATCAGACCGACTCAAAAGAGCAGGAAGAACAGCTGAAAGAGCGGGAGCGAATCCGTGAGGAACGGATACGGCAACGGGAGAAGGAATTGAAGGAGCATGCGCGCAGGAGAAAGCAGCGAATCAGGGAGCGGGAAAAAGAGAGAGAACAGAAGATTCGAAACAGATGAAAAAAATCGTTTTTGCCACCAACAACCGACACAAACTGGAGGAGATACGCAGGATCACAGCGGGGACACTGGAGATACTCAGCCTCGCTGATATAGGCTGTAACGAGGAGATCGATGAGACAGGGTCGACGCTCGAAGAAAACGCACTGATCAAGGCTGTTTACATACGGAACCATTACGGCCACGACTGTTTTGCCGACGACACCGGACTGGAAGTGGAAGCGCTGGGAGGAGAACCGGGTGTCTACTCGGCCCGTTACGCCGGCGATGCCTGCCGGGCGGATGACAACATGGAGAAATTGCTTACCGAAATGAGAGACCTGGAAAATCGCAATGCACGGTTCCGCACTGTGATCGCACTTCTATGCGACGGGGAGAGGCATCTCTTCGAAGGGGTGATTCGAGGCAGCATCACACGGGAAAAAAGAGGTAGCGACGGCTTTGGCTATGACCCTCTCTTCCTGCCGGAAGGATACAACCAAACCTTCGCAGAACTGGGCAATGAAGTAAAAAACCGAATTAGCCACCGGGCACTGGCAACAGCAAAGCTAATGCATTACCTGCTGGATCGCTTCCACACTGTATAATTCGCCGGAACGATTCCGTATCACAAAAAATTACTATCTTTGGGCACTAACCCATAACATCAAAGAACCCATGTCTACCAACATCCGCACGGGCATCATCGGTTTCGGTCTTTCCGGCCGTGTGTTCCACGCCCCCTTTATCGACGTAGTGGAGGGATATGATCTGACCAAGATCAGCACCTCTCGTCCCGAGAGCATCGCCATGATTGAAGAACGCTATCCGGTAACCGCCATTGTCCCGGACGGCAAGAGCATCATCGATGATCCGGAAATTGACCTGGTGATCGTCACCTCACCCAACACCGATCACTTCCGCTGGGCCAGAGAAGCTCTGTTGGCAGGTAAACACGCAGTGGTGGAGAAGCCTTTCACCGTGAGTGTGGAGGAAGCTGACGAACTGATTGAGATCGCCCACAGACAAAATAAGATCCTGACCGTCTACCACAACCGCCGCTTCACCAGCGACACCCGCACCGTGAAGAAACTGCTGGACAGCGGACTGTTGGGCGAGATCGTGGACTATGAATCCCATTTCGACCGGTACCGCACCGATCCCCGCCCCAATGGAGCCTGGCGTGAACAGCCTCTACCCGGATCGGGCATCTTCTATGACCTGGGATCACACCTGGTCGACCAGTCACTATGGTTCTTCGGTATGCCACAGGCGGTGACGGCCGAAATCAACATGCAACGTGAATGGGCAAAAGCCGACGATCATTTCGATGTACGGTTACACTATCCCTCCTTCACCGCTACCCTCAAGTCAGGCATGATTTGCCGCATCCCGGGACCTACCTATCTGCTGCACGGCACGAACGGTTCCTTCGTCAAATATGGTCTGGATGTGCAGGAGGCTACCCTCGATGGGGGTGCCATCCCAAAAGGTAAAGATTGGGGACGAGAACCGGAGAGCATATGGGGCAGGATCAACGCCGAATACAAGGGTGTGAAGATAGAGGGAAAGCTGGAGAGCGAACCGGGTGACTACCGCGACTATTTCATCAACCTGCGTGACGCCATCAACGGCCAGGCAGAACTGGCGGTTAAGCCGGAAGAGGCACGCAATGTGATGCGGATCATCGAACTGGCTTTCCAGAGCAACAAAGAGAAGAGGACCATTACAATCCCATAATTGTGAATTTTCCACAGGCTTACACCACCTCACCCTCTATGAGTGTGAGGTGGTGTAAGACAATATACATCATTATACATCATTTTCACCCTTCAGCATCTGTTTTTTCGTTTTTACACCCCTTCCCAACCATTCGTTTCGATGCAGTTTTCAGAGAAACAATTTTCCCAATACTTTCACACCCTCTATCGTCCCCTTTGTCTGTACGCCCTGCATGTCATGGGCAACGCCGAGGAAGCCGA
>Ga0265294_10011147_pt1 | contig 10138 bp, 10 predicted proteins | sample MunlanPumphouse3_FD_192504 | JGI IMG/M metagenome (GOLD analysis project Ga0265294, IMG submission 192504) | Groundwater microbial communities from a municipal landfill in Southern Ontario, Canada - Pumphouse #3 | ecosystem: Environmental > Aquatic > Deep subsurface > Groundwater | place...
AAATTCAATCAAACTACTTAACTTATTCGGTTTAAAGGAAATCTGTGCGTTATTCTCATAAGATCGCCTGTCACGATATCCATAACGTCGTTTATAGCTGCGTTCAAGCGCTTCTTCTCCCAGCATTTTATTTTTCTTCAAAATATCATAATTAGCAATTATCTCATTATTACATTGAAACATGAAATGAAGCGGTACAGGCCGTTTTTCTTCTATAATCACAGAAATATTATGTTTATGTACAGTTCTTATCCACCCGACAAATTCGTCTATATTAGGTATCGTCGCACTTAAAGCAAGCATCTTAACATTTTCGGGTAACAGTATTATCGCTTCCTCCCAAACTGTCCCTCTTTCAATATCGTCAAGATAGTGTATCTCATCAAATATGACCCACTCGCGATATTTGAATTCATCCGGGTTAACCAGTATGCTATTCCTGAATATCTCGGTAGTCATGATCAAGATAGGCGCGTTACGATTAATACTCACATCACCTGTAAGTATGCCGACCTGCCCGGGATATTTTTTTGAAAAATCACGAAATTTCTGGTTACTTAATGCCTTTATCGGTGCTGTATAAATCACTCCCTTACGATTAGCTATAGCATAATTTATAACTTCTTCAGCTATAAGGGTTTTACCCGCACCGGTAGGCGCGCAGACAATAACCGAATCACCGTTATACGCGGCCCTTATTGCTCTTTCCTGGAAGTCATCTAAAATAAAACTTGTTCTCATTTTATACAGTATACCACACTTTGTTACGCATCACTTAACACACATAAGACACTCAAAAAAATCATATCTTAATCTGCCGGTTATAATAGCACACCTCACGATATAATCACAGAAAAACATATTAATAAGGTTAAATTCAAAAAGAAATGTTGGAATTACAGGGTCTTCCCTGCTTTAATACATTTGGCACAAACCGTTATCTTAACAGTGTCATCACCCATCTTAACGGTTTTTTTCTGAAGGTTAGGGAAAAACTTACGTTTTGTGATACCGGTAGTTTTCAAACCAATACCGCCCTTATACTTAGGCAAACCTCTTCTAGCTATAGAATTGCCCGTAACCGCTTTTTTCCCGCATATTTCACATCTTCTGCTCATAGGTAGCTATGATACAATTATTTTCATTATTGTCAAGAAAAATTTATAATAATGTTTTAAAGGGGACAGCGCCCTTTTTCCCAGCTTTTAGCTCTTAGCTAATAATTGCTCTTAAGATAAATAAATATTAAACACAACAATATAGATTAACTCAAATATTAGGATTCTATAACATTTATTATGTTTATTTAAAAATTAAGTGATTCTTTACTGCTATATCTTAAAATTAAATTCACACTTGCTGATAGTTCAATTCTGCTACCCGCCACACCATATTTTATTTAGGCGGGTCTGCCTTTGGCGGAAAAGCTAAAAACTCTATTTCGCTCGCACATCACATACAGTCAAACGCGGAATATTATGATACTTATTTTTATCTATACTATAAGCTATATCACATTTTTCACCGGACACAAAACGTTCGGCAAGTTTCTTTGAATAACACATCCCTTCAAAAGTCTTTTCGCCGTCAGTCAGCCATAACGAATAGCCATATCCTATACGCCTCGGTTCACTTTTTTGTGTTATATTTTTAGTTACAAAAAGAGCCTTAGACATGCCCTCGCCATACGGTTTCAAATTATCAATCTCATCGGCAAGTTCATTGGTTATATCAGAGAATTCTAACGGAAAATCTATTTTCATCCTTGGCAAGAAATCCTCTTTACCCAGCAACTTTCCTATTTTTTCATTCACCATATCTTTGAATTTTTCAAGATTATCTTTCATTATGCTTATCCCCGCAGCTTTGCTATGCCCACCATAAGACAACATGAGATGTTTACAATCAGTAAGTAAATCCACTACGTTAAGACTATGTATAGACCTTACAGATCCTTTAGCCATTTCTCCATTACATGATATAACAAACGCCGGTTTATAATGACGCTCAACCAATCTTGATGCAACTATCCCCAAAACTCCCGGATGCCAGTTGTCGCCATAAACGACGATGGCATTCTCACCTGAAAATTTAGATTCATTTTCCAAAATATCCGCAATAAGTTCGGCTTCTATCTCTTTTCTTTTTATACTATAACCGTTAAGTTTACGCGCAAAATCATCAGCCCTATCCATATCTTTAGTAAGAAACAATTCTAAAGCATCCTGCGCATGAGCAACACGCCCGGCAGCATTTATCCGCGGACCCAATACAAAACCTAAATGAAAACTTTCAATTTTCTCAGGTTTAATACCCGCGACCTTACATAACGCCTTTATGGCCGGCCTAGACGTATTTCTCAAAACTTTTAAACCTTCTCGCAGCAACAGCCTATTCTCATCTCTAAGCGGAACCACATCACATACAATAGATAATGCCACCAAGTCAAGCAATTCATGACAATCCATACCTGTCAATAACTGCACAAGCTTAAACGCTACCGCCGCACCGCTCAACTCGCTGAAAGGATACTCACTGTCCGGTCTCTTAGGATTAACTAAAGCATAAGCACAATTGACTGTTTTAACTGTATGATGATCTGTCACGATAACATCAATGCCATTGGCTCCAGCTTTCCTTACTTCCTCGTTTGAATCCGTTCCGCAATCAAAAGTCACTATCAATCCGACACCGCGTGAACAGGCATATTCAATAATTTCGCTGCTTAATCCATACCCATCATCAACCCTATGCGGTATATAATATTCGACATCGGCTCCCGACTGACTAACATATTTATCAAACACAGAAAGCGACATAACACCATCAACATCATAATCACTCACTGCCAATATTTTCTGTTTATTATTAACCGCTTCTTTTATACGGCTAACAGCCTTATCTATATCAGGCAAGAAATCAGGAAGATTAAAAGAAACGGCAGAAGGCTCAAGTATGTCTAGAACAGACTCTCCGGTGATACCCCTATTGATAAGGATCTGCGCGAAGAACTTTGATATATTATACCTGCCGGAGAGACTCGCCGCCTCAACGGTTATTCCGCCAATATCCCATATCTTTTGTTTTATCATATATAGTTTTAAGTAACGCGCAGCGTTACCTGCCAATCTCACATTTCATCAACAACCGATATCCCCAAAACACCCAGCCCGCAAGACATAAGCATATACACAGCCCTTAAAAGCACAAGCCGTGCACGCATCAAGTGAAGGTCACCTTCAAGCACCCTGTTACACTCATAAAATTTATGAAAAACTGCCGCTAAACTCTTTAAATATTCAATGATAAACACAGGTTCACATGTCGAATACGCTTTCTGTAATGCAAAATAAAACTGAAACAAATTTCTCAATAAAAACTTGTCATCGTCAGTAAAAACAGAAAAATCATAAGCGTTATCACTCCACTCCGCTTTACGCATAATACTTGATATCCTGGCACAAACATACTGTACATAATAAAGCGGATTATTAACCGACGCCTCTTTCGCCAAATCAACATCAAACTCTAAATGAGAAGAATTCCTGCGCGACAAATAATAAAACCGAGCCGCATCTTTGCCGACATCATCCACTAATTCAGAGACTAGTATCATCTTGCCTGCACGTTTAGACATGCGTTCTTTAGTCTTAAGCGTAACAAGCTGTATAATAATAACTTTAAGCATCTCATCAGGATAACCCATAGCTTTTATTGCCGACTGAACGCGCGCAATATACCCATGATGATCCGGCCCCCAAAGATCAATTAAAAAATCATAACCACGGTCTAATTTATCTTTATGATACGCTATATCAGACGCAAAATATGTAAGATCACCATCCGCCTTACGGATGACCCTGTCTTTATCATCACCGAAATCAGTAGATTTAAACCATACGGCATCCGTATCTTCATAGATCAGCCCTTTATCTTTAAGAAAAGATATAGCTCCTTCAACATGCCCATCATCTATCAATTTTTGCTGGCTGAACCATATATCAAAATCTTTCAATCCTAACGCCCCGCATGAAGCCTTTATTACATCTACCATTTTCTGTACAGAAAATGAAGTTATATCATTCTCGGCTATATTTTCATCTATAGCCGCCTGCGCGACATCTCTTAGATATTCTCCCTTATACCCGCCGTCAGGCAATACCAACTGATTACCTGTACGTAAATGTATGACCCACGCTTTAACGGATTCTGTAAAAATCGTTAATTGAGTGCCTGCATCGTTTAAATAATACTCCCGCGTAACCTTATCACCACAAAACTCTAACACAGACGCTATCGCGTCGCCTACAACCGCCTGCCGGCCGTGTGCAACAGATAACGGCCCCGTAGGATTAGCGCTTACATATTCTATAAGTACTTTTCTGCCGTCTTTGCCTTTAAAAAAATCTCTGCCGCTCTTTAAAAATTCATCCAGCATGCCACTCAATATCCTGGAAGAAAGAAATATATTAATGAACCCCGGCTTAACTATCCGTATATCATCAGCAACATCTTTTATCTTTTCTTCAAGAGCGCTCTTTATAATTTCTGCTATATCAACCGGTGATTTCTCAAGTTGTTTAGCCAATTTCAAAGCAATAGTCGCCGAAAGATCACCAAATTCTAATTTAGCAGATGGCTCCCACAAAACAGATTCCGCTAAATCAACATCAAACTCAGATTTAACAACTTCTTTAAGATATTGTGTTAATTTTAATAAGATAGGCCCCATACTAAATTATCCCTGCAGCATGCAATACATCTTCTGATTTTGCCTTAACTATTTTAGGTTTCTTAACATTTTCAATCGCGATATTCGGATCCTTAAGTCCATGTCCTGTCAAAGTACATGTAATGACGATCTCTTCGCTTTTATATTTTTCAAAATATCCGGCTTTAACCAATTTAAACAACCCGGCAACAGACGCAGCAGACGCCGGTTCGGCAAAAACCCCTTCATTCGCCGCAAGAAACTTATACGCTTTAATGATATCACTATCAGTAACCGCATCTATCAATCCGCCCGACTCATCACGCGCATCAACCGCGCCCTGCCAGCTAGCCGGATTACCTATACGTATCGCAGTAGCAATTGTTTTCGGCGCTTTAACAGGTTTACCGTTAACAATAGGTGCAGATCCTTTCGCCTGAAAACCTAACATACGCGGAAGCCATTCAATCTTCTTGTATGAATAATACTCTTTGTAACCTTTCCAATATGCAGTAATGTTACCCGCATTACCTACCGGCAGACAATGGAAATGAGGCGCATGCCCCAAATAATCACATATCTCAAACGCCGCCGTTTTTTGACCTTCGATCCTGTATTTATTAATCGAGTTAACAAGCGTTATCGGAAACCTGGACGATATATCTCTGACAATACCCAACGCGTCATCAAAATTCCCATCAACAGCCACAACCTTTGCATTATGTATCAAAGCCTGAGCAAGTTTTCCTAACGCTATCGCACCTTGCGGGATAACTACAAGACACGTCATCCCGCACGCGGCCGAAAACGCCGCAGCAGATGCCGAAGTATTACCTGTCGAAGCACAAATGACCGCTTTTTTACCCTTCTCCTTGGCTTTAGTTATCGCCATAGTCATACCGCGATCCTTAAAAGAACCTGTCGGGTTAAGACCTTCGTACTTTAAATAAACTTTAGCCTTCGGCCCGACCATCTCCGACACTTTCTTTGCGAAAATCAACGGTGTATCACCTTCTAATAAAGTTACAATCGGCGTATCAGCACTAACCGGCAAATATTTTCTATACCTATTAATTATTCCTTTATAGGGCGCCATATTACTCCTTTACTAATTTAACAGTTAACTATCCTAATAAGTTGCGTGGGCTGCTTTATGAACTCAAGTTTATCTATCTTCATAATAGCAGCACGAAGAGCCCGTTCGTTAGCTTTATGTGTTATCATAATTATCGGAACATATTTTTTCTGGCACTGTTCTTTCTGTGACACAGACGATATACTTATCTTATGCTCAGAAAGTATCTTTGCCACAGCCGAAAGAACACCTGGCTTATCCAGCGCAGTAAAACGTATATAATACCTCGCGGCTGTATCGTTAATATTCTTAAATTTAACAGACTCGAGTTTCCTTGAAACATTCTTCTGTCCAGAAGCAATACTGACAATATCAGAAATAACAGACGCCGAAGTCGGAGTCCCGCCTGCCCCTTCACCATAGAAAAACAAATTACCCGCAGGATATGTCTTAAAAGAAACAGCGTTATAGGCGCCATCAACCTGTCCAATAGGTTTATCCGCCGGAACAAACGCAGGATGAACTCGCAAATCGACTGTATTACCACTGCACTTACCAATAGCCAATAATTTAATCTTACAACCCAGCTCATCCGCATATAACACATCCAATAAAGATATTTTCGATATTCCTTCAGTAAAAACCTGAGCATATTTCGGCCAGACATTAAAACATAAATAGCTCAAAATACAGAGCTTATGCAAAGTATCTTTACCGTCGATATCAAGGCTCGAATCTTTTTCCGCATAGCCATTAACCTGAGCCTGCTTCAATGCCTCAGAAAAATCTATTCTATCCTTATACATTCTATCAAGAATATAATTAGTTGTTCCGTTCAACACACCATACACGCTGTCAACTTCACAACCCACAAGACTCTGTGATATATTCTTTATTAATGGTATCGCTCCACAGACAGCCGCTTCATAACCAACTATACGCCCAAGGCTATCCGCCAAAGCAAAAAGTTCTTTCCCTGAGGCGGCGAGCAACGCCTTATTGGCAGTAACAACATCCTTGCCGTTACGCAACGCAGTCTTAATAATAGTACCTGCCGGTTCATATCCGCCTATAAGTTCAACCACAATATCTATATCCGGATTATTCAAAACTTCTTTTATATCAGTCGTAAACGGTACACCCAATTTTTTTGCAAAATTTTTAAAATTAGGCCTTATATCACAAATAAGTGCTAATTTTATTTTTATACCTGTACGTTTAGATATAATATTTGAAAATTTTTTTAAATTTTTAGCAGTCGCGCTGCCGACAACACCCAACCCTATTACAGCTACTTTTTTCATATATCTACCTTCGTCTATTTTTTAACAAAACCTCAATAAACTCACCCAATTCTTTGAAAAAATTCTCATCCTCGATATCAAACCTAAGACGTGTCTCGTACAAAAGATTTTTAACTTTCGGCGTAGATTCCACAACCACACCTGTAAGATTTATCCTTTGAGAAACGAACGGAAGTCGAATAATCATATCCAAAACCGTACCAACTGGAAATTCTCTATTAGTAGTCAACATCATCCCGCCCTGGCTTAAATTCTTAGTCTGTGAAAGATCATAACTCGGAGTCGAATCTTTAAGTGAATAATTAACAACAAAGTTAACACTAGCCCTTGGATGCTTACGTTTTTCCGCTCCGTTATATTCATTTTCACTCATAATCGCAACTCCTTTTGTACAAAATCGCAAAAATTATTCTATCAATCTATACCTATCGCTTCTATAGCTTATTATCAAAAATACAAATATTATATCCAAATGTATTAGGCCCTCCGCAACACGATAACCTTCAAAATCCCTAATCACACTATCATAGAACTTAAAACAATCGGGAGAGCGGGATTTGTATGCAATCGCAGGCAAAGCCTGCATCAAGAAATATCTCCTATATTGCATCCAAATGTATTAGGCCCTCCGCAACATGATAACCTTCAAAATCCCTAATCACACTATCATAGAACTTAAAACAATCGGGAGAGCGGGATTTGAACCCGCGGCCCCTTGCACCCCATGCAAGTGCGCTAATCCGAACTGCGCCACCTCCCGATGAACTAGTCATTATTCACTAGTCTATAGTCTCTAGTAAAAACCCACCAAACTCTCTTCATATAAAGAACGACACTCATCTTTAATTAAATTTATCTATCAACTAACGACTACCCGCCACACCATTATTTTATTTAGGCGGGTCCGCCTCTTCCGCCACAAATAAATTATTATTAAGGCGGATCGGCCTTAGGCTGAGGCGGAACGACTAACGACTAATTATACTTGGTTTTAATAAACCTGTAAAGCAGGTATACACCTGTATACAAATAATAAATACAATAAGATAATTCAGTTACTATTCACGAAATCGGAAAAATTTCAATGAAGATTATAACGCTATAAGATCAATAGCAGTTTTAAGATCGCGTTCTGTATCGTTAATAGAACTCTCCTTCGGTATGAAAGCCGCAATATTGAGATTTTTCCCATCTTCTATCGCCTTGAACGTAACTTGCGAAGTAAAGACTATAGCCGGGACTCTTCTATTTATCTTGCGTATCTCACGAAGTAAACTTACCCCGTCCATATCAGGCATATTATAGTCCAAAACAAGCGCATCAAATCTGTTCATCTTCATTTGTGACAACGCGTCCTGCGCGTTCTCAGCGGTAACGACTTCATAGCCCCACGACTCTATCCGTTTACTCATAAGTAAAAGAAAATCCGCCTGATCATCAACAAAAAGTATTTTTTTTATATCCATAATCTATTCCTTAATTAACGCTGTTATTTTATCCAATAATTGTAAATATTCAAAGGGTTTTATTAAATAATCATCCGCCATGGCAATCTCCGCTTTTTCAGCAATATTATCAACACTGGCAGTTAATATCAATACCGGTATATTTTTCAATTCGTCGTCCATTTTTACAGCTCTTGATACATCAATCCCGCTCATTTTAGGCAAAAACAAATCAAGTATTATCATATCAGGTTTTTCCTGTTTAACTAAAACCAACGCTTGCTCACCATCAGAACATTTTATAACGCTATAACCTTTCTTTGTAAGAATAAATGAAATTTCAACCAATATATCTTCTTCATCCTCAACTATCAATATCCTACGCTCCATTTATACCTTCCTTTTAATAGGTAAAGCAAAAGAAAAAATCGTTCCTTCACCAACCTTTGACTCAACCCATATTTTCCCATAATGCCCATTAATGATCTCCTTAGAAATAACCAATCCCAAACCTGTCCCCTTATTCTGAGGGTTCTTCTCACGCCCTATTTGCTCAAACGCTACAAACAATTTATTAAGATCCTCTTTTTTTATACCAATACCGGTATCTATAACATCCGTAACCACATAGTCATCCTTACGGTATGCCTTTACTGTAATGGACCCCTTATCCGTGAATTTAATAGCATTATTAATAAAGTTATTAAGCACCTGTATTATCTTGTCATGATCAACATCAATAACAGGCAAATCATCCGCTAAATCAAGTTTAAGAGTAAGCCCTTTTTCGTTTATTAGAGATACTAATGAATGGTAGACTTCATTAATTATATCATTAATCTTATGTTTCTCCATCTGAAATATCATCTTACCTGCTTCAAACTTCTGAAAATCCAGAACATCATTTATCAGACGTGACAGCCTATCAAGATTACGCCGGACGACACCCAGAAACATCTTCTGTTCATCAGTCACATTGCCGGCAAGCTCGTCATAGACAAGATTAACCCCTGTCTTTATAGCCGCAAGCGGAGTTCTTAGTTCATGTGACACCATAGACGTAAATCGAGTTTTAATTTCCATAGCCTCTTTTAAACGTTTCTGGGCATCAGTCAGTTCCGTGATATCACGTATAACACCAACTATAAATTTGTTACCCTCATTATCCTGATAAAGACATTTCTTGGTAAAAATCGTATGGACCTTACCGTGAGAATCCGTTATTTCTTCTTCGTTTACATCCTCAATCCCTGTAGTGAAAACTTTCTCGTCTTTTTCCCAAAAAACTACAGCCTGCTCATTGGGAAATAAATCATAATCAGATTTCCCCAATATCTCCTCCTTGGGATACCCAAAAAAGGCATCATGCGCGTCATTAAGCAAAACCCAACGGTGCTGTCTATCCTTAACAAATACAGGATCACCTATAGTATTAATTATCTTAAAGAAATAATCCCGTGATTTAGTAAGCTGTGCTTCCGCATCCTTAAGCGCGGTAACGTCGCTGTCTACCCCCCGAAAACCAATAACTTTACCCTGACGATTTTTTACAGGCACAGCAGCAACTTTAGTAAATATCTCAACATTCTCGTCTGTTACACGG
>Ga0265294_10011148_pt1 | contig 10136 bp, 7 predicted proteins | sample MunlanPumphouse3_FD_192504 | JGI IMG/M metagenome (GOLD analysis project Ga0265294, IMG submission 192504) | Groundwater microbial communities from a municipal landfill in Southern Ontario, Canada - Pumphouse #3 | ecosystem: Environmental > Aquatic > Deep subsurface > Groundwater | place...
AAGATTTTATCAAAATATGATGTTGCTATTTCTCTTGGAGATGGTTTACGTCCTGGATGTATTGCTGATGCTAATGATAAGGCTCAGATTGCCGAGTTAAAAACTCTTGGGGAGCTTACAAAAATTGCATGGAAATACAATGTGCAGACAATTATAGAAGGACCTGGTCATGTGCCAATGCATAAGATTAAGGAAAATATGGATCTTCAGTTAAAATATTGTCACGAAGCTCCTTTTTATACATTAGGGCCTCTTGTTTCGGATATTGCTGCTGGTTATGATCACATTACTTCGGCCATAGGTGCTGCCATGATAGGTTGGTATGGTACGGCTATGCTCTGCTATGTTACACCCAAAGAACATCTTGGTCTTCCTGATAGAGATGATGTTAAGGAAGGTGTTATTACATTTAAGTTAGCTGCTCATGCTGCCGATCTCGCAAAAGGTCATCCTGCTGCTTATTATAGAGATTATGCTATGAGTAAAGCTAGATTCGAATTTAGATGGAAAGATCAATTTTGTTTGGCTTTAGATTCAGAAAAAGCTCTTAAATTTCATGATGAGACTCTTCCTGATGAGGGTTTAAAGAAGGCTCATTTCTGTTCTATGTGTGGCGAACATTTTTGTTCCATGGCTGCAAATAGAAAAGTAAGAGAACAGTTGAAAGATGAGGAAAAGGATTAGTTATATCATTTGATATCACCTATTGATTTGATATTATTTTATTGATTTAAAGAATTGATATAAAAGACTGTCTGAATAATTCATTTTCTTTAGATGGTCTTTGTTTTCGTAAATAAAAAAAAATTGAGCTATGAAGCGAATTATTTTAATAACGGGAGGACAAAGATCTGGTAAAAGTTCGTATGCTGAAAGATTAGCTTTATCTCTTTCTAAAAATCCTATATATATGGCAACTTCCAGAGTTTGGGACGAGGAATTTGCGCTTAGGGTTAAAAGGCATAAAGAAAGTAGGGGGATATGTTGGACTAATATTGAAGAAGAAAAGGAGTTAAGTAAGCATGATGTTTCGGATAGAGTTGTATTAATTGATTGTGTAACTCTTTGGGCTACAAATTTCTTTTATGATCTTTCTAAGGAATTAGAGAACTCCTCGGATTTAAATACTAAAAGAGAGTCTTTATTAGTTAATTCTACTCCTAATATTTGTAAATCGACTTATATTAAATCTCATAGAGACAATGATGATAAAATCATTAATACTCCTAAAAAGATTAGTACCAAGGGAGTGGAGAAAGATTTTCTTGTTCAGGAGGCTTTAAGAAGATTAAAGACTGAATTTGATAAATTTACTTCTCAAAATTCTACTTTTATTTTTGTCACGAATGAAATTGGAATGTGTGGTGTTTCTGTAAATAAATTTCAAAGACAATTTACGGATATGCAAGGCTGGGCTAATCAATATATAGCTTCAAAAGCAAATGATGTGGTATTTATGGTATCTGGTATTCCTATGCAAGTAAAATAATAAATATAAAACTATGATAAAATTTAAAATTAAAAAACCTGATGGTAAAATCCATCAAAATATTTATAATAAAATAAATAATCTTGCTAAACCTAAAGGATCTTTAGGTATGCTGGAAGAATTAGCTCTTCAAATTGGAGATATACAGCAAACTTTAGAGCCCGAACTTAAAAATCCCTATAATGTATTACTAGGAGCCGACCACGGTATTGCAGATGAAGGTGTTAGTTTTTCGCCTAAAGAGGTTACCTGGCAACAAATGTTTAGCTTTATTAGAGGTACTTCTGGTATAAATTTTTTATGTAGACAATATAATTTTAAATTATTAGTGGTTGATTCAGGTGTTGATTATGATTTCCCAAAAGATCTTGGAATACTCGACATGAAAGTGGCTCACGGTACAAAGAATTTTCTTTATGAGGCTGCTATGACTAAAAAGGAATTTGATTTGGCTATTGAAAGAGGTGCAAAAGTTTTAGAGGATATTAATACTAAAGGATGTAATATAGTTAGTTTTGGAGAAATGGGAATAGGAAATACATCTCCTTCTGCGATGTGGATGCATTATTTTGCTAATATTCCCTTAGAATATTGTGTAGGTGCTGGCAGTGGTCTTAATAATTCAGGAGTTTCCAAAAAGTTAGATATACTTAGGAGTTCAAAGAAGAATTATGAGGATAATATGAATTCTCATTTTGTAGGTCAGGAAGATATTATAGAGAAAATTAGATATTTTGGAGGTTTTGAGATGGTTATGGCATTAGGTGGTATGCTAAAAGCAGCTGAATTGCATATGGTAGTTATCGTAGATGGTTTTATTATGTCTGCTTGTATGTTAGCTGCTTCTAAACTTTATCCTGAGGTGATAAAATATGCAGTTTTTGGACATCAAGGGGATGAAGCAGGTCATAAATTATTATTAAATGCTATGCTCGCAAAACCTATATTACATTTGGGTCTTAGGCTTGGAGAAGGTACCGGAGCTGTTTGTGCTTATCCTATAATTGATTCGGCTGTAAGAATGATTAGGGAAATGGGATCTTTTGATTCAGCAGCAATCACTAAATACTATTAAAAATACTTAAATTAGAATGAATCTGATCTTAATAATATACTTCTCCTATAAAAGGGTATATAATTGTTTTAATTTTTATATCTTTGCGTGATTAAGTTTTTTTGCTTGTTCTAAATTAGTTTTTAAAAGTAAAAATGCTGAGTCACCTAGGTTTTTGTTGTTTATAATATATTAAAGAATGTCATCTTTATGATGTTCCGTATTATTGCGCTGTGTGTTATTTTAGCTTAGGTTTAGTTTCAACGTTTTATTTATGAGAGATGATAATTAAAGATTTTTCAAACAGCAATTCCCTATTAAACAAGTTCTTATCTGAATTGAGAGATGTAAATATTCAGAATGATACATTAAAATTCCGTAATAATGTTGTCCGAATTGGTCACATTTTAGCTTATGAATTAAGTAAGGATTTAGATTATTCTAGTAGACATCTTGTTACTCCTAATAGTGATACAGAAATGCAAATTCATGATGATGAGATAGTATTAGGAACAATTTTAAGAGCTGGTCTTCCATTACATCAAGGTTTTCTTGATTTTTTTGATAATGCCGAAAATGCTTTTGTATCGGCATTTCGAAAGTATATAGATAATGAGCATGAGGAATTTATAGTTCATACCGAATATTTAGCTTGTCCATCTGTGGATGGAAAGACTTTGATACTTACAGATGTTATGTTAGCTACAGGTAGTTCTATGGTTATGGCTTACGAGTCTATATTAAAAAATGGAACTCCTAAAAAAGTACATTTAGTATCTATAATTGCGAGCAGGCAATCTGTTGATTATCTAAAAGATTATTTTAAAAATAAAAATGTTGATGTTACATTGTGGGCAGGGGTCGTGGATCCTATCTTAGATAAGCATTATTATATAGTGCCGGGATTGGGAGATGCAGGAGATTTGTGTTACGGAGAAAAAATTTAAATATATGAATAATATAGTTTTTGATCTTGGAGGAGTAGTAGTAAATTGGAATCCAGATGATATTTCAAAGATGCTACCTAAGGGAAAAATGTTTAGAGAGCTACTAATAGAAAAGGGCTTTTTTAAGAAGTATTGGTCGGAATTTGATAGAGGTACAATTATGCAGCATAATATGGCTACAAAAATGTGTGATATCTTAAAAAACACTTATGCTGAATGTTGGGATTTTATGGAGGATATTAAGCATTCTTTGGTAAATATTCCAGAAACTGAAGCATTGATTCATAGACTAAAAGATAAGGGATATAATATATATTGTCTTTCTAATATGTCTTTTGAATATTATGATTATATGAAAGATAGAGATGTTTTTACATATTTTGATGATCAAGTTATTTCAGCTCATGAAAAATTAATTAAACCAGAACCCGAAATTTATTCTTTTATGTTAGATAAGTTTTCTATTAAACCAGAGGATACTTTGTTTATAGATGATTTGGAAGCTAATATAAAGGCTGCAGAAAAATTTGGAATAAATGTTGTGCATTTTGATGATAAAGTAAGAGCTTATAAAGAAATTAAAACTTTGCTTTTAAAGTAATTTGTTTTGAAATAATGTTTTATATATAAAATATAAATTAGTTGTTTTGTCTAAATTTATTAATTAGAAGATAATTAATATTAACTTATATGTATAATAACATTAGAAAGATATTATATTAATTTTATCTAAAGTAGGCGTCCTTACTAATCTAAATTAGATGTTGTTACTTATAAAAAGTAGAAGCTGTTACTAATCTAAAGTAAATGCTTTTACTAGTGTAAAAGTAAATACTATACAAATATAAGCTAGGCTTTATAGATATTTTAATATTGTATCCGAACTTCCTAGTTGGGAATTTACATATTTTAAGGCATTATTTCCACAAGTATTTAGATAATCTTCATCTGTAATAAATTTGTCTAAAAGCTTGTGTAGACTTTCTTTATTGTCTATAGAGAAACCCCCTTTAATTCCTATAAGATCTATGGCTTCTTTAAATCTTTGATATTTAGGGCCAAAGATTACTGGTATTCCATAAACGGCTGCTTCTACTGTATTATGTATTCCGACTCCAAATCCACCTCCTATATAGGCTATATTTCCATATCTATAAATTAATGAAAGTATGCCTATGCAGTCTATGATAAGCACGTCTCCATTAGGTTTTGCTTGAGAATATCTGGATACTTTTCTTTTGCATTTAGATATTATGGATTTTATGTGTCCTTCATCTATTTGATGAGGTGCTATTATCCACTTATATTTACTTTGTGAATTGTTGATGTAGGGAAATAATATGTCTTCGTCAGGAGGCCAAGAACTGCCACAAACAACACAAGGAGAGTCTTTAAGAAAGTTCTCTATTTTGGATAATCTTTTAGTTTCCTGAGAAATTTGTTTTACCCTATCAAATCTGGTGTCTCCAACTTTTTCTACATTCGTTATGCCTATGTTTTTCAATAGCCTCACAGATTCTGTGTTTTGAACAAATAGTTTATCAAAGAAGTGGAGCATCTTTCTATATAATCCACCCCAAGGTTTAAAGAAAACTTGATTGGCTTGAAAATTTGCGGATATTAAATATGTTGGGATATTTTTTTTATGAAGTTGATTTAAAAAATTATACCAAAATTCATATTTTACAAATATTGCTATATCAGGATTAAAGCATGAAACAAATTGTTTCGCTTTTCTAGGATTATCGGATGGTAGATAAAGTATATAATCTGCCGAACTATAATTTTTACTGACTTCATAACCAGATGGGGAGAAAAAGGTAAGCAAAATTTTAGTATTAGTTTTCTTTGCTTTTAAAGCTTCCATAATTGGTCTACCTTGTTCAAATTCTCCTAGTGAAGCTGCATGTAACCATATTAATTTGCTTCTATCTCGTTTAAAATCTTTACAGAAATTATGAGTATGTTTTCTTCCTTCGTTTAATAAAAAGGCTTTATCATTAAATAAAGATGCTAATTTTATTCCTCTATTATATAAGCTTATAGCTATATTATAAATTAAATTCATCTTATTATTTTTTATTGTCCAATATTAGTTTTGCAATTTTTTTACTTTCCCAAAGTCCTATAGGAATGTGAGCCCAAATAAAAACAATTATTCTCCATTTCCAATCAATTATTGCCCTAAATTTATTCTTTTCAATTGCTCTAATTATTCTTTTTATGGCATAGTTGAGTTGCATGGTAAATGGATAATTATGTCCCTTAATAAAATCAGTATCTATAAAACCTGGTAATATTACAGTAAATTTTATATTAGAATTATTCCATAAGGATACTTGTTGTAGAGATTCACAATAAGTGGTGATAAATCTTTTTGAAGCTGAGTAAGCTGGGGAAGCTCCTAAACCTTTAATTGATGCTACTGAGGAAATGGCTACTATTTTTTTTAAGCCTTTATCATTTTTACCCTTATTGGTGAAATAATGGAATGCTGGGATTATAATATTGAGAAATCCTTTATTGTTAACCTCTACTATTTCTTGTTCAATTTTTAAATCTATCTCTCTATTTGAATGTCCTGCTCCTGAGGCAAATATAAGCATATCCATTCCTCCTATTTCGTCTATTAATTCTAGTAATAGTGAAGGTGCGCCTTGTGATGTTATATCTATTGTTTTAAGATGTATATTAGATGGGTAAAGAGATTTTAATTCCAGAAGTTTGTCTTCTCTCCTGGCGGCGACACCGACAAACATATTAAGACTGGCATAATGAACAGCTAAAGCTTTACCTATTCCTGATGAAGCTCCTATTATAATAATTCTACTTTTAGCTTTTAAAATCATGAGTTTATTTTTGTTATAACTTAAAATTCAATAATATTTGCTTAAGTAAATAGAATTTTATTTTAACCTTAATATCAATTTATTAAAAATACTACAATAATGCAAATATATAATTTTTTATGATGAGTTTAATATTTTTAGTATTATAAATTTTTATCTTTTAAAAAATAGCTATACATTTGCATCTTATTAAGTGAGGAAAAGTTTGGCTGATTGCAACCTCAGAAAAAAAATGCTAAAATGCAGATATACTCTGATTCAAGCACCCTTATTTTTCCTATATTATTTAATAATTTCTTTTGATACAAAACTTTACATCAAATAAAAATAATAATATTATGGGATATTTATTTACATCAGAATCGGTTTCTGAAGGTCATCCAGACAAAGTTGCCGATCAAATTTCAGATGCTATATTGGATCAAATTTTAGCTTTTGATTCTAATGCTAAAGTAGCTTGTGAAACTCTCGTTACAACTGGACAAACAATTATAGCAGGTGAAATTAAAACTTCAGCCTATGTCGATATTTCTCAAATAGCCAGAGATGTTATTAATAGAATAGGGTACACAAAAAGTGAATACATGTTCGATGGTAATAGTTGTGGTGTACTCAGTGCTGTTCATGAACAATCTCCTGATATAAATAGGGGGGTAGTTAAAAAAGATCTTATGGATCAGGGAGCTGGAGATCAAGGTATGATGTTTGGTTATGCTACGAATGAAACCGAAGACTATATGCCTTTTCCTTTGGAATTAGCTCATATAATACTTAAGGAGTTAGCTGATATTCGTAAAGAGAATGAAGAGATGACTTATCTTCGTCCAGATGCTAAATCTCAAGTTACTATTGAATACAATGATGATAATACACCTAAGCGTATTCATACAATAGTTATTTCTACTCAGCATGACGAATTTATTAAAGCTGCTCATGATACAGAAAAGGCTCATCTTGCTGCCGATAAATCCATGGTTGATTGGATAAAGAAAGATGTAATAGATATATTGCTTCCAAGGGTAAAAAGTAAACTTTCAAAACGCCTTCAATCTTTATTTGATAATAATTTAATACTTTTTGTCAATCCTACTGGTAAATTTGTTATTGGTGGTCCTCATGGAGATACTGGTCTAACTGGTAGAAAAATTATTGTAGATACTTATGGAGGTAAAGGTGCACATGGAGGAGGAGCATTTTCAGGGAAAGATCCTTCAAAGGTAGATAGGTCTGCTGCTTATGCTGCTCGTCATATTGCTAAAAATTTAGTTGCAGCAGGAGTTGCAAATGAAATATTGATAGAACTTTCTTATGCTATTGGGGTGGCTAAACCTGTTGGTATTTATGTTAATACTTATGGTACCTCAAGATATAAAGTAGATGATGAATTTATCGCTAAAAAAGTTGAAGAGTTATTTGATTTGAGACCAGCTGCAATAATAGAGAAATTGAAATTGAGGAATCCCATATACGAAGAAACTGCTAGTTATGGGCATATGGGACGTACTCCTAAGATTGTAACAAAGGTATTTACTTCAAAATATTACGATACAAAAACTATTGAAGTAGAACTATTTACATGGGAGAAACTTGATTTTGTAGATATTATTAAAAAGTCTTTTAAAAATGTTGAAAAGAAATAGTAAGTATTATTTAGTTGTAGATATGCTTTAAGTATTTTTTAATAAAATAATTTGGTTTACAAATACTTTATATGATTTTTTGAAATTTTTAAAAGAAATATTTATATAACACTAGAGGGTACATTATGTACCCTCTAGTGTTATATAAATAAAAAATTAATTTCTATTCTTCATCATCCTCTTCTTTGTAGTCTACTAGGAGTTCTTTTTGAATCTCAGAAGGTGTTTTTTCGTATCCATGAAATTTCATTTCAAATGATGCTCTACCTCCTGTAATAGAGCTTAAAGCCGTGGAATATCTTTGTAATTCTTTTAGAGGAACTTGTGCTTTAAGTTTTTGAAAGCCATAATTTGCATCCATACCCACTATTATAGCACGTCTTGTTTGAAGATCACTCATAACTTCGCCCATATCTTCGTCTGGTACAAGTACTTCAACATTATATATAGGTTCTAGGATTTTTGGACTAGCATTTTTAAAAGCTTCACTAAATGCATGGCTACCTGCTATTTTAAAGGAAATTTCATTTGAATCTACAGGATGCATTTTGCCATCATATACACAAACTCTAATATCTCTTGCGTAAGATCCGGTAAGAGGTCCTTCTTCCATTTTTCCCATAATCCCTTTTAAAATGGCTGGCATAAATCTAGCTTCTATTACTCCTCCTACAATGCAGTTATAGAAAAATAATTTTCCACCCCAAGGTAAATCTATTTCCTCTTTTCCTTTTACGGAGATTTTTTGATCTTGCCCATTTATTTTATAAACTTTTGGTTCAGCCATTCCTTCTGTGTAAGGTTCGATAACTAAATATACTTCTCCAAATTGTCCTGCTCCACCTGACTGTTTTTTGTGTTTGTAACTAGCGTAAGCGAAGTTGGTTATAGTTTCTCTATAGGGGATTTTAGGAGCGTAGAATTCTATATCAATTTTATAATTGTTTTCACATCTCCATTTCATTGTATTTAAATGAAATTCTCCTTGTCCTGATACAATAAGTTGCTTTAATTCTTTGGAATAAGAGACATTAAATGTTGGGTCTTCATCGTGCATTCTGTAAAGTACTTCAACCATTTTTTCATTATTTGCCTTTTTTACAGCTTTTACGGCTGTTCTATATCTATAATTAGGATATTTTATTTCAGGGAATTTATAATTGCAATCTTTTCCATTAAGAGTATCGAAATTCCTTGTATTTTTAAGTTTTACTGCGGCTCCAATATCTCCAGCATGTAATTCTGTGACTTTTGTTCTATTTTTACCAGCAACGACGTAAAGTTGGCTTAACCTTTCTTTAGATCCTGTAGTCATGTTTTGAAGATCATCACCTTCCTTAAGAATACCGGAAATAACTTTAAAATAATTTACATCTCCAAGATGAGGTTCTATACTTGTCATAAAAACTATTGCGGAAGGGAGTCCATTAACATCACAAGGAACAACAGTTCCATCTATAGTCTCAATGCCTGGCATTGAGCCAGCATCTGGTGCAACATTAACGAGGAATTCCATAAATCTTCTTACACACATATCTTTTTCGGCAGAAACACAGAATACTGGAATTAAATCTCTTTTTATTAGACCTTCTTTTATACCTTTTCTCATTTCTTCTTCAGAGAGTGTATTTTTGTCAAAATATAATTCCATTAAATTCTCATCATTTTCAGCAGCAGACTCAACTAGTACATTGTGCAATTTTTCTGCTTTTCCTTTTTCGCTATCAGGTATAGGTAGTACATCTGGTTTTCCTCCCTCTGGTTTCCATTTATACATTTCCATTTTAAGTACGTCCACAATCTCATTAAATTTAGAGCCTATATTTACAGGGTATTGTACAAGTACAGCATTTTTAAATGATGTTTGTATTTGTTCCCATGTTTGTTCAAAATTGGCTTTTTCACTATCTAGTTTATTAATAATAATAGTTGTGGGTTTTAGTCTTTTACGAAGTCTTCTATTTATTAATTCTGTACCAACTTCTACCCCTTTGGTAGAATTAATAACCATTACTGCTGTGTCAGCAACTTCAAGTGCAGAAATAACACCTCCCACAAAATCATCTGATCCTGGGGTATCTATAAAGTTAAGTTTTTGATTTTTCCATTCTGAATACAGAAGTGTAGGAAATACGGATGAGCCGTATTCTTGTTCTA
>Ga0265294_10011150_pt1 | contig 10135 bp, 10 predicted proteins | sample MunlanPumphouse3_FD_192504 | JGI IMG/M metagenome (GOLD analysis project Ga0265294, IMG submission 192504) | Groundwater microbial communities from a municipal landfill in Southern Ontario, Canada - Pumphouse #3 | ecosystem: Environmental > Aquatic > Deep subsurface > Groundwater | place...
TAGGATGCACTGAGCTTTGAGCGCTTCGATGTGCCACTTGGGACTCATTTCGGCCTTTATCACGCCGCGAAGGTATTGTTCAATATCTACAATGTTGGATACCTTGAATCCATTTGATGAATTTTTAAATATCAAGGAGCCGTGATAAGCATTTCCGTTATACCCCATAGGGAAATCAGCGACTGCCTTTAAAGGCATTCTGAAAGTGTTGCTTCCGACAGATATTTCTCCGCTGGCTCTTTTTTGGATGGTCAAAGTTCCGGAAAGGACGATCTCTTTCCCATCCGGGTCGGTGAATTTTATCCCTGTCCCGGAAAGTGATCCGCTTGAAGCGCTTTTTTCCAGGAGAACAGAAACTTCCTTTATCACGGGATATGCCTCAGAGGGATGGAAAAAAAGAGAAATGATAAGAATTAAAAATATGGGCAGTTTTTTCAATGCTTCCACCTGGAAAAGATGTTTAGGATTATCGTGATTATTACGCTTATCAAAAGCATCGTGCCAAATGGGGCAAATACAGTGAGGTTTTTCTTCTGGTAAGTTATATCTCCCGGAAGGCTGCCGAACGGCAGATTAAAACGCCCTGCAAGCAACAGGACAATTCCTGCGAAAGTTATGACAAGTCCTGCTGCAATAAGCATTTTGCCTATTTGTTGCATTCAATCTCTTCCTCTGACAAAAGCTGCATCTGCTGGTACTGAACAAAATGTGGAGAAACGGGTATCCCAAGATAATCCCAGGTGTTTCGGGTCGCTTTTCTTCCTCTTGGGGTCCTCTCCAGGAGTCCCTTCTGTATCAGGTAGGGTTCGTATATATCTTCGATCGTCTGGGTATCTTCGTTCAGGGCCGCCGCAAGGGTTGAAAGTCCCACCGGCCCGCCATCGAAAAGTTCGACCAGCGCCATTAGGAACTTTCTGTCGCCTTCATCAAGTCCTTCTGAATCAACGCCTAGCATGTCCAGTGCAAACTTGGAAAGCTCCCTTTCCACAATGGCCACTTTCTTCACTTCAGCGACGTCCCTCACCCTTTTAAGGAGCCTCAGGGCAACACGAGGCGTTCCACGTGAACGAAGTCCAATTTCGACAGCTGCCTCATCAGATATATTTACACCAAGGACATCTGCTCCGCGTTTTACTATAGAAGTAAGCTCGTCTGGCGAATAAAGGTGAAGCTGTTCAACTATGCCGAATCTTGCCCTTAAAGGAGAAGTCAGGAGTCCAAGCCTTGTTGTTGCCCCAATAAGGGTGAATTTTGGAAGAGAGAGCCGTATGCTTCTTGCGAGCGGTCCCTTTCCCACTATTATCGAAAGGGAAAAATCTTCCATTGCTGGATAGAGTATCTCCTCAATGTGAGCAGACATCCTGTGTATTTCGTCAATAAAGAGGACATCGTTGGGCTGGATGTTGGAGAGTATTGCAGCAAGGTCCCCTGCCCTTTCAAGAGCGGGTCCGGTCGTCACGCGCAGGTTGCCCTTCATTTCCTTCGCGATTATCCCTGCAAGAGTCGTCTTGCCAAGGCCTGGAGGTCCGTAAAAAAGCGTGTGGTCAAGAGGCTCGCTTCGCTGGAGGGATGCTGTCATGAAGATCGTAAGTTTGTCCTTCAGTCCGCCCTGTCCGATAAATTCATCAAGTGCCTGAGGGCGCAGCGTGAAGACCTCATCCTCTTTATCATTTTTAATTTTTTCAATGAGTTTGTCGTTGTTATCGATCATAATTTGCCCTCATCATTTTTCTTTCAGTTCCTTCGAAGCAGGCTCAGTGAGGCTTTAAGGAGTGCTTCCTCTGTCCATGAGGCTTCATGGCCTGCCTCGGTCCTGGACTTTGATATCGCGCGGACTGCTTCTCCCTGGGTGAAACCTAGCCCTGTGAGGGCTTCCATAACGAAACTGTCCGAGACGTGATCTTTTTGTCCCTGTTCACCAAAGCTTTTGATGTCACTGAATTTCTTCGAGATCTTATTTTTCAGTTCGAAGCATATGCGTTCTGCCCTCTTTGCACCCAGACCCGGAACTGTAAGCATTGCGCTGCTTCCCGATGCTATCGCCTGCAGGATCTGTTCTGCATCGAGGTGTCGCAGGAGCGTTACGGCAAGCTTGCCTCCTACCGTCTTGACCTGGAGAAGTTCCAGAAAGAGCAGTCGCTCACGCTCGTCAGAAAACCCGAAAAGATTTATCCCAGCATCGCTTACCTGCATGTAGGCGAAGCAGAAAAGATCCTCTAAGAGAGAGGCCTGAGACATGAGAGACCTGGATGAGAACACCTCAAGGCCAAATCCAGAGACCTCAAGTGTTATGCTTTCATCACCTATGGATATAACTTTGCCTCGAAGTGAATTGATCATTTTCAGTATCCCTTCAGTATATTTCTGTCGAATGATGACATAGAAAGTCCTGCAATAGCTACCGCCAATGCATCCGCAGCGTCATCGGGGGTGGGGTTTTTCTCCAGCCCGAGAAGGTTTGCAACCATACCCTGCACCTGTCCCTTCTCTGCAGCGCCGTAACCGCAAACAGCGAGCTTGACTTCTGAAGGCTTTATCTCATAAGGCTCAAGTCCCATCTGGGCTGCAAAAAGCAGTATGACTCCCCTTGCCTGCCAGACCATTTCAGCAGTCGTGATATTCCTTCCGAAAAAAAGTTTTTCCACTGCTATTATATCGGGCGGATACTCACCCGCCTTTTCTTTCAGTCCATCGTAAAGCAAAGAAAGCCTTTTTGTAAGGGAGAGCGTGGATGGGGTCCTCACTACTCCGTAACTTTCACATACAAGCCTGTCACCGTACTGGGTAACCACTCCGTATCCCATTGTGCCGAGCCCCGGATCTATGCCCAGGGCTCTCACACCATTATTATTTGTATTTTCAGCCGTCGATCTCAGCAAGGATCTCGTCCGGTATGTCGAAGTTGGCGTATACAGCCTGAACGTCGTCGTGTTCCTCGAATCTTTCAACCAATGAAAGGAGTTTGGTTGCATCAGCCTTGTTTGTTATAGAAACGGTATTTTGAGGCACCATTTCAACTTCAATCGATTCTATTTTGTATCCTGAGTTTTTTAGTGTTTCTGCAACACCTGACAGGACAGAAGGGTCGCATGTTATCTCATATCCGTCCTCTTCCGAAGTTACGTCATCAGCGCCGGCTTCGATCGCAGCCATCATTATCTCTTCTTCGTCGATGCCTTCTCCTGTGACCTCTATTATCCCTTTGCGGTCAAAATTCCATGCGACACATCCAAGTTCACCTATTGAACCGCCTGTTTTCGTAAAAAGTGAACGCATTTCCGGAGCTGTTCTGTTGCGGTTGTCTGTTAACGCTTGTACCATGACTGCTACTCCATTGGGCCCGTATCCTTCGTAAAGGATCTCTTCAAATATTGCGCCGTCAAGTTCACCAGTGCCCCTTTTGATCCCTCTTTCGATGTTGTCGACAGGCACGTTGCCTGCTCTTGCTCTGTCTATTGCAACTTTAAGTCTGAAATTTGCGTTGGGGTCACCGCCGCCCGCCTTTGCTGCTGCGATGACGTTCTTAACAAGTTTCTGGAAAGCCACCCCTTTCTTTGAATCCTGAGCGGCTTTACGATGCTTGATATTTGCCCATTTTGAATGTCCTGACAAAAAAATCACCTCATAATTTACAAGTTAGACTACCTCTATCAGAGAGTAGTTATTTACTTAATACTTTTTGGTATCAAAGCCATTGGAGCAAATTTTCTTTTATGTTCCGATCTTGCAATGGCTTTATCGACCTTTTGTTTCACTCTATCTTCAGCTTCGCCTGTGGCGAGATAATTGTCCAGTTCTTCGTATGTCAGCCCCATTTCTGATTCATCTGTCTGCCCTGCCCAGAGGCCGGCAGTCGGAGGCCTTTTGATTATGTTTGGAGGGACCCCCAGATGCAGTGCAAGGGCTCTAACCTCCCCTTTCAGAAGGTCAGACATCGGCAGGAGATCAACGCCTGAATCACCGTATTTTGTGAAATATCCGTACATTATCTCATCCCTGTTCCCACCGCCGCATACAAGATAACCGTTTTGCTGAGCTATTGAGTAAAGGGTAGCCATCCTTAGCCGGGGTTTGATATTTGCAGAAGGGAGAGTTCCCAGATCAAGCCCTTCTTCCTTTATGGAAGATATCATCTGATCATAGGTCTTTGTTAAGTCAACTTTGTATTTCCTTATCCCAAATATAGCTGCAAGTTCAAGAGCATATTCTTCGTCAACGGGCTGGCTGTGGCATGGCATAATCACGCCTACAACATTCTCTTTTCCAAGAGAACGGCAGAGCAGACCGGCCAGCACAGCAGAATCTATCCCGCCGCTGATCCCAAGGACTGCACCTTTTGCACCTGCTGTTCTGAAATGCTCTTTTATCCATTCTGTAAGATATTCCGTAACTTTTTGTGGATCCCTGTAGACAGACAAGCGGCAACGCCTCGCTTTGTATTTATGTAATGAGAACTATGACGCGATATATTCTAACATAAAGTATGCATCAAGGTCTAAATGCAAATAGGGCAGAAATAAGCGGAGACCCGGAGTTGTCCGGATCCCCGCTTATTGAGAGATAAAAATTATTTATTTATAAATTACCTATACTTGCGACCATTACTGCCTTGATCGTGTGCATGCGGTTCTCTGCTTCGTCGAACTGCCTTCCGTAACGGGATTCAAAGACTTCTTCCGTGACCTCATAGCCTTTTACGGCGGGCAGACAGTGCAGGAAAATCATATTGTCATTGCCTGTTGCCTTGATAAGGTCCATGTTTACCTGGTAAGGCTGCAGGATGGACTTTCTCTCTGCAAGCTTTTCCTCTTCGCCCATGGATGCCCATACATCGGTGTAGATTACATCTGCGCCCTTTACTGCAGCCTTGGGGTCGTCAGTTATCTCTATCGTGGCTCCGGACTCGCACTCTTCTGCCATTTTTTTGCATTCCTCTACCAGTGCAGGATCAGGGAAGAGTGATTTCGGTGCACCTATGACGAAATGCATTCCCATCTTTGCAGCGCCTATCATCAGTGAGTTGGCCATATTATTGCGTCCGTCACCGACATAGACAAATTTGATCCCTTTGAGTTTGCCAAAATTCTCACGAACTGTAAGGAAATCTGCCAGTATCTGTGTGGGATGGTATTCGTCTGTAAGTCCATTCCATACCGGAACACCAGAATATTTGGCAAGGTCTTCCACGACCTTCTGACTGAATCCGCGGAACTCTATTCCGTCAAACATCCGTCCAAGGACTCTTGCTGTGTCAGCAACATCTTCCTTGTGACCAAGCTGTATGTCATTTTTCCCAAGATACTCCGGGTGTGCCCCTTCATCAATGGCCCCAACAGTAAATGCACAGCGAGTACGGGTCGAGGGTTTCTCAAATATCAGGGCTACGTTCTTGCCTTCCATGAGGTTGCCTTTGATCCCTGCTCGTTTTTTATTTTTGAGATCAGCGGAGAGATCCAGAAGATATTCTATCTCCTGGGGGGTGTGGTGCTTTAGTGATAGCAGGTGTCTGTTGCGAAGATTGATTGCCATGGATACTCCTCCTTGAATTTTAGTTAAATATTAGCGGAAAATATAACTCCGATTGCCTTAAGAAAAATCAGCTATTTTACTGGGTCTCTGTTTAGAGGCATGGTCATGCATCTTGGACCGCCTCTGCCTCTTCCGAGTTCAGGACCGTTCAGCTCAAGGACCTCTATGCCGTTCTCTCTCAAAAGTCTGTTCGACATTAGGTTTCTGTTGTAAGTGACTACCTTTCCCGGTGCCACTGCCAGTGTGTTGCAGCCGTCATGCCACTGCTCTCTGTCTGTCTCTGCCTGATCCTTCCCCTTCATCTCGATGACTCTTATCTTATCGAACCCGAGTTCTTTTGCTATAGCTTCTTTCCAGTTGTGTGCCTGCTTTATGGAGAGAAGTGTTCCGTTATCGTCATAGTCCATCTCCCAGACCTTGAGTACCTTGATGACAGTCGGGAATATTGTGAAAGCATCTTTGTCTACCATTGTGAATACTGTGTCCAGATGCATGCAGTAACGCTCTCTAGGAATCTCAAAAGCAAAGATCTTTCTTATAGGGGTGTTCAGTGCAAGCTTTTTCCCTATTCTCTGTACAGTTGTGGGTGCAGTTCTCTGGCTTACACCGATAGCCATGGCGCGGTCAGAAAGTACCAGCAAATCTCCCCCCTCGACCTTGTGCGGCCATATTTCATCCGGAGCATCTCCGAAGAGGATGTTTATGCCTTTGAACCGGGGATGGTGATTTGTAATATATTTCCAGTAAAGAGGCTCTCTTCTGCGAACTTCATAGGTCATCTGGCCTATAACGATGCTGCATCCTACTGTAATAGCCGGGTCTCTCTGGAAATAAAGGTTTGGGATCGGATGGATTACGAAATCTCCTCCGTTTTCAACTTTAGATATGAGGCTTAATGATGATTTGAATAATGAAGAGGCTTCTTTTTTGCTGTAACCGCTTATGAGGTGTGAGGCAAGATCGATAGAGGGGAGATCCATAAATACTTCAGCAAGTCCTTCAGAAAGGTGACGGTCCAGACACTCAAGCATAAAAACTGATTTGATCAATGATTCTCTAACTTCTTTGTCTTCAAGCACTTTTGCTAGGCATTCGTTGAAATAGAGTACTTCACATCCCTCTCGTCGGAGTATGTCGGCAAATTCATCGTGCTCGCGCTGAGCCTGCTCAAGCCAGATAAGATCGTCGAAGAGAAGGTCGCTCATGTTATTGATGGTAAGTCGGTTAAGTTCATTTCCAGGCCTATGAAGCATTACCTGTTTGAGCGCCCCGGTTTCGGAGAAAACACAAAATGGTTTATCTTGGCACATAATTACACCCCCCGGTAAATTTTTTAAAATAGCTTCAGCAACGCTTGGCTTAAAAAAAAGCAGCAATAACAGGGTTATGGGTTAATATATGTTGCAAAAATTGAATGGCAGGGCCTAACGTACTAACCATAAAAAAATTATATCACAAATAAAAATCAACTTAAAGCCCCTAAGAGTTCAATTTTCAAGATATAATGTGTTATTTTGCAACAAGGCTATCAGAGTCGCTTTATCTCTTCGATAAGTCGCTTTTTTAGGTTCTCGGAAGTATCGTTGCAAATCGCCTTTCCCTTGCGGAAGATCACAAAACCATCAGGGGTGCCAGCAATGCCAAGGTCGGCACATGCAGCCTCCCTTGGTCCGTTCACCTCACATCCCATGACTGCTATCGTTGTTCCATCCTTAATGTTTTTAGGCAAAAGGGCGGTCACCTCTTCCACAAGTTTTGCAACGTCGATTCTTTTGCGTCCGCATGTGGGGCAGCTTATCAGGTTGTACCCGCGTTCCCTTATCTCCAAAGAGCCAAGGATATGGTAGCCTACCTTGACTTCTTCGACAGAGGGGCCAGTCAGGCTTACCCGGATGGTGTCCCCTATTCCCTGGGCAAGCATCACTGAGATCCCGGCAGCTCCTTTTATGATACCGGCAGTTCCGGCTCCTGCCTCAGTAATGCCAATGTGTATGGGATATGGATATTTTTGTGACAGGAGGAAGTTTGCTCTTACTGTTTCAACAACTGAACTGGATTTAGCAGAAATGATAATATCCTCAAAAGAGCAGTCTCTTAGGATATTTACCTGTTCATCGACTGCGAAGGCAAGTGCCGCCGACCTGTCGCCCTTTGTATGTTCCAGCTGCGCTTTGCTTACGGAACCTCCGTTTGCACCTATGCGTATTACAGCACCTAAACTTTGGGCCAGCTTTATTACATCTTCTGTGCCCTTTCTGTCGCTCATATTCCCTGGGTTAATGCGGATCGATGGACAGCCTGCTTCCAATGCCGCAATAGCAAGCCTGTGGTTGAAATGGATATCTGCCATGATCGGAACAGGCGACATTGAATTGAGTAATTTCATATTATCTGCCAAAGCAAGATCGGGAAGCGACACCCTTACCAGTTCGCATCCTTCATTTGCCAGAGCAGCGCACTCCAAGGCGCACTCATCAATGTTGGAAAGCGGAGTTTTTATCATGCTTTCAACTCGTACAGTTGAGTTGCCGCCAATAGTCAGACCTTTGATCTCAACTCTTTTTCTGCTGCCCATATTTATCGCCCGCCAGTTTATTTGATAAATAGTCTGATAATGTCTTTTCCTGTTACAAGGATTATAAGGGAGATGAGTATTATAAATCCGCCGTAATGGATCAGGGATTCCCATTTTTCAGGGACCTTTCTTCCTGTGATCATCTCTGCAAGTATGAATATTATCCTTCCGCCGTCAAGAGCCGGGAAAGGCAATAGGTTTAGAAGACCGAGATGGAGGTTGATGACGCCTAGGAAAGCAATGAAAGACCATATTCCCTGTTTAAGTGCGTCACCTGCCATTACGGCTATGCCAACAGGCCCGACTACGTCAGACTGGACCTTTCTGGTAAGTACCATCCAGAGACCTCTGAGTATCTCAACCCCCATGTTCCACGAATAGCCCAGGCTCTTTTGAAGCGCGACGTAAACGGGATAAGTTATCCTTCCGGGTTGTACTCCGAGCAGACGTCCTCCGTGAGCCGGGTCAACAGGGATGTCAATGTCGAGATCGAGGGTCTGTTCTCCCCTCTCCACGGTGACATGAAAATGATCGCCGATGACATCCTTATTTTGTATAGTCTCCCTGATATCCGACCATTTATTCAGTTCTTTTCCATTTATAGATTTTATTACATCTCCGGACTCCATGCCGGCGGAGTAGGCAGGTGTTCCTTCCATGATCTTCCCTACCAGAGGTCTTTCAAGATCCATCACACCGTGACCAGTGAGCAGGGCGGCAGTAAGGAGCCATGCCAATATCAGGTTCACACAGGCTCCTGAAGCCAACACAAGAAGCCTTTCCCATGGTTTTTTTGAAGAAAGCGAACGCGAAGGGTCATAACCGTCAGGTTTAGGGGCTTCCTCTGATGCGTCCTCCCCTTCTAGCCTGACAAACCCCCCTATGGGGAAAGCTCTGACAGACCAGAGGGTCTCACCCTTTTGCCTGCTCCACACAGCAGGTCCCATACCGAATGAAAACTCATGGATCAGTACATTTCTCCATTTGGCAGAGAGGTAGTGGCCGCCTTCGTGTGATACCACACAGATAGAAATTACAATTAGAAAAGAGATGATACTTATCAAAAGTGATGCCTCCATTTTTTACACAGTTCCCTGGCGATCCTCTCGCCTGTGCTTACTAAGGCTATAGCTTCATCAAGAGTTTCGGGGGAAGCCGAAACCGATTTGGCAAGAGTCTCCTCAATTATCTGTGAAATTGCCGTGAATGGTATGGTCCTTTCCAGAAAAGCCTGTACTGCGGCTTCATCGGCTCCCACAAGGAGAGATGGATATGCTCCTCCCATCTCGCCTGCTTTGAAGGCTATACTAAAACATGGGAAAAGGGAACCGTCAATTTCCCTAAACTGCAGATCCCATTTTTCAGGCTCAATAAAATCAAGTCCGGAAGAGACAAGGTCCAGTCTGTCCGGCCATGCAAGCGCTGCTGCTGCAGGAAGGCGCATGTCAGGCTGAGAGACAAGCATCTTCATTGTTCCGTCTATGAAAAGGACAGCGCCGTGTACCTGTGACTTTGGATGGATGAGTGCGCTGACCTTATTGGCAGGAAGTCCGAAGAGCTGCATCGCTTCGATGCATTCGATTCCCTTGTTCATCAATGTCGCGCTGTCCACTGTTATTTTGGGCCCCATTTTCCATACGGGATGAGAGAGAGTCTCTTCGAGTGTGACTCTTTCAAACATTTCTTTTGAGTGATCCCTGAAGGGGCCTCCTGATGCGGTAAGCCAGATCTTTGCTATCTCATGCTTATGATCTTCCCTGAGACACTGCCAGATGGCACTGTGTTCGCTGTCTACCGGCCTCAGCTGATCTTTACGTTTTACAAGCGGCATTACCCACGGACCGGCGACAACGATGCTTTCCTTGTTTGCCAGGGATACATCCTTGTCTTCTTTCAGTGCTGTCTGAAGTGCTTTTATGGCTGATACGCCCGATGATGCGAATACAACATGGTCAACATCAGGGTCTGAGGCTATCTCGCAAAGGGCATCTTCACCGGTCATGCAATCAAAGCCATCTGTCTTGAATTTGC
>Ga0265294_10011151_pt1 | contig 10135 bp, 9 predicted proteins | sample MunlanPumphouse3_FD_192504 | JGI IMG/M metagenome (GOLD analysis project Ga0265294, IMG submission 192504) | Groundwater microbial communities from a municipal landfill in Southern Ontario, Canada - Pumphouse #3 | ecosystem: Environmental > Aquatic > Deep subsurface > Groundwater | place...
CATCACGGGACTGAACAAGGAAGAACTGAGAAACTATCGTCGTAACGACGTCTCGATGATCTTCCAGCACTTCGGACTTCTGAGTCACCGTACGGTCCTCAGAAACGTTGAGTTCCCCCTTGAAATCCAAGGGATCGACAGGGAAACACGGACCGCCAAAGCGATGGAAGCGATCGAGCGGGTCGGTTTGGCCGGTTGGGAACATTATTTGCCCAAGCAGCTTTCCGGAGGCATGCGCCAGCGTGTCGGCCTCGCCAGGGCTCTTACCAACGACCCCAAGCTCATGTTGATGGACGAACCATACAGCGCGCTCGATCCTTTGATCAGGCGTGACATGCAAAACGAGCTTCTTGCTCTGGAAGATGACATCGAACGGACGATCGTCTTCATCACCCATGACATGAACGAAGCGTTCAGGATGGGCGACAGGATCGCCCTCATGAAAGACGGGGAAGTCGTCCAGATCGGAACGCCGGACCAGTTCTTCGACAATCCGGCAAACGATTACGTCAGAGACTTCATCGCCGATGTCGACAAGAGCCGGATCCTCAAGGTCAGAAACGTCATGAGGAAAGTCTCCCATGGACCGACGACCGAGTGGACAGGACAAGAGATTCTTGATTGGATGGCCGAGAAGGAAAGCGATGTGTGCTATCTGATCGACCAGAAGAACAAGTTTGTCGGCATGGTCGAAAAAGACAACCTCAAAGGCCATGAAGACGAAGTGGCGTCGACCTTCGTCAAGAAGGAAGGCCATTACTCGGTCTACAGGAACGCCTATCTCAAAGACATCTGGAACGAACTCAAGGACGCTGATTATGACGTTCCGGTGGTGGACGCCACCGGAAGGCTCAGAGGTGTGCTCGGTTACGGGGATATCCTGGAAGCGTTGGCTGACTGAAGAAAAAAGGACGTGCGGAATTCCGCATGTCCTTTTTCTGTCAAAGAAGGGTCCTGATCAGGCGTTCGGGCACACACCGTTGTTTCCGTGTCCGCCGTACTGGCTGTTCGAACTTTGATGTCTGAACATCTTTTTGAATCCTTGGGCGAGATCGTATCCGGCACCGAAGAGACGGTCTTTGGAGAAGGCCTGCAGGTGATGCTCTGATGCGTTCATGAGGTTTTGGAAGACCAGAGAGACATCTTCAGGGAGATCCTGGGCGAGAAACGCCTCATAGATCGCGATGTTCGCCTTTTCGGCCTCGACACCCGCAGCGAGCGCTTCCGAGACCGAACCGTAGACCGGAATGTCTGTCACGTCGACTTCGGGGATCTGGATGCCGTAGGTTTCAAAGAGAGGAAGAAGCAGGTCGATGTGTGTTTGTTCGGCCAGCACGATCTTTGTAAAAGGCCTGATGTCTCCGAAGGTCTCGATGATGGATTCATAGGTCGCCTTGGCGACCATCTCATCGGTGATCGCAAGAATAAGCATGTCCTCAAGGACGTATGCCCCGGTGTCATCGGTTTCAAGTGTTTCAAGGATGGCATCCGTGTCAACCGTTGATGCGTTGACGGATAGCCCTACGAAGACGAAGCCTGTGATCATAAGTGCGAACACGGTGATGGCAATCATTGTTTTTTTCATGAATTGTTCCTCCTTGTTTTGGTGTGTTCGCCAATGATACGACAGAAACGGGCGGTTTATTGATGTATGGGAAACAATGGTAAAAGTGTGAAAGAACACTGCATGAAGCCGGCATCATTGAATATGACCAATCGAGTTTCCATTTTTGTCGCGCATATCGTCGATTTCTAGGGCTCTCCATGACGCGCACAGATCACTATGGTATAATCATCATAAATAGACACTGACAGCGATGATTGAGGGGGAACCATGATCAACCGACTACTGACCAACACAACGTCACCATCGTTTCTTGAGTACATCAAACATGCGCTTCAAACGTGTGAAGCTTTTTATGTTTCTGTGAGTTTTATCAAAAGAGCGGGTCTAACACTTATCGAGGATGACATCGTTGAAGCACTCGAACGAGGTGTCCACGGGAAGGTTGTCACCTCAACTTATCAAAACTTCACGGATATTCAATCTTTGAAGCAGCTTCTTAGGTGGAAAGAATCATACAATCGATTTGACTGCCATCTCGATCATCTCTCGTTTGGTGACCGAGGATTTCACACTAAAGGATACATCTTCGTATTCAACGATCGATATGAAGTGGCAATTGGTTCGTCTAATGTGACGCTTTATGCGTTAAGGAAAAACATCGAATGGAATGTGCACGTATCATCGAAAACAGATGAAGGGTTTTTCCAAAGCGTGATTCAAGAGTTTGAAAACGTATGGGACGCAACCGAACCACTCAAAGATACCTTGATCAAGTCGTATCAGGAACATATGGAATATGCCATTGACAGATGGGATATGGACTATGTTCATGTTTTTAAGACGCTCGAACCGAATTACATGCAACGCAAAGCACTCAAAGAGATCAGGCGTTATCGAGACCTAGGGATCGAACGTGCGCTTGTCGTCGCTGCAACCGGTTCAGGAAAGACGCATCTAGCTGCGTTTGATGCGAAGCACTTTGATGCTGCACGTGTGTTGTTCGTTGTTCACCGAGAAAACATCTTAACAGCTGCCGCTCACGTTTTTCGAGATATTATGGGTCCGAAGTACTCCATTGGATACTTAACAGGACAACACAAAGATTTTGACGCCGATCTACTATTCGCAACCAACTTGACGTTATCGAATAATTTGGATATGTTTGGGCCAAAAGACTTTGATTACATGATTCTTGATGAAGTGCATCATGCTGCCGCACAAACCTATCAAGACATCATCAACCATTTTGAACCGATGTTCTTGCTTGGACTCACAGCGACCCCGGAGCGGACGGATGATTCAGAAGCTATCTATCAGCTTTTTGAAGATCGCATTCCCTTTGATCTACGGCTTAGAGATGCGATTTTAAACGAGTTGATTGTTCCATTTCACTATTACGGAATTCGTAATACAATGATTGACTATGATGACAAGGACATCCGTCAGTTGATCATTCAAATGAGAGATCCAGATCATATTGATTTCATCGATCAAGAAGTACAAAAACATCGCCCAAATGGAAAGATCAAAGCGATTGTGTTTTGTATGAACGTCAATCATGCACGCATCATGGCTGAGTTGATGCGTTTTAAAGGATATCACACGATCGATCTTGTCGGACACCATTCTGTTGGTGAAAGAAGAAAAGCATTTGAAGATCTCCAAGATGATACACATCCACTTGAGATGATCATGACAGTCGACATTCTCAATGAAGGTATTGATATCCCAGCCATCAACATGGTCCTATTTTTGCGTCCAACTGAATCATCGATTATCTTTTTACAACAGCTGGGACGTGGTTTAAGAAAGTATCCGAACAAACCGTACTTGACGGTTCTTGATTTCATTGGTAATTCATACCGACGAAGTGTCCAAATCGCGCGCGCTTTAGGGACGCTTTCCAGAAATCAAGTCATGGAAAAGAAACTCTTAATTGATATGATTCGTGAAGACTTTCAATCGATCGATATCCCAGGAGTTCAGATCTCAATTGATCAGTTGAGCAAAGAAGAGGTCATTGACCATATTCAATCGACCAACTTCAATTTAAAGCGATACATGATCAGTGATTATCAAGCGTTTAAATCCTATATTCACGCAACACCTTATCCTAAGCATATGGATTACTATCAAAATGACTTTGCTCCTGATCTCATGCGATTCATCAATGCGAGGCTAAACGGATCCAAAAATGGATCCTATTATGCGTTTTTGAAGAAAATTGGAGAAGATGTTCCGGATTTTAATGATCATCAACAAGCGCTTCTCACAACATTATCAGTAATGCTTCCGCTTGTTAGACCAGAAGAGTACGCGATTGTATCCTACTTATTGGATGTTAGAACAGCATCACTCAATGACATTGTGGACCATTTCAAACAATCATATGGGCGGTATAGAGAAAAGCATGTTTTAAGCGCACTCCGGTACTTGCTCAAGACGCTTCCAGGCCATATCACACATCATCATGATACATACAGTCTTCATTTTGAGCGAGAGGACCACGTGTTGATCGAACATGTGCAGGATATCCTGACATATGGATTGGCACGCTATGATGATGACTTTGGCGAGTTTGATGGAGATTTGAAGATGTATGCGAGTTATTCGACGGAACAGATCATGATGGCAACGTGCCAGCCCGATGTCTACGTGTATCAAAAAGGAACGAAGATCGAAAATGATGGCACAGTGTATATCTTTGCTCAACTTAAGAAAGATATGGCGACGAATGATCATCTAAAGTATAAAGATCGGTTCATCAGTCCAAGTTTTTTCCAGTGGGAAAGCGAAACAAGAACACCTCTTGATGGTTCCCGTGCTCAGAAGCTGATCCATGCAAAACGGGTTCATCTGTTTATTCGAAAGATGAAGGAAGAAGACGGGATCACGCTTCCATACACTTATATCGGTGAAGGCATGATGACAAATCCGCGCGCGTCTGATAACCCGCAGAGTACCATACTACTTGATATTGTCCTCGAACACGACCTTCCAAAATACTTGCAATATGACTTCATGGGGAAGGTGATGGAACATGAGAAAGACAATTGAAGTGGTGGCTGCGCTCATTCAAGACGGTGACCGGTTTTATAGTGCGAAACGAAAAGACGAAGGCGAACTCGCAAAGAAATGGGAGTTTCCAGGCGGCAAGATCGAAGATGGAGAATCCCATCATGAAGCGCTTAAGCGTGAAATCAAAGAAGAGCTTTCTGCAATCATCGAAGTCGATCGTTTCCTGATGACAGTCCATCACACATATCAATCATTCGACCTTGTCATGCATGCATACATTTGTCATATTAAAGAAGGTCAGCTTACACTCTCAGAACACTTAGAGGATGCATGGATGACACCTTCAGAGATGGATGATGTTGACTTTGCAGCAGCAGACCTAGGCATCATCATCAAGCTCAACGAACGATTGTAGTTGGTCATTAGAGGAGAAGGTGTTTGTATGAGACAATTGATGATCGGTTTGATTGTGTTGTTTATCGGGTTCATCATTGTGTCTTGTGATTCAGTCGATAACCTACCTGATGAGTATCTAGTCCCAACAATCTCCATCACAACCACTTCAGGAGACTTTCCCGAAGACAAAGAAACGTATCTTGACGTCACTGTGACATCGAAACGGTCGGATGATGACGAGACGTTCAATGGCATCTCCGGACGGATCAAGCTCCGAGGTAACAGCACGCTCAATTATGACAAAAAGGCATTCAAGTTGAAGTTCGATGACAAACAACACTTCCTTGGTCTGGGCGCGGGTCCATCGAGGGATTTTGTGTTGCTCGCGGAATACGCGGATCTTTCGATGATGCGAAACACCATCGCCTACGGTCTTGCCCGAGACATCATGAGACAATCTTTTGTCACCGATACCATGTATGTCGATCTGATGTTCAACGGCGAGCATCTTGGCCTTTATGTCCTGGCGGAACAGACCGAAGTCGATGATGTGAGGATCGATCTCGACACATCAGGAGAAGATGACCCCATAATCACCGACACAGGGTATCTTCTCGAACTTGAAGCCGATCATCGCAGACGGACATCCGAAGGGCTTCACATGACCGACTACTTCCATGTTCCGGGTTATACGGACGAGGATCTTCTTCTCGATCACACGAACTTTTCCGAGTATTTGCACTCCTTTGAACCGGCGTGGTATGTGATCAAGAGCGATACCAAGTCGGAAGCTCAGGTCATGTTCATTCAAAACGTCATGAAAGACCTTTATGACGCGGTTTATCAGGATGGAACGGAAATCTCGGTCGGGAATCATCTGGATCTTCAGTCAGCTGTCGACATGTATGTCTTCCAACTTGTCGTCGGAGACAACGATGCCAATTACAGCAGCATGTATCTCTACAAGGACAAGGGTGGAAAGGTCGTCATCGGACCACCCTGGGATCATGACCTGTCGTTTGGAAACAACTCATACTATGATGGCGTCACCGATCATTACATGTTCCATCTTCTGGACAAGCTCGCTGATTATGCCTGGTTCAAAGAAATGGTCATCACACGGTATGACGCGCTTGTCTCAATCAAGCCTTTCGATGACCGCCTTATGGATCTGATTGACCAGAATGTCGATACCTACGGATCTCTGATCCGGGCGGACAGGCTCTTGTGGAACGGCACGAGAGAGGAAGGCGGATGGCACCTATACAACAAAGAGGGGATCGATGACTGGACTCTTTCCGTCCGGTATCTGGAAGAATGGATCGAAGGACGCATGGTATGGGTTGATGGTGTGATCGACAACATGCGCTGAGCACATGATTCATATAAAAACGCCTCTCTTCATGAAAGGCGTTTTTGACACGCGGTGATTGTCACTCTGGTTCGTAAGCTGAGAACCTGAGTCTTCTTCTGAAGGTGATGGCGTTGATGATGGCATGAGGAATCGCCAGAATCGTGACAACCGGTGTCAGAAGGATCATGACAATCTCCCGGATGAGTGTGCTCTTCGCATACGGTTTTTTCCTGAAGCGTGCGAGAAGGGCGGAGATCGGAAGTCCGGTGATGTTCGCGTACATCATCATCTGGATGGCATCAAGCATCGCCCTACCTTCTTTTTTTCCGTATGTGTCCATGAACCGTTCATAGGAAGCACGGTCCGGTTTTCCTTTGCTTTCGGCATAATGCTGGGCGAAAAAGATCGCGACCGCCTCATCCTCGGGAACGTGTTCACCGGATGCCGAAAGCATGGCGTTGATCTCTTCTTGTGACAGTCCCGCCTTGAGCGCCATTTTCGTATGGGCATACGAACAGACCTCGCAACCGTTGACTTCGGTCACGGCGAGCATGATCCGTTCGATGGTCTGTTTCTTGACGCGCTTTGTCATGGCGTTTCCGACGAGTCCGGCCATGGCGGGAACCATCCGGACCGCGGCCATGTACATCTCCATGGCCGAGAAAGGTTCTTTGACCGGTGTGACCGTGTTCATGGTTGCGTTCTCCTTGGCATGTTGTCAAAAAGGCCCTTGTCGGGCCTTTTGTCAAAGACGTTCGAGGATGTCCAAATAGGCTTCGACGGGCTGGTTCCCGACGAGTTCGTGGACGTCGTTGATGACGATCTTGGGGACACCTGAGACCTGGTATTTGTCGGAGAGGTCATAAAATGTCTGGGCTTCGATCATTTCGCCTTCGATGGAGTCGGAGAGCATGGCCATACGGTGGGCGTTTTGGACAGCACCCGGGCAATGCGGACAAGAAAGCGTGACGAAGACCTTGATGTTGACATCCTTGCCGATTTTTCTGATGCGGTCTTTGATCGCTTCGGGGAATCCGAAGTCGAGTCCGGACATGTCCATGATGGCGGACAGAAATGAGTTGATCTCATGACCGGCGGGAATGCCGTTGAACTTGACGCCTTTGTAGACATTGTCCTTGTCGAGCATGACGAAGCTCGGTGTCAGTGTGATGCCGTAGAGTTTGGCGTCGTCACTGTCTTTCTCGAGATCTTTTTTGACGACCGTGATCTTATCCGAGAGCGCGCCGACCTCTTCCATGAGCTGGACGGTCTCGGGGCACGTCTCACACGGTTCGTCCTTGGTGAAAACGACGATGGTGATGTTGTCTTTCATAGGTGAGAGAAATTCCTTGATTTGCTTGCTGATGTCAGCGTTCAACAGTTGTGGCATGATGGCCCTCCTTGGTTTGATGGATGAGATAGGTGTGGGCGGCAAGCGCGGCTTTCGCACCTTCCGCGACGGAAATGATGATTTGCTTGTGGGGCTGGTCGGTGACGTCGCCGGCCGCGAAGAGGCCCGGCACGGACGTCATCTGGTTCTTGTCGGTGATGATCTGGCCGACAAGGTCGGTCTCGACAAGATCCCGGACGAGGGTGCTGTTCGGAACGGTCCCGATTTCGATGAAGATGCCGTCGGCCTTGATGGTCATGACGGAGTTTGCCCTCCTGTCGAGGACGGTGACGCCGGTCATCTTCTCTTTGCCGTCGATCGAGAGGATCTGTGTCTGGAGATGGACGGTGAGGTTTGGGATCTCCTTGTGCTTCTCAAGGAGAATGCCATCGGCCCGCCACTGGCTCCTGTGGACGACGGTGATCGTCTTGGCCCACGGGACGAGATCGATCACGGCCTCGGCGGCGCTGTTCCCGCCACCGGCGACGATGACGTCTTTGTCCTTGAAGAAAGGCGCGTCGCACGTCGTGCAGTAGGAGACACCTTTGTTTCTGTAGGTCTCCTCTCCTGGTACGCCTAACGTGCGCGAGGAACCACCGGTCGCGATCAGGACCGTTTTGGCTTTCCTGGTTTTCCCGTCATCGGTTTTTGCCAGGAACAGTCCGTCAACTCTGGTCAGGCTGGTGACTTTCCGGTCGGTCAGGACCGGAACGTCCAAGGTCGACAGGTGATCGAAGAAGCGGTCGGACATCTCTTTTCCGCCGATGAGCGGAAATCCGAGATAATTGTCCACGGATGTCGTGTTGTGAAGTTGTCCTCCGACAGATCCGATGACACCGGTCACCATGCCTTTCCTTGAGGCGTAGAGCGCGGCGTTCAGACCGGCCGGTCCCGCGCCGATCACGAGGAAGTCGAAGACAGGGACGGTATCGAAGGCGTGTTGGTCCGAGTGTTTGTCAAGTTCGAATCCGAACATGGTTGTCAGTCCTTTCTCAGATGCCTTTGACGATCAGGTTGATGGCATCACTGAGGCCGTCAAGCTTGATGTCGTTCTCTTGTTCGATGGTTTGGATCAGGTTGGTCGTCGTCAGCACGCCGATCGCCTTGTCGATTGAAGACCTGACGGCTTTGAGCTGGGTCAGGATGTCGACGCAGGTCTTGTCGTTTTCCATCATCTGGATGATTCCCTGCATCTGGCCTTGGGCCCGTTTGATCCTGTTGATGAGCGTTCTGTCACAGAGCATGTCTGACACTCCTTTCCGTAAACCGTCACCATCATACCCCAAGGGGTATCGAAATGCAAGCGTGACGCTTCAAGGTCCGCTGACGTCCGTGCGCGCATGCCCGCTTTGGTGTATAATTGAGAAAAGCACACAATGACCATTCAAGGAGGAACATCTCATGACACTCGAAGGAAAGCACGTGTCGTGACAGGGGCCTCGAGCGGAATCGGAAAAGCGCTCATGCTGAACCTTCTCTCGGAAGGGGCGAAGGTGCTCGCTGTCTCGCGCTCGATCGAAGACACGACGTTTGCCCACGACAATCTGACAAAAGCCAATCTTGACCTGTCGAAACGCTCGGATGTCCGAAGGCTGTTCGAGATCGCCCTTGATGTCTTTCCCAAAATCGACATCTTCGTCGCGAACGCCGGATTCACCTATTATGAACGGATCAGGGAAGCGGATTTCGCGCACATCGACGACATCGTCGAGCTCAATCTGACGCAGACCATGTACGCGGCGATCCGGATGAAAGAGATCAACGGCACGGAACCGTTCACCTTCATGGCGACCCTTTCGGCGGTCAGTTTCCTGTCGCTCCCGGGGTATGCCCTTTATAGCGCGACCAAAGCCGGACTGAGGGGCTTCATGGACGGTTTCCGTCTCGAGATGGACAAAGGACAGGTGCTCCAGTCGGTCTATCCTGTGGCCACCCGTACCGCATTCTTCGACCGGGCCGGCCAGAACCACAAGCCGTGGCCCGTCCAGACGCCGGAACACGTCGCCAAGGTCATGATCAAGGCACTGAGGAGCGGAAAACGGCACGTCTATCCGTCCAGACTCTTCCAGGTCGGATTCAAGCTCGCTCCATGGTTCTTCAAGGTGTATGTCAGACGTGAGAAGAAGGTCTTCGACCGTCTGATTCCAAAAGAAGGTCAAGACCCGTCATGAGGATGCCCGAAGCCGGAGAAACGGTTCTGGGCTTCACTGTCGTCAAGAAGATCGGATACGGGAAAGCCTCTGTCTCCTATCTTGTCTCAAAAGATGACGAGAAGGCCGTCCTCAAGGTCATGCACGGAAAACCTTACGACAACGGCCATGTCTTCACCGTCGAAGACGAACTGAAGGCATATGACAGGCTTTGTGCGATCGGGGTCGATGTTCCCAAGATGATCGCTTTCGACAAGGAA
>Ga0265294_10011152_pt1 | contig 10134 bp, 9 predicted proteins | sample MunlanPumphouse3_FD_192504 | JGI IMG/M metagenome (GOLD analysis project Ga0265294, IMG submission 192504) | Groundwater microbial communities from a municipal landfill in Southern Ontario, Canada - Pumphouse #3 | ecosystem: Environmental > Aquatic > Deep subsurface > Groundwater | place...
ATGTGTTTGAAAATATTCCCCGTGCCACCACCACTGAAGACTACCGGGCACTCTTGCCACAATATATCGACCGCTCCCGTCTTGCCTCACCGGCATGATGGGGGGTGGGGTTTATTAAGCGCTTACTATGCTCTGTAAGCCTGGAAGCTTTTTGGCTGTTGGGAAGAAATCCTGCACATTCACCGTCGATGCCGGGATTCATGCGGATTCGACTTTTTCTCAGATATCAGACGGATTCGGGTCATGGTGGCGCCAGCGGATATATCTGTATAGTAATCGGATACGTTTTATAATGGCAAGAACTATCGGCGGGGAAATGAGAAAAAGAGCCCGGGATTTTTTATCCGGCAAGTTTGTTCAGTGTCCGGTTGATGTTTCGTTTGACGCTGTCTTTCAGGAACTTGGATTTTGCATGAATTACGATACATGAATACTTGAAGTTTTTTTCGACCAGATTCGGATAATTTCTGAAATTCGTTTTCATCTTTAATCCGTTGGATCTGATTTTTTTCAGCATATCAATCTCTTTTCCGACGACCTTGTTGCGTTTTTGCCGGATGCAGTCCAGAAAGGCGTTACGGTTGGCCGGGCACGGTGCATAGCTGACGGTTTTCCCCATGTATTCCAGGCAGTGCCCGTCGCTGCCGCCGGTAACGGCCTTGTCGAGATTAAACCCGAGTACGGCGCTTTTTAAATTCCATTTGTAGAGGTTTTCCGAATTGATGACTTCCACGCCATCGACCTGGTTCAACAGATCGTTTTGCTGCTCTTCGGAAAAATGAAGATTGAAGAGGCCTGTGTACGCAGTACAGTAGGGATGAGGGAAAATAATAACCGTGTGATACTGTTTTGCGCGGAAAATGATATCCGACAGGTTCAGGGAAATGGAACTCATGACATCATTTCCCAGAAAGGGCTTGATATCGCGCGTGTAAAACTGTTTCAAGCCTTCAATATCGTAAAAATAAACAAGCAGATGGGTGCCTTTTTGCGATGTGACCTCAATGCCCGGGATGCTGAGAATATGCCTGTAGCTGTCAATTTCAACGGCCCCTTCGATGGCGTTATGGTCTGTAATGGCTATCCCGATACCGAATTCGGCTGCTTTTCGGGCAATGTCATCAATGGAATTGATGCCGTCAGAATAGTGAGAATGAAAGTGCAGGTCCACTACCGTATTGTGAGGCAGCAGCCGGGAAAGGTCAGGCTTTTCAAATAGAATCTTATGCGTATTTTCCATTGTCTCCTTAACAACAGCGATCGAGTCGCTGTTTTATTCAGAAATAAACGAAATTGTTCTATAGCATATCTGAAAGGATAGTTCAACTTTCTGAAATTTATTTAAAATGTACAGAAGAAAACTTGTATCCCGCATGGGGCTCAGCCCAGATCACAGATTACCTGATTTCTGCCGCCTTCTTTGGCCCGATACAACGCCTTGTCGGCGCATTCGATCAATGATTTGGCATCCATGATATCCGGATGGGGATAGGTGGCAATGCCAAAACTGATGGTCACCTTCAATATCAAATCATACGCTTTGAATTCATGCTTTTCCACGGCCTTGCGGAGTCGCTCCGCAATCGTAATCGCATCGGCGGAAATGGTATGATACAGCAGCAGGGCGAATTCTTCCCCTCCGTATCTGGCGGACAGATCGCTGTCCCGCTTATTATGCTGTATCAGTTGCCCCAGCGTTTTTAGAACCATATCTCCGGTCTGGTGGCCATAGGTATCATTGAATTTTTTAAAAAGGTCGATGTCAAACATTACGCATGATAACGATTCGTGATACCGCATTGCCCGTTTGATATCCTTTGTGACCGCATCCTGAAAATACCGGTGATTAAACAACCCGGTCAATCCGTCACGGGTGGCCATCTCCAGAAGCTGGCGGTTTTTTCCCTGCAGGCTTTCACAAAGCTCCTTGATTTTCAGGTGCGTATTGGTCCGGGCCACCAGCTCTGCTTCATCAAAAGGCTTGGTGACATAATCGGATGCCCCGAGTTCAAGTCCTCTGACTTTATCAGCCGATTCGCCTTTGGAGGTCAGCATGATAATCGGGATGTCTCCGGTTGAAGCATTTTTTTTGATACGCCTGCAGACTTCATAACCATCGATGCCGGGCATTACCAGATCCAGAAGAATCAAATCGGGGTACTGGTTTTGTGCAATTTGCAGTCCGGTTTCTCCATTCGGGGCCAGCAGAACACGATGACCTCTTTTGGATAAAATGTTTTTTGCCACATGGGCGATGAGCTTGCTGTCATCAATAATCAATATGGTCGCCATAATCCGGTTGAGCCTCGTTCAGTGATAAATAGTGTGGTTATCGGTGCCCATTTGCCAGAATCAACCCCGGGATGGGTTCCGGTGGAGCCGTATCGGCGGCGGCCCCCGTTTAATCGCCTCTTTAGGCATGCCGAACACCACACAGCTGCCTTTATCCTGAGCGATGGTATAGGCGGCGCCTGCCTTCCGCATGGCGAGAAGCCCGTCGGCGCTGTCCTGTTTGTCTGCATGCGTTGTAACCGAATGAAATAAAATATCGATAGAGGGGCGTTGGTGAAGTCGCGGCGGAGACGGATCGATCCGGATAAAATATCCTCGTGAATCCCGGGCGAGCCTCATGTGTTTTCCTCCGGGAGCGATGAATACCTTGCCTCCGAGGTCCTGGCTGATGGCTGGAATCTGCTCGAGCGCCAGATATTTTCTGGCAAATCGGATAGTTGACTCCATGATCGCATCGTCGCCGGATCTGAAATTGAGTACATTGCCGCCACCAGATTTTTACGCTGAGTACCTGATTTAATCAGGTCTCCGATTAGCAGCTCCATGGAATACATTCCGTATCTGCCGACATCGGAGGTCAGTATTTCTTCGGGATGGATCATGTTGGGAAGCAGATAATGATTCATGCCCCCGATTTTGTTTCTGGTATTACAGATACACGAGGACATGCACGAACCCGGGATGGCATAAAGAATTTTCCCCCTGGCGGATGCATGATACTCACCGGCTCGGAGCATGGTCACATTTTTTTCAAGGTTTTTGCTGTAAAATTCGTTCATGTTATTTTTTTTCCTGTAAAATCCGGTCGCTACGTTGCATCCGCCAGTTCAAGTTCTTCCGGGCTGAGCAGCCGATCGATATTCAGGAGAATGATCATCTCGTCGTTCTTTTTTCCGACCCCGTTGAGGTAGTCCCGTCGAAGCGTGGTGGGAAGGTTTTCCGTGGTCTGGACTTCTTCAGGAAAAATTTCGACGACGTCGGATATTTCATCAACGATGACGCCCATTACCCTTCCGGATATTTCCATCACCATAATCACGTGGTAGGGGCTGTAGACACCTCTGATAAAATTAAATTTTTCGCCCAGATCAAATACCGGAAGAATAATGCCCCTGAGACTGATGACCCCTTTGACAAACCTCTGGCCATGGGGCAAAGGCGTAATCTTCCGGTAGCTCAGGACCTCTTTGATTTTTGAAATTTCAATCCCGAAAATCTGTTCATTTATTGAAAAAACGACATATTGAGTTTCCACCATCAGTATTCCTCGAATTCTGCTTCAAAGTCGTCTTTCAGCAGATCATTTTTTAAATGATCAACGGTAGCTTTGCGGACAATATTTTTTTGAAGAGGAGCTCCGGAAGGTATGGGGGACCGTTTTTCCTTTTCGGGAAAAGAAAATGTGTTTTGTGTTTTCGTAAACCCGTCGTTTTTAAGCTCAGCCGGTTGATCTGTTTCGCCCAGATTGAAGATCTCGGTAATATCTTTAAGCTGTTCGGACTTTTCTCTGAGCGTGTGCGTTTCTTGGGCGATTTCATCGACAAAAAAGGCATTCTGCTCGTTGACTTCAACGAGTTCCCTGGCGGTTCCCTCACTGATTTGTTCGATACCGGTGGCGCTTTCTTCCGTACCTGCAGAAACGTTATTCAAGGCGATAGAGACCTGTTCCGCTGTCGTCATGATTCTGGCAAAACTGGTTTTCAGCTCTTTGACCCATTCTCCGGATTTTGTTACCGTATTTAAAATTTCACGGACCAGACCCTGAATGTTTTTGGCCGCTGCGGTGCTTCTCTTGGCGAGGTTTCTGACTTCGTTGGCAACCACGGCAAAACCCCGTCCCTGTTCTCCGGCCCGGGCAGCCTCCACGGCGGCGTTGATGGACAGCAGATTGGTCTGGAAGGTGATTTCGTTGATCAGCTCCATCATTTCAACGATTTTTTTGCTGGCCTCCGACATTTCCACCATGGCCCGAGCCGTCTTTTCGACCTGTTCACCCCCGTCTTTGGCTACCGCGAGCGCATCCTTGGAAAGCGTATCGGCATGGCGGGTATTGGTCAGGTTTTCAGCGGTGTTGGAAACAAGCTGCTCCAGGGTGGAGCTGATTTCCTCCATGACCGAGGCCTGTTGCTTCGTTCGCTGGGACAGACTCTGATTGCCCTGAGAAATCTGCATGATCCCTTTCAAAACCGGTATGATATGGGATTTGACCTGGGTAATCAGAGAAACAATGCCGTCCAGCGTTTTGTTGATGCGGATGGTCAGGATGTCCATAGCTTCATTGGCGCCGGTCTCAGCCGCTCTTATGGTAAAATCCCCCTGCCCTACCCGGGCAAGAACTTCGGACAATTCATGGACTTTATCTTCCATGGCCTGTTTGGCTTTTTCTTCCTTGAGATAGGCTTGCTGCAGCCGGTTTTCCGCTTCGACTTCAGTGGTCAGATCGCGGATTATTTCGAACCCGCCCAGAATTTTGCCGGATGAATCGCGCAGCAGAGACGAGCTGCTCATTACCGGTATCTCGCAGCCGTTTGAATCTGTTACGGTGAGGCGCTGGCCGAGAAGTGCGGTTCCCGTTTCCAGGATTTTTTCTAAAGGGCTGTTTTGGGCTGTCCCAAACACTTCCTGACAGGTTTTACCGATTGCCTGGCTGGCCGGTATGCTGGTCATTTGTTCAGCGGCGGCATTAAAATAAGTGATTTTCATTTCCGGATCGGCCATGAAAAAGGGGTCTGAAATTCCCAGTTTCAGACTGTTGGCGTATTCCATCCGGTCTTTGATGTTTTTGGCCATTAAATTGAAATTGCGGGCAAGCCTTCCGACCGAATCGATATAGTTATCGTCGGCCGTTACACTGGTATCACCTGCGGCAATTTTATTGGCCTGTTCTTCGAGGCCGCGGATGCGTTGCGTTACCAGTTTGGAAAACATGAAATTAATAATCAGGATCAGTCCGACCAGAGATCCTGCAAAATACAGAATCAGTTCGTTTCGAGAGTTGCGGATGGCGGTATATATTTCCGTGACGGGCTGTTTGATGACCATTGCCCCCAGAATTTTGCGGCTGGAGCCGTGGCAGTGGAAACAGGGTGATTCATTTAAAATAGGTTTTATGGTTGTCAAAAACGGGATGTCGGTATCGAGTTCCTGATAGGATCTCTCGGGAGCGCTTCCCGTTTCCAGCGATTGATCCAGTGCCTGATTCAGTTCATTGTTACCGAAAAGCAGGTCCATATTCTGATCGATCCGGTTGTCTTCGGACGCGTAGGAGATGTGTTTTTTTAAATCAGTAATGTAGAAATGCACACCGCCCATGTTGTTTTTGATATCTTTTAACTGGTTTTTTATGATATTGCTCTGGCCGACGAGCATCGAAGACCTGACCGTGCTGTAGGTGTTTCCGATAAGATTGTTCGAAAAATTGGCCAGCTGATCCATGGCGGTTTGTTTGTGCAGGGAGAGGCTTTGAACCAGGCTCAATCCCATAAAGAATACGACGACGACAATGGTGGTAACAAGTATCTTGCTGCGCATCTTTGTCCGTCTCAGCAGTTTATTAAAGATAGTGATCATCCGCGTAACCCCCTGTTTAATGGCACCCTGCATGAATTACCGGTGTGTATCGAAAAGACGTTACCCTGTCTTCGGTATGACATTTCTGGCAGACTTGAATCGTTACCGCTTTTAATATGTGATCGGGGTCCTGTGTCTCAATATGGCGCTTACCCGGCCCATGGCAGACCTCACATCCGGCATCTTTGAGTTCCGGCGTTTTGTCCTCGCTGATAAATCCACCGGCTTCTCCATAGCCGGTACAGTGACACGTGTAGCATTCCCTGATCTCTTCGGGGGTCAGCCCGGTTGACATTTTTTTCACACTTTCAAACGATTTGCTCTTCCGGGCATAGTTTCGAAAATTTTCATACTGTGCTTCGTGACAGGGCTGACAAGATAAAGATCCCACATAGCCGTTGTCGATCGCCTGTTGAGCATGAGCGGGAAACGATATCCCGGTCAGACAGATGCTTACCACCGCTGTGGACAGGAGCTTTTTAATGGATACCGCATCGGTAAGCGCCCCGTTACGCCTGCACGGTTCCGGCATGGCCGCACTCCGATTGCATCTGTTCAAAAAAAAGGCCGGCCATTTTATGATCATCATGTCTCACTCCCTGAATAAGAAGGTTGTTTAAAGAACATTTCTTCAAGTCCCAAGAGATCTAAAACCAGCGCCACAGAACCATCCCCCAGTATGGTGGCACCGGAGACGCCTTGAACGCTCCGGTAATTGGTTTCAAGGGTTTTTACCACTACCTGATGCGGATCGAGTACATCATCGACGATAAGCGCGAACTGCTTTTTTCCGGTATCGATAAATACCAGTATGTTGCCTGACAGGGGGGTATTTTTTCTGGTTAAATCGAAAAATTGGGGTATGTCCATCAGGGGGATATAGTTCTCTCTGAATTTATACAGGGTTTCATCGGCCCCGAACGTTTTTATCCGGGCAGGATTGAACCGTTCGGTGGCGACGACCCCCCAGATAGGAATCAGAAACGATCGCTCACGGCATATCAGGTGCAGCGAATGGGTCAGCGCATAGGTCAGGGGAAGTGCCAGGGTAAAGGTGGTGCCTTTTGCGGGCTGCGTGTTGACCCGGAGGATTCCCCCGAGCCGTTCCACCTGGGTTTTGACCACGTCCAGTCCTACGCCTCTACCCGACATTGGCGTGACTGAAGAGGCGGTTGAAAATCCGGGTCGGCAGATACATTCTAGGAGCGCATCGTTATCCAGGGGTTGTTTCGCCGTAATGAGCCCCTGTTCAATGGCACGCTGACGGATTTTTTCAACGTTGAGTCCCCGGCCGTCATCACTGATCTCCACGTAAATTTTTCCGCTTCTCTGGTAGGCCCGGAAGTCCAGACGGCCTTCCGGCGGTTTGCCGGCGGCGATTCGTTCTTCCGGCGGTTCAATCCCGTGATCTACGCAGTTTCGGACAATATGCTTGAGTGGATCGGTAATGTATTCGATGACTTCTTTATCCAGCTCTGTATCGACGCCGGAAAGAACGACTTTGATCTGTTTGTTCTGATCGCATGCTGTATCTCTGGCCAGGCGCAGATATCGGGTGAAGGTGCCTTCAAGGGGAAACATCCTGACGTTGGTAACCCGTTGTTGAAATTCCTGATTCACCTTGGTCAGATTTTCCAGTTCCTGCTCGATATCATTCAGGTTGACATGGCCAGGCTCGTACAGCAGCTTCTCAAGTTTTGACAGACCGATACCGATTTCTTCCGCAAGGTTTACCAGGTAATTGATTTTATTGACATCGATCCGGATACTAGTTTTACGGTATGCCGAGCGGCTTTTTTCCTGAAGAGCGACGATTTTATCCCGCGTCTTTTCGTCAAGTTTGCCTTCTTCGACCAGAATCTCCCCGATTTTTTTCTGCTTGCGGAGGGCGTGCTTGATATCCTGCCGGGACAAGTTCGCTTTTTCAACAAGCGCTTCGCCGATCGTTAAACTGGCTGCCTGAAGATCCACATCGTCCCGGTAATGATTTGTAATATCATCGATATCAATCTGGTTTTTATCCCTGACAAATATGAAAATGTCTTCGAGCTCCCTTTTCGGGGCCGTTGTTTTCAGGACCAGTTTCCATATGATATACAGCTGCTGGGGAATGAGATCTTCGTATCGGGGAATTTGGGAAATATCGGCAACGATTTCGGTCGGATCTCCCAGATCGTTGAGATTGCGGAGAAAAATCAGAGGGTCTTGGCCGCAGTCGAAAAGGTCTTTTCTGAGCTGAAGATTGATCCGGTAATAGTGCCAGCTGTCCGGTGGCCGGTCTGCTGCGGGAGCAGGGTCGGACGGCTTTATCGGGAGATTTTTTTTTGAGGGTGCGGCGGAAGGGGCTGCGCCAGGCGCCTGCGGGGGAGATGTTGCCTGGACCGGGATTGCGTCGTTGTCCAGAAAGCGGCTCAGCTGGTTTTTAAAGTCCGTGATGGTCTCAGGCGCAGCGGCGGGCCTGGCATGGGCGCTACGGCAGACCATTTCACGGATGAAGTCCACCCCTTTCAAAAGAAAGGATATCAACGGTTTTGTGATCGTCAGCTCATCGTTTCGGATGCGGTCCAGTAAATTTTCAATCAGATGGGCGCATTCGGAAACGGTCTTGAACCCGACCATGGCAGAGCCGCTTTTCAAGGTGTGAATCGCTCGAAAGAGTTCTTCAACGTCAGGTCCGGGTCCGGGACAGTCTTCTATTCTAAGCAGACTTTCTTCAGCGATTTTAAACAGGTCTTCAGCTTCTGCAAAGAAAATTTTCAGGGTCTCGTCCGTATCATTCATTGGGCCCATATCAGCTTTTTAATAGCCCGGAGCAACTGTTCGGGTTGAAACGGTTTAATCAGCCATCCGGATGCGCCTGACGCCTTGCCTTTTTCAACCATGACCCCTTCAGACTCGGTTGTCAGAACAAGAATGGGAATATAGCGGAGACTGCTTTTTTTTATATTCTTTATGAAGATGATTCCATCCATCTTGGGCATATTGACATCGGTGATGATCAGAGAAGGAATCAATCCGTCCTGTTCCATGAGCGTAATTTTATCCAGGGCATCCTGACCATCCGCTGCTTTGGTAACCGTGTATCCGGCATTTTGGACACAGCATGAGACAGATGCGCGAATGGTCGGAGAATCATCGACTACCATGATGTGCGTCACTGTATTCCTCCATGGCCTCATGACAATTTGCTGTTGTAAACCATTGTCAGATCCTGATTGATAAATTTTGTAATCCGCATTGTTATCACAGAAGAAATTTCTGAAGGGCGCTGATCTCTAATATGGTATTTACTTCCATGGAAACGTTCCGGATTTCAAATTTAATTTTTGATTTCTGACTTTTTCTGAACGCTATCAGCAGTTGAAGTGATGCCGTATCGATATATGAAACATCTGCCATATCGATTGTCATTTTTTTTGACCGGGCAGATGTGGTATCCAGAAAACTTTTCAAGTATTCGATATTATGGATGGTAACGTTGCCTTTAAACCGAAAGGTACCATCAGCGTCATGGGTAATTCTGAACTGCTGAGCTACCATTGTACAATCCCTCTTTTTAAAGATGTCTGGCGCGATTAAGATATCTAATTTAGCATGCTCATATGACTAACGCAAGTTCTGTTCTATAAAAAAACAGGGCGAACGCATTTTAAACAATCCAAATGCGCTGCCCTGTTATTATCGTTCGTATTTATAACACACGGATTTTATTTTTCAGCGTCTTCCACAGGTCGCGGCCGAAATCAAATCTGTACGTAGCCATGTGCCCTGGAAGATGCTATGCATCCGGGAAAAGCCGGCCGCCCATCTGCCGCAACTGGTATTTTTGAACCTTGCCGCTTGCGGTCAGCGGGTATGAGTCGACAAAAATGACATATTTGGGAATTTTGTACCGGCTGATCTTGCCTCGGCAGAAATCTTTGATATCACTTTCGGTCAGATCGAATCCTTTTTTAGGGATGACAAAGGCGCCGACTTCTTCTCCGAATCTCTTGCTGGGGACACCTGCTACCTGCACATCGGCCACCCCCTCCATTTGATAGATAAATTCCTCGATTTCCCTTGGTGAAATATTTTCACCTCCCCGGATGATCATGTCTTTATGGCGGCCTGTAATGGTGAGATAGCCGTCTTCACCCATGACCCCCAGATCGCCCGAATGCAGCCACCCATCTTTATCTATGGCTTTAGCGGTTTCTTCGGGCATGTTGTAGTAGCCTTTCATGACATTGTATCCCCTGCAGCAGATTTCGCCGACTTGACCGATCTCTA
>Ga0265294_10011153_pt1 | contig 10134 bp, 10 predicted proteins | sample MunlanPumphouse3_FD_192504 | JGI IMG/M metagenome (GOLD analysis project Ga0265294, IMG submission 192504) | Groundwater microbial communities from a municipal landfill in Southern Ontario, Canada - Pumphouse #3 | ecosystem: Environmental > Aquatic > Deep subsurface > Groundwater | place...
TTGGCCTAAAACAGGATACATACGTTTTGAGACGCTTACGGATGATAATGTAAATTGTATAGCGGAATGGACAGTAGTTGTAAGGAAGGAAGGATTAGCAAATGGTGTAGTTTGCTTCTGTGGATGTGCAGGTTATGAACGAGATGAAGAAGGAAAGCTTTGTTCCATACGTATTTGTGACAATAATGGATGCGATATTGGTATCGATCCAAGAAGTATACCTGCAGACTTATGGTTTGTTGAATAATGTGTAATTGAAGTAGAAAGTGGTATTGCTTTTTGTGATATATGTTTCAACTTCCTATTTAGAAAAATTGGGACATTTGATATACTATTGCTGGTATATCAAATGTTTCTTTGTACTTGTTAGTATTGCTTAATTTAGATTGGTTTTTACATGAAAATATGCTATTAACTCATATTAATTGAAATACAATAACATGAATGATATGATAAACAAATCAAAAAAGTTATTATATTTTTCAGGAGAAAAAACTATGGAAAAAAAAACATTTAGAAAACAGATCACAAAATTATTCTTATTAATAGCTTTTATAGGACTTGTAATAATTATACAAATGAATATTACAGATAGAAAAGATACAAGAGCTAATATGATTAATAATATGGTAGCTGAAAATGAGAGAGTTTCTTTAGCATTAGATATTTCATTTAATAGCATAAATGAATTGTATAATTTTCAAAGTTTTGATTTTACTGCAAGAAATATATTATTACAAGACAATAAGAAGCTTGATGAAAGAGAAAAATTTGATAATATGAAGTATATGGAAAATATGCTGACACATGTTTTGTTTATGAATAAAATATTGACTAGAGCAGTTATTATATCTGAATATGGAGATATTTATACTTATGGGTATTACATTACAAATGATTATATTTCAAACATTACCGAGGAGTCAAAGAATTTAGGTGATGAAACAAAAACAATGTATTTTCAGCCTAAATATTACTTTGTAGATAATTCGGAATATAGATTGATGACTATGATGAGAAATATTACAATATATGATAAAAATCGTATCGGAGTGTTATTTATTGATATAGATTATGATGCTCTTAAAAATATTATTATGGGCATATTACAAAATAATACGAATAGTAATATTCTTATTTTAAACAAAGATGAAGTTATTTATAATATAGATGGAACAACAAGTTTGAGCAATGATAAAATAAAATCTATTATTAGTTGTTCTAAAGAAATTGGAAGCAACAAATATGGTCAATGTGAAATTAATAAAGAAAAGTACATAGTAACTGCCCGAAAAAACAATTCTACCGGATGGACAATAATTCAGTATGAAAGTGAAAATACATTTTTTTATCCTAGCAACAAGGAAATGCTTTTACGATTTAGTCTAATAGGGTTTGTCTTTTTCCTTTACGCAATCATGTCATGTGTTTTTGCAAGAAAAATAAGCAAGCCACTTGAGATGTTTGATCAGCAAATCAGGTCTCAGAATAATGGGAAAACTAAGATGATTGATCTTAATACAAAAAATATAAGTAAAGAAATTAGTAATGTTATTTTTTCCTATAATGATTTGACTATTAGAATAAATGAATATATTGATAAAACAATTATTTATCAAACGAATCAGAAAATTGCGCAAATGACTATGCTTCGTTACCAGATAAATCCTCATTTTATGTTTAACACATTAAACACAATAAAGTCACTTGCAATAATCAATGAAAATGATGAAATAGGTATTATGATAGATAATTTATCTAAAATAATGCAATACAACGTACATGGATCTAAATGTGTATTATTAAAAGATGAAATGAAAATGATAGATTCATATATGATAATACAGAAATTCAGATTCCCTGATAGTTTTGAAGTAGAATATAATATAGCTTCAACCTTTAATAATATCAAAATTATTAAATTTATCATTCAACCTATTGTTGAAAATATATTTGAACATGGATTTAAAAATAGCATGAACTATAAAGGTAAAATTACAATAAGTGCTTTTAATGAATTGGAAGATTTTATTATTGAAATTACGGATAATGGTATTGGAATAACACATGCACAATTAAAAATTCTAGAAGAAAAACTCAATAATAATGAAATTGAAGATTTAGAGGAAGAAAATATAAAATGGAATAGTAATATAGGAATGCTTAATGTTCACACAAGACTTAAAAACTATTATGGAAAAGAGTATGGAATTATATTAAATAGTAAAGAGGGCAAGGATGGTATGGAAACAACGGTACGTCTTAAAATGAAAATCATGTAAATAATAAACTAAGTAAGCAATTTAATTTCCTCGGTAGTTCACCTATTAAGGCCTTCACAAAAAGTGGAAACTTGAAACTCACGAAATTATTGATTTTGATAAAAATTAAACAAAATAAGATGAAACTAAAATCCTTTTTATAATGCGTAATAGAAAGGATTTTTTGTATGCCTCTATTCCTTTCCTTAACTTTTCACCAAAAGGAATTTTTAACCTATAGCGTATAGGTTAAAATGTTATTGTTAGTGTGTTGAATTTTTGATATACTTATAAAGATTTGGATTTAACACAAGATAAAGATAAATTTGCTATGGTATATAAAATAAAAAGGTGGTTTATAATGAAAATAGTTCCAAACCGAATGGATAGAGGATTTTATAAATATCAACAAGAATTTGAAGATAAAGCACTTGAAGTACTAAGGTCTGGATGGTATGTTTTGGGAAAAGAAGTGAAATCTTTTGAAGAACAGTTTGCAGCTTACCTTGGATCTAAATACTGTGTGGGTGTTGCGAGTGGTCTTGATGCTTTGTGGATTGCATTTCGTATACTAAATATAGGCTGTGGAGATGAAGTGATTGTTCAGGGGAACGCTTATATTGCAAGTGTAATGGGAATTACTATAAATGGAGCAACGCCAGTTTTCGTGGAACCTGATGAATTTTATCAAATTGATATTAGCAAAATTAAAGATGCGATAACTGTAAAAACGAAAGCAGTTTTAGTGGTTCATCTTTATGGACAATCAGCAAATATGGAAGAAGTAGTGACATTATGTAAAAAGTATAATTTGAAACTAGTTGAAGATTGCGCACAGTCTCATGGAGCAAAAGCGGGTGAAAAGATGACAGGTACTTTTGGTGATCTTGGTTGTTTTTCTTTTTATCCTTCTAAAAATCTAGGTGCTTTTGGAGACGGAGGTGCAATAATTACAAATGATGAGAAGATAGCAGAAGAAATAAAAGTATTTCGCAATTATGGCAGTGAAAAACGGTATTACAATAAAGTGGTAGGTACTAATTCAAGGTTGGACGAAATACAAGCAGGACTACTACAAGTAAAGCTGAAACATTTAGATGAATTAAATTTGGAAAGGGAAAAACTTTCTACCCGATATTCGCAAAAATTAAAAAATAAAGCCATTTGCCTTCCAAACGTAAGGGAGGGGGTAACTTCCGTATGGCATCAGTATGTAATTCGTACCAAGAAAAGAGAACAATTGATTCGATATTTAAACGAAAGAGATATTGGAACAATCATTCATTATCCAATACCCCCCCATTTGGCGGAGGCATATCATTATTTAGATTACAAAATCGGAGCGTTACCAATTACAGAATTATATGCAAGTGAAGTATTATCTATTCCATTATATAATGGAATGACGGAAGAGGAACAGAATATAGTGATAGAGGCTATAAATTTGTTTTAAGGGGAGACTAGATGAAATTAAAAGATCAGTATAAGGTTCTCGAATTTTTAGATTTTGGTGATGATAGGGGTAACCTTGTAGTAATTGAAGGTGATGGAATAGACATTCCTTTTAGTATTAAAAGGGTTTTTTACATTTATGGGTCCGATGAGGAAGTGATGCGTGGTCAACATGCAAATAGAATAACAGAATTTGTTATGGTTAACGTATGTGGAACAAGTAAGGTTCGAATTGATAATGGATATGAATCTACCGTCATTGAATTAAACAAACCAAGGATGGGGCTATATCTTTCTTCTATGGTTTGGAAAGACATGTATGAATTTTCATCCGACTCGATACTCTTGGTAATGGCTAGTATGCATTATGATAGCAACGAATATATTCGTAATTATGATGAATTTAAAAAGGAAATTGCTATAGAAAGTGAGGTTCAAGAATGAGTAAGATTTCCATAGTGATACCCGTTTATTTTAATGCGGACACATTGCAACTTTTATATGAAGACCTTAGTTCTAAGATACTTTCTAAGATAGGAGAGTATGAAATAATTTTTGTAGATGATGGATCAAAAGATGAATCATGGCTAATTATGAATCGGATAAGTGAACAGGATGGTAATGTTAAATGTGTGAAACTATCTCGAAATTTTGGTGAACATGCTGCAATACTAGCAGGATTAAGTATCTGCACTGGGGATTGCGCTGTTACTAAACAAGCTGACTTACAAGAAGATTCCACCATTATTCTTGAAATGTATCAAAGTTGGAAACAGGGGAATAAGGTTGTATTGGCAGTTCGTGAAGAAAGAAAAGAGAATAAAATCAAAGTCTTTTTTGCTAATAGGTACTATTCCATTGTTCGAAAATATATAAATAAGGAAATGCCAGAGGGTGGTTGTGACTGTTACCTTCTTGATAGGCAGGCTATTGAGGTAATTAAAAATTTGGATGAAAAGAATTCCTCTCTTACACTACAGGTATTGTGGATTGGTTTTCAGAATGACAAGATATATTTTAAAAGAAAAGATCGTGAAGTGGGTAAATCCAGATGGACTTTTTCAAAGAAATTTAAATTGGTGTTAGACTCTATGATGAGTTTCTCATATTTTCCAATCCGTCTTATGTCTGTAGTAGGGATTGGGTTTAATATATTAGCTGTTATTTTGGGAATCAATGTTATAATAGAAAAATTTACAATTGGGACACCTATTGCAGGTTGGCCCTCTTTAATGTGCATATTACTTTGTTCCTCTGGACTTATTTTATTAATGCTTGGAATACTAGGAGAATATATATGGAGAACATTGGATGCATCTCGTAGCAGACCAACTTTTATTATTGATAAAATTAAAAAGAGGCAGGACAAGCATGTTGAAACTAATCAAAATGAAGAATAAAATTTGGAATAATCCAGAAAACGCAAAAAAAATAATTTTCAGAATTTTGCTAATAGGAAGTATATTAGCAGCTATAAAAATGATTTTCCAGAATTATAGTTTGGATGAGGAATATCAAGTAGTTATGGCGTTTCGGAATGTAAAAGGGGATCATTTGTTTTTAGAAATGTGGGAACCACACCAGACTTCCGCTTTTTTATGTTACATATTTATTAAAATATTTATGTTTTTTACGGGGTCGACGACAGGGCTAATTGTTTTTCTTAGATGTGGTGGAACTTTAATGCATTTTTTGATATCAGTTTATAGCTATAAAGTTTTATCGCGGTTTTTAAATAAAGATTGTAGCTATATACTTGCACTGATATTTTTTAATACGATACCTAAATTGATACAGTTGCCTGAATTTGGAATTATGCAGGTTTGGTTCTACATGCTAATATTTTTGTTTCTTATAGCTTACAATTTAGATGAAAATTTAGATAAAAAAAAATATCCTATTCTTATGGGTATGGCAATGTCATTGGAGGTGTTGTCTTATCCTACGAGCGTTATTTTATTCCCTTTTACACTACTAGCTATAGGAATTTTATCGAAAAAAAATAAATTAAGGGATATGGGGAGGTTTTCAGCAACATGTGCTTTAAGTGGGGTTCTATATTGTATTAAAATTTTGCAGAATATAAGTGTTGATAAGCTAATGATAAATTTGCAAAATATTTACAATTCGGATGCAACCCATGGATATGAAAAAAGATTTCAAGATATCGATCTTTTTTATGGCATTTTAGTTCTTACAATATACACTCTAATAATTTTTATAATTGCAATAGTAATTTATGTTTTATGGAATAAGATTATAAAAAAGGAAAAAATAACAGAACATAGTATAATTATACTTGGGATCGGGAATATTGCGATTATAATATCTTGTTTGGTGCAAATTTGGCGCTGGGTAGTTTTGAATTTAGGCTATGAAGATTTACAAATTCAGATTGTAGTAACGACTATAGCAGGGATTTTAGTATTGAAATATGTGGATAAACGCTATAAAAAAGTGATGATACTTACTATAAGTGGGTCAATAGTTGCATTAGTTTCAGTATTATTAATAACAGATTTGCCATTACTTTCCTCTATTCCGCATGCTTTTGGTGGAGCATTTTTTGCTTTGACAGCAATGATGTTAGTAATGAATAGTAATTCCGCCCTCTATACAAAGAGAGCAGGTTATCTACTTCTTTTTGTCTGGTGTATTACAGCAGTTGTTGGAAAAGGATATACACTTCGTGGTTCTGCAAATTATAATAATATATTTCAGAGTGAAGGGGTAGTAAAATGCGGGCCTGCAATTGGAACTGTTTCAAACTATATGGGTGCTTATATACTTAACACTGTATATGAAACTTGGATGCAAGAAATCGAAGATGGCAGTAAAGTCCTTGTGGTAACTACAAATATTTATTCGGCAAGCACTTCACAATATATGTTTAAAGATGTGGAAATTTGTAATTATACTTTGATTGATCCAACTATTTATGATAGTAACTTATTAAAATATTGGAAGGAATATCCAGAGAAAATCCCGAATATTATAGTTGTTGATTGTTGGTTTGGAAATTTGATGTTTGATGAAAATGAATGGATTATGAAATACATTAATAACGATTTTGGATATAAGCAAATTTATGATGGTTCTTACATTAGAATTTATAAAAAAAATTATTGAAAATATTTCTGAATCATGTGAAAATTGTTTTTAAACCATCCGTTTTCACGGGTGGGTTTTTTGTATTCAAAGTTTAGAAAAATATAATTAATATTTAATCACTAGTTTTTTGTATTTTATATAAAAAGGTAGTTAAATAGGAGATAGGACATTCGATTACATAAATAATGTGCAAGTATTTATGCACAGGAGGTAAAAAATGAAATATCAAGTGGTATATTATTCGGAGACAGGAAATACAGAAAGCGTTGCAAAAGCAATTTTCGAGCAATTGCCTGGAGAAAGTAAGGACATACAGAGACTAAGTGAATATCAGGATACGGAAGCAGATTTATATTTTTTGGGATTTTGGATATACCATGGAGCTGCATCCATTCAGTTTTTGGATTTTTTGGCTACGCTAGAAGGAAAAAAAATCGCATTGTTTGCAACTTGCGGCATGGGAAATACGGAAGAGGATTATAAAAAAATTGAAAGACAAATTCTTGCATGGATTCCAGAAACATGTGAATATGTAGGCTTATATATGTGCCAGGGAAAAATGCCTTTTGCAATTCGAAAAGCTTGTGAACAAAAGAAAATGGAAACAAATGAATCTTGTGAAAACTATGATAGGCTTATTGCAAACTTTGATCGCGCACTTTTACACCCAGATGAATTGGATCTTAAGAATGCAAAAGAATTTGTAAAAAGAATAATAAAAAATTAATAAGAAAAGGTGACTAGAAATGAGAGAAAAAATACAAAGATTTATGAGGGGCCGTTATGGAGTGGATGCATTTGGGAAGTTTCTAACGGGGGCAACTTTTGTTTTGATTGCAGTTTCTTTTTTTTGGAGAGCAACTGGGTTAAATGTTCTACTTCTGTTTGCTATTTTTTATTCCTATTTTCGTATGCTTTCCAGAAATTATGCGAAACGCTCTATGGAGAACCAAAAGTATTTAAAAATAACAGAGGGAATTAGAAAATGGATTCAAAAAACGAAAAGAAGTATGGAACAAAGCAAAAAATATAAATTCTATTCTTGCCCAAAATGTGGAAAAAAAGTACGTGTTCCAAAAGGAAGAGGAAAAATATGCATTACTTGCCCAGCATGTGGGCATGAATTTGTTAAAAAGAGCTAAATAGCAATTGAAATCTGAAGTAAGAATATAGTACAATTAAACTTGCAGTATGTTTTTACATATGGGAAGAAAACAGGGAAAGATATGTTTGGATACGTAGTAGCAAATAGTGATGAATTAAAAGTAAAAGAATGGAAAGAATATCAAGCTTTTTACTGTGGGCTTTGCCAATCACTTAGAAAAAGGCATGGGATAAAAGGTCAAATCACATTAAACTATGACTGTGTTTTTATAGCGATATTACTAACTGGGTTATATGAGCCAAAAACGAGTGAAAGCAAAAAATTTTGTGCACTTCATCCAACAAGTAAACGAACTGTTTTGAATAATGAGATGTTAGATTATGTTTCAGACATTGATATTATGTTAGCGTATCATAATTTAAAAGATGGGTGGCAGGACGAAAAAAATGTTTTGAAATGGTTAAGTTATAAAACGTTAGAATCGGATTATAAAAGGATGAATCAAACGTATAGTAGACAGGAAAAAGCAATAGAAACGTATATGATAGAATTAAACAAAGTGCAAGATAGAGAAGATGAAAATTTAGATGCAGCTGCAAATCTAACAGGCAAGATGATGGGAGAGTTGCTTGTATATAAAGAAGATGAATGGGCTTCCTATTTACGTAAAATTGGATTCTATTTAGGTAAATTTATCTATTTAATGGATGCATATGATGATTTAGAAGACGATTGTAAAAAAGGCCAATATAATGTTTGGAAGTTTTATAAAGAGCAAGTTGATTTTGAAGAAAAATGTGAGCAAATATTAACACATATGATGGCAGCATGTGCAAAAGAATTTGAAAAATTACCGATTCTACTAGATCTTGAAATTCTTAGAAATATTTTATATTCTGGAATTTGGAATAAATTTGATAACATAAAAAAACATGTGGAGAAACCACAAGTAATGGAGAAATTATGACAAACCCATACGCAGTACTGGGGGTAACTAGAGATGCCTCGGAAGAAGAAATAAAAAAAGCATATCGAGCATTAAGTAGAAAATATCACCCTGATTCAAATATTAACAACCCAAATGCAAAAGAAGCAGAACAAAAATTTAAAGAAATACAAGTTGCCTATGATCAAATCCAAAAAGGAGATGATGGTGGTCAAGCAGCAAATGGTTATGGAGATTTTTCCGGTTTTGGTGGGTTCGGAGGTTTTGGTGGATTTACTGGATATGGACAACAAAGACAAGCCCAGGAATCAATCAATATACAGGCAGTTAAAAATTATATAAGCAATGGGTATTTTAAGGAAGCTATGAATGTACTAAATACGATTTCAAATCAAGACGCACAGTGGTATTATTATAGTGCTATTTGTCATGCCGGACTTGGTAACGAAGCGATGGCAATTGAACATTCGAAACGAGCAACGATGATGGATCAAAATAATTTCCAATATCGCGAATTATATCGTAAACTTACAACTGGAGAAACATGGTATCAAACGCGAGGCGCGAATTACGGAAGAGCAGTAATGCCAGGAAGTGGTCTATGCTGTACCATTATGGCTGCAAATCTATTTTGTGGAAATTGCTGTTAAGCGAAAAAAGAAAGAAGGAAAAATGACATTTAAAGAAAAATATATCAAAGGTGAAATCTCATTTGAAGAGATTGATGAATATGCTTATCAGTGGGGTAGTAGTGAGGGAACCTTATCGTTAAGAGAATTTTTGGGACTAAGCAAGGAAGAGGAAGAAGCTTGGGTGGAAGATTCAGAAGAAGCGCTAGAAGAATTATTAAAAAAACAAAAAGTCTTATAATAATGGGGGAGGAATTTCATGAAACAAAAAGTACTAGATCGATTTCAGGAAGTGTTTGGAGACACACGGGATACAAAAGTATATTTTGCGCCTGGAAGAGTAAACTTAATTGGAGAGCATACGGACTATAATGGTGGGCATGTATTCCCATGTGCATTGACAATTGGGACCTATGCAGTAGCAAGAAAAAGAAAGGATCATTTACTTCGATTTTTCTCTATGAATTTTGAAGAACTTGGGATTATGGAATCTACAATTATTGATTTGAAACCAGAAAAAGAAGCGGATTGGACAAACTATCCCAAAGGGATTCTTTGGGCTTTTGGAGAAAAAGGTTTTAACGTAACCAATGGAATGGACCTGTTACTTTTTGGAAATATTCCAAATGG
>Ga0265294_10011154_pt1 | contig 10134 bp, 9 predicted proteins | sample MunlanPumphouse3_FD_192504 | JGI IMG/M metagenome (GOLD analysis project Ga0265294, IMG submission 192504) | Groundwater microbial communities from a municipal landfill in Southern Ontario, Canada - Pumphouse #3 | ecosystem: Environmental > Aquatic > Deep subsurface > Groundwater | place...
CGACTGAAAGCTGATTGCTGACCACTGATCACTGATCACTGACCACTGACCACTGACTACTGACTACTGACCACTGACCACTGACCACTGACTACTGACCACTGACCACTGACTACTGACCACTGATTTACTTAAACACCTGATCTATCCCGGAGAATCCCATAAATGCCATGGCGATGATACCGGCCGTGATCAAAGCGATAGGCATACCCTGCATTGCTTTCGGAACCTTCGTGAGCGATAGCTGTTCACGCACGCCGGAAAAAATAATCAGTGCCAGACCGAAACCTATTGAGGTAGCCACAGCGTACACAACCGATTCAAGCAGGTTGAAATCTTTCTGTATCACCAGCAGGGCTACACCCAGTATGGCACAATTAGTGGTGATAAGCGGAAGGAACACACCCAGTGCCTGGTAGAGCGAAGGGGAGATCTTCTTCAGGATGATCTCGACCATCTGCACCAGCGATGCAATCACAAGGATAAAAGAGATGGTCTGCAGGTACTGCAACCCGAAAGGTTCCAGCAGTCCTTTGTATAGAAGGAAAGTAACCAGGGTGGCAATGGTGAGGACGAATGTTACGGCAGCGCTCATGCCGATGGCTGTATCTACCTTCTTGGAGACACCCAGGAAGGGACAGATCCCTAAGAATTGCGAGTAAACAATGTTGTTTACGAAAATGGCAACAATAATAATTCCAATATATTCCATACGATGCGATTGTTCTGTTTTAACCTGCTTTATGTTGTAACCTGTTGAAAATACCAATCAGGTATCCCAGTACGATGAATGCACCCGGTGCCAGTACAAAGAGTAACGATCCGTACTGCTCGGGGTAGATCGTCATTGAGAATACTTTCCCTGTGCCGAGCAGCTCACGTGAAGCACCCAGCAGCGTGAGTGCGAGGGTGAACCCCAGGCCGATGCCCACACCATCGAAAATGGAGGAAATGACGCTGTTCTTAGAGGCGAACGATTCGGCACGGCCCAGCACGATGCAGTTGACCACAATGAGGGGGATGAAGATCCCCAGGCTGTCGGCCAGCGCAGGGAAGTAGGCGTTCATCATCATCTCAATGATGGTGACGAAGGTGGCAATGACCACGATGAATGCAGGGATACGTACCATGTCGGGGATCAGGTTCTTCAACAGTGAGATCACCAGATTGGAACTGATCAATACAAACATGGTTGCCAGCCCCATGCTCATCCCGTTGACAGCAGAGCTGGTTGTCGCCAGGGTAGGGCACATCCCCAAAAGCAGTACGAAGATAGGGTTCTCTTTAATGATCCCGTTGATAAGTACTTTGAAATTCTTACTCATTTTTGTCTCCTCCCTCCACTAATGGTTTATGTTCCTCTTTACCCGTGGATGCGGTCGCACCCGTGGAGGCATCCTCCATGTATGCGCTGTAGGCTCTGTTCACCGCTTCCATAAAAGCTCTCGATGTGATGGTCGATGCTGTGATGGCATCCACTTCCCCTCCGTCCTTCGTGACGGAGAGCGCTCCTTTTGAGAGATCTCTTCCCACCACCGATTGTCCCGGTTTGGAGCTCTCTTTGAACCAGTCGGTCATCTTCGCACCGAGACCGGGTGTCTCGGCATGTTGTAGCACGGCGTAGTTCACTATTTTATGCTCCATATCAAGACCTACCATGATACGGATCGTTCCGCTGAATCCGTTGTTCGAGAAGCTGTTGAGAGCGAAACCTACCAGCTCATCACCGCTTTTCGCCGGATAGACAAGGAGTGAGTCCCCCATGCCGTCGGGCATCAGGTATGCTTCTGCTACAGGATCGTTGTCGAACGGCGGCACCACCTCACTGATGGCGTTTTGCAGCTTCATCGCCCTGGCATCGGCGATGGGCTTCGCTGTCATTTTGTTCACCTGCGCCAGCAAGACGGCCACCGTGAGGCAGATGACCGAGAGCGACAGAAACATATTTCTGAATGATGATTGTAATTTAGCCATGTTTCACTACCTCCCCGAATCGTTTAGGTGTTGTGTAATTATTAATCAGCGGTGTAAAGGCGTTCATCAGCAGGATGGCAAACGAGACTCCTTCGGGATAAGCCCCCCAGAGACGTATCGCCACGGTGATAAAACCGATAGCACTGCCGTAGATAAGCATTCCTTTTTTGGTAAGCGGTGACGTGACGTAATCCGTGGCCATAAAGATGGCTCCCAGCATCAGGCCTCCCGAAAAAAGATGAATCAGCGGATTGTAGAGCGGCACAGGATGAATGAGGAAGAGCACGCCGGTGAAAAGTGCTACTGTAGCGAGTATCGAGACAGGGATATGCCATGTGATCACCCTCTTCCAAAGCAGATAGATCAAGCCGAGGAGCAGTGCCGCAACACTCATCTCCCCGAGTGACCCCGGTTCTGTTCCCATGAACATATTCATCAGTGAAGGCATCGTTTCGGGAGCAAACTTCAAAGTATCCAAGACAGTGGCCGAGCTGACAGCATCGGTGGCTGACAGGGCTGCCTCAGGAGCAGCCCAGGTGGTCATCTGTGCCGGGAACGAGATCAACAGGAAGATACGGCCTGCAATGGCGGGGTTGAAAATGTTATTACCCAGTCCCCCGAATGTTAACTTTACCACACCAATGGCGAAAAGACTTCCCAGTGCCAGGATCCATACAGGCAGGCCGGTGGGTACGTTGAAGGCCAGCAGCACACCGGTGATAATGGCTGAGCCGTCCAGTATGGTAGGTTCTTTCTTCAGAATGTATTTCACGATGAGAAACTCAAAGCCCACGCAAAAAAGAACGGCGAGGGCTGTGATGATCAACGCATCGAGACGGAACAGGTACAACGCCACCAGAAAGGCCGGAATAAGGGCGATGAGGACAGCGTACATGTTTTTTTGAATCGTGTCTCCGCTGTGCACATGTGGCGATGGTGAGACAATCAGTTTGTTTTCCATAATCAATTCTTCCCTTTGCGTTAATTTTTCCTTGCCCTGATGATGCCCATCACCTTGCCTTTTCCTAAACGGATATAATCGAGCAACGGCCTGTCGGCAGGGCAGGTGTAACTGCAGGAGCCACATTCAATACAATCGGTGATGCTGTTCTTCTCGGCTCTGTCCCATACCTCATATTCCGTGAGGTTCATCAGCAGTGTCGGATTCAGCCCCATGGGACAAACATCCACACATTTGCCACAGCGGATGCAATCTTTCATCGCCTTGCGTTTCGCCTCCAGCGTTGGGACGATCAGTATTCCTGATGTGCCCTTTGTCACGGGAATGTCGATGCTTGCCAATGCCTTACCCATCATAGGACCGCCACTGATCACCTTCCCCGTGCTCTCCGGCACTCCCCCGGCCACATCAATAAGATTGCTCAGCGGTATACCTATACGCGAAAGGATATTGCAGGGTTGCTTCACATCTTTACCCGTGACGGTGACTACCCGTTCCACCAGTGGTTTGTTCTTTTGTACTGCTTCATACACCGCGAAAGTAGATCCTACGTTTTGTACTACCGTCCCCACGGAGATAGGCAGTGCCCCGCTGGGTACCTGTCGTCCTGTAAGTGCGTCTATCAGCTGTTTCTCGCCTCCCTGCGGATAGTGTACCTTCAACGCCTGCACAGTTATGCCGGGAAATGCTGTTGCCTTCTGAGTGAATAGATCAATAGCGTCTCTCTTGTTGTTTTCTATGCCGATGATGGCTTTCTGCACGTTGAGCGCTTTCATCACAATGGTGATACCCACCATGATCTCATCCGTTTTCTCCATCATCAGCTGATGATCGGAGGTGAGATAGGGCTCGCACTCCACCCCGTTAATGATCAGCACTTCTGCTCTTGTGCCGGGTGGGGGCGTCAGCTTCACATGAGTAGGGAAGGTAGCTCCACCCATACCTACGATGCCTGCTGCAGCAATCTTGTCGAGGATCTCTTTTGGCGTGAGCGTACATTCACTCACAAGTGTTTGAGAGCGGTCGACAGAGGGTTCCCATTCATCACCTTCCACCTTGATAATGACCGCATCGCGTTTGTAGCCACTGGCGTCGAGCGCTTTGTCGATCTTTAACACTGTTCCGGAAACGGGTGAATGAATATTGGCCGATACGAACCCCACTGATTTACCAATGAGCGTACCGGCTTTCACCTTGTCGCCTTTCTTCACCACAGGCTGGCAGGGTGCACCAATGTGCTGAGAGAGCGGGATGATCACCTGGTCGGGGATGGCAATGGGTTGTATTGCGCTGCCGGCCGAAAACTTATTCTCTTTCGGGTGAATACCGCCAATTCGGAATGTCTTTAACATATATCTTTTTTATCTTACGCGGTTACTGTGGTCTCCTCCCCTTTCGGTGCGGGGGGTGTCTCTTTCCTCGGCGGAAAGTTCAGTTCCAGAATGGAGTTGGTGGGACAGACAGGCACGCACTTGCGGCATAGCCGGCACTTGTCATCATCTATGAAGGCCAGGTTGTTTTCAATCGTGATGGCTTCGAAGGGGCATACCTGCTGACATTTGGTACATCCGATGCAGGCGACGTTGCACGCTTTCTTGGCCACTGCTCCCTTGTCCTTGTTCACACAGCTCACGTAGATGCGGCGTGACTTGGGTCCCACCTTACGCAGCTCGATGATATCTTTCGGACATGCTTTCACACAGGCACCGCAAGCCGTACATTTATCTTCCACCACTTCGGGAAGCATGGTCCCGGGGTTGATATGGATGGCATCGAAAGCACATGAGTCGACGCAGTCGCCCAGGCCGAGACAACCAAAGGAACAGCCGGTGTCACCACCGTAAAGAGCGGCTGCGACAGCGCAGTTGGAGGCTCCGTCGTAGAGGTTGAGCCGCGGACGTTCATCGCATGTGCCGCTACAGCGGACCACCGCCACTTTTTTTGCCGCCACGGAGGCTTTTCGTCCCAGGATAGCTGCTACCTGATCCATCGTCTCCTGCCCCCCAACAGGGCAGAAGAGGCCCTCCAGCGACTCTGCCTTCACACAGGCAGCAGCGAAGGAGGCACACCCTGGGAAACCGCAACCGCCGCAGTTGGCTGCAGGCAGCGCATCCTGCACCTCCTGAATGCGTGGATCTTCCACCACCTTGAATTTTTGACTCACCATATACAGGATGGCTGCGCTACCGGCACCTATGGCTCCCAATGTTGCGACAGCAGTTAGTAATACACTCATATTTTCGCTTATGTTCGTCGTTTTCCGTGCTCCTCAAAGCAATTCATTCTGTTTTGCACTCGCTTGATGAAAACGTCTGATTAATCTGTTTTATTAATACTGAATTTGAAACTGTTCGCCATTTTGTTTCTCAGGAGATAGAGCATGAAGTAGTAGGGCGTAAGAGCAATCATGGAGCTTATCGCTGCCTCCGTTTCACTGAAGTGCCATACAGTTGTGGTTAGTACAAGCATCACGATAAGGATGACAAGGGGGAGGCCAAAAGCCCAGAAGACTGCCTTGTAGCCGATCGATTCCTTTCCTTCAACAATCACCCTTTCGTTCTCGGTGAACCTGCCTGAATAGTCGGTTATATCCACCCGTTTCTCTTTCGAGTCGGCAGCCATACATGCACCTTTGGCATGGCAGGTGCTGCAGGCCGACTGTTTTGAAATACGTACGGTGATCTTATTGCCGCTAATTTTCTCTATTATTCCTTCGTGTTCGATCATGAAACAAATTCTAAATCTCCTCTTTCACTTTGTGTGCAAAGTTAAGGATTATTTTGAGATAAGTAAAAGATTTCTGAACTTAACGGGGCAGAGATATGTTAATAACTGATTGTACCACCAGGCTCTTATTCTCTTCTTTTCTTACCTCAGAAACATCCGGCGATCCTGTATGGCTAATAAATGAGGTCTATAGAGCAACCGAATAGCAATTTTGCCCTCTTTTGCCCGAACATTTACCCCAGCAAATTTGTTAAAAAGTTAATCACTGCTCAAAAGCAATTTTTTTTAAAACAACATATTTAATACTCTTAATCCGTATGATTTTCGACATTGAAATGATTCGTAACGTTTACACGAATCTTCCTGAAAAGATTAAAAAAGCAAAAGATCATTTGCAACGTCCTTTAACCCTCACCGAGAAGATACTATTCTCTCATCTCTCACCCGGTGTCCCTCTGATCAGCTACAAACGGGCAAGCGATTATGTTAACTTCGCTCCCGATCGTGTGGCCATGCAGGATGCCACCGCACAGATGGCCCTGCTGCAGTTGATGAACTCCGGTCGCACGAGTGTGGCTGTACCTTCCACGGTTCATTGCGATCATCTGATTCAGGCATATAAGAATGCTGAGACAGATCTTGAGACGGCCAATGTGACCAACAGGGAGGTGTTCGAATTCCTGCGCGATGTATCCAATAAATTTGGTATCGGTTTCTGGAAGCCGGGAGCAGGGATCATTCATCAGGTGGTGCTCGAAAATTATGCATTCCCCGGCGGGATGATGGTGGGTACCGACTCCCACACACCCAATGCGGGTGGTCTGGGGATGATCGCCATAGGCGTGGGTGGTGCCGATGCGGTGGATGTGATGGCCGGCTTGCCATGGGAGCTGAAGATGCCCAGGATCATCGGTGTGAAGCTGACAGGGAAGCTCTCCGGATGGAGTGCACCCAAGGACGTGATCCTGAAGGTGGCAGGTATCCTTACGGTGAAAGGTGGTACCAACGCCATCATAGAATATTTTGGAGAGGGGGCAGCATCGCTCTCAGCAACAGGTAAAGGAACCATTTGTAACATGGGTGCAGAGGTGGGTGCTACCACCTCTATCTTCCCCTTCGATGAGAAATCGGCGCGCTATCTGGAGAGCACCGGCAGGAAAGATGTGGCGGATGAAGCGCGCAGGATCATGGAGCACCTGCAGCCCGATGCTGAGGTGGTTGCCAACCCCGAACAATATTATGATCAGCTGATAGAGATTGATCTTTCCAGGCTGGAGCCACATATCAACGGTCCCTTTACCCCCGATGCTGCATACACCATCTCGGAGTTTGCCGATGCGGTGAGAATGAACAACTATCCCCGCAAGATGGAGGTGGGACTGATAGGGTCATGTACCAACTCATCGTACGAGGATCTTACCCGTGCCGTCTCCATCGTGCGACAGGCACGTGAAGAGGGGGTGCCGGTGAAAGCACAGTTCCTCATCAATCCCGGGTCGGAACAGATACGTTATACCGCCGAGCGCGATGGCATCCTGGGGGAATTCGAGAAAGCGGGTGCGACCATCATTGCCAATGCCTGCGGACCCTGTATAGGACAGTGGAAACGTGAAGATGAGGTGGAGAACAGGCCCAACTCCATCGTCACCTCCTTCAATCGTAACTTTGCCAAAAGAAATGATGGCAACCCCAACACACATGCATTTGTCACCTCTCCCGAGCTGGTGGCTGCTCTCACCATCGCCGGTGATCTCTGCTTCAACCCGTTGACAGATACACTTCTGAACGACAAGGGTGAAGAGGTGAAGCTGGCTGAGCCGGTCGGTTTTGAGATGCCGCCCAGGGGTTATGATGTGAAGGATGCCGGTTTCCTGGCTCCTTCGGATGAGGCAAAGCATAGTGACGTTGGTATCGATCCTCAGTCGAATCGCTTGCAGAAACTGGCGCCGTTCGCAGCATGGGATGGAAATGATTACATTGCCTTACCGCTGCTTATCAAGGTGAAAGGTAAATGTACCACCGATCATATCTCAATGGCAGGACCATGGCTCCGTTACCGCGGTCATCTCGATAATATCTCCGAAAACATGCTGATAGGGGCATTCAATGCATTCAATGATCAGACCAATGCAGTGCTCGATCCTGAAACAATGGAGTATATGACAGTGCCTGCGCTGGCACGTAAGTTCAAAGCCAGTGGTGTAGGCTCTGTTGTGGTTGCCGAGGAGAACTACGGTGAGGGATCGAGCCGTGAGCATGCAGCCATGGAGCCGCGTCACCTCAATGTGAAAGCGATACTGGTGAAATCGTTCGCCAGGATTCATGAAACCAACCTCAAAAAACAGGGGATGCTTGCACTCACCTTCGTCAATAAGGATGATTATGATAAATTGCAGGAGAGAGACAAGATCAGCGTGCTCGGTCTGCGTGCGTTCGCACCCGGGAAGAACCTGACCATTGAACTGCTACATACCGACGGCACAAAGGATCGTTTTGAGGTGGCCCACACCTATAATGAACAACAGATAGAGTGGTTCAAAGCCGGCAGCGCCCTCAATGCAATGAGGAAGTAAACAAACCCTGAAATGATGAATCGATGCAGATTACCAAACAAGAGAACAGGCTTGTCGTTCCCGATCATCCCCTGATCCCGTTTATTGAGGGTGACGGGATAGGCAGGGAGATCACGCCTCATGTACAGCATATTGTCGACAGCGCAGTAGCGAAATCTTACGGCGGACAACGTAAGATTGTGTGGAGAGAGGTGCTGGCGGGAGAGAAAGCGTTTAATAAGGTAGGCAGCTGGCTGCCGGAGGAGACGATGGAGGCATTCCGTACCTGTATGGTGGGGATCAAGGGACCGCTCACCACACCCATCGGTGAAGGGATACGTTCACTCAATGTGGCATTACGCCAGGAGCTTGATCTCTACGTCTGTCTGCGGCCTGTACGATGGTTCAAAGGGGTGGTTACACCACTGCTGCATCCCGAGAAGGTGCATGTGACCATCTTCCGTGAAAATACAGAGGATATCTACGCCGGTATTGAGTGGGCTGCAGGTACACCGGAGCTGAAAAAGGTGCTGAAATTTCTGAAAGAGGAGATGGGTGTCGCCAAAATACGTTTTCCCGAAACAACCTCCATAGGTGTCAAGCCGGTATCGGTGGAGGGTACGGAGCGTCTGGTACGTGCAGCGATTGTGTATGCCCTGGAGCATCATCTGCCTTCGGTGACGCTGGTACACAAAGGGAACATCATGAAGTTTACCGAGGGCGGTTTCAAAAAATGGGGTTATGCTCTTGCCGAGCGCGAGTTTCCCGATCAGACCTTCACTGAGCATAAGTTCAGGCAGATTGAAGTGGAGAGTGGTCTCGAGCGGGCGGTGGAGGAGTACAATCACGCCGTTGAATCGGGAAAGGTGTTTATCAAGGATGTGATTGCCGATGCCTTCCTGCAAAATACGCTTCTTAAACCGGAAGAGTATTCGGTGATTGCCACGCTCAACCTGAACGGCGACTATATCTCCGATCAGCTGGCGGCAATGGTGGGAGGCATAGGCATAGCACCGGGAGCCAACATCAACTACAACACCGGTCATGCCATCTTTGAGGCGACTCACGGAACAGCACCCGATATTGTAGGTAAAGGAAAGGCCAATCCCTGTTCCATGCTGCTCTCGGCAGTGATGATGCTTGAGTATATAGGGTGGCCTGAAGCGGGTAAGCTGATCACCTCATCGCTCGAAAGACTCTTCGAGGGTGGGTATGGCACCTCCGATCTTACCCGTTTCATGGAAAATGGGAAAGCATTGACTACAACTGACTTTTCTAGGAAAGTGATAGAAAAACTGTAAGAATAGCGGAGAATATAAACAAAAAAGTAGTTATTTATGTTAAATGAACAGCTATGACTGAATTGAGCTTAAAGAGAATCGAAACCAATAATTAAAAATATATATTACAATGAATAACGAAGAAATAACGAAAACTTTATCTGACTCCGTCACTTTTACGAGCAATATCGACAAGGAGCTTTTTACGAAAATGGGGGTGAAACGAGGACTCCGTAATGAGGATCATTCAGGTGTCCTGGCAGGTCTGACCCGTGTAGGTGATGTGGTGGGTTATGAACGTCAGGAAGACGGCACACTGAAGCCGGTGCCGGGTAAGCTCTATTACCGGGGTATGGATGTGGAAGAGCTGGTGAAAGGAATTCAATCTGAGAACAGACTTGGTTTTGAAGAGACCGCATTCCTCCTGTTGTCGGGTAAGCTTCCCACCAAAGAGGAGCTGGATGCTGTCAACGACCTCATCGCACACACCATGCCGCTGAACCATAAGGCCACTATGAATATCCTCTCCCTGAAAGGTAAGAACATCATGAATATCCTTGCAAGAAGTGTGCTGGAGCTCTATGCCTACGATGATAATCCGGACGATATCTCCCCCGATAATCTGGTGAAGCAGTCCATC
>Ga0265294_10011155_pt1 | contig 10133 bp, 10 predicted proteins | sample MunlanPumphouse3_FD_192504 | JGI IMG/M metagenome (GOLD analysis project Ga0265294, IMG submission 192504) | Groundwater microbial communities from a municipal landfill in Southern Ontario, Canada - Pumphouse #3 | ecosystem: Environmental > Aquatic > Deep subsurface > Groundwater | place...
TTGGTGCCTCTGGGCGGAATCGAACCACCGACACGAGGATTTTCAGTCCTCTGCTCTACCGACTGAGCTACCGAGGCAAAAATATCATAACTGTTTCGTTAGCTGACAAAATATATTCTATCATGCTTCTCTAGGCTCTGTCAATGAGCATTTATCAATTCGCAGCAGATAATTTATCCAATTATCCTAAATAAGCTATTAAAGCTTCCCTTACTATTTTGGCGGCTAAGATCGCAGTCCTTTCTGAGTGATCATAAGCTGGGGCGACCTCAACTAAATCCATTCCGACTACATTTAAGTCTTTCATTGCTAAAATAGCCTGAAAGATTTCCCGCGATATACACCCTCCCGGTTCCGGTGTCCCAGTTCCTGGTGCATAAGCCGGATCAAGTACATCAATATCTAGAGAAATATAAACAGGCTTCCCTTTTACTGTACTTACCGCCTGATCCAAAGCAGGGAAAATTTCATCCAAATAAAGATGAGTATTTTCCTTGGCGTATTCAAATTCCTCTTTAATCCCAGAACGAATGCCAAACTGATATAAGCTCTTTTCCTTTAATAGTCCCGCTACCTTCCGCATAACCGTCGCATGGGAATTCTCTTCCCCGAAAAATGTCTCACGCAAATCAGTATGAGCATCAAAATGAAAGACTACTAATTCAGGATAATTATCTACACAGGCTTTAATCAAAGGCAGTGAAACCAAATGCTCGCCACCTAAAAATAACGGGAATTTCTGTGCTGTAAAAACTTTTCTAGCGACATCCTCCATACGCTTGAGACTCTCAACCGTATTACCGAAGGGTAATTCTAAATCCCCCGAATCGTAATAAGCTAGATACTCTAGACTTTTGTCCTGATACGGACTATACAGCTCTAAACCAATAGAACTATTCCTAATTGCCTGTGGCCCAAATCGAGTCCCTGGGCGTAAACTTACTGTATAATCCATCGGTAAACCTATAATAACTGCCTGAGCCTGATCATAATCTTCACTTGCCCCTAAAAAACCGGTTGAACGCTGTAAATACTGATTCAACATTATACCTATTCCTCCATCCTCTACTCCTTACAATTATTCCTCTGCAAATTCTCCTGCTAATTCCCCTGCTAAGTTACCCCCAACTTTAACCTCTACATATTTTAAAGTTATTTAAAAATATCTGCTACGAAATTAGGCAAAACAAAAGAAGAATAATGAATATCCTTATTATAATACCTTGTATTTATAGCTACAATATCCTCAGGCATAACTTGTAATGGATCGTGTTTTTTTGAAGCCATAGTAAAGCTCCACATCCCTGTCGGATAAACAGGAATATACACTAAGTATAGTTTTACTAACGGATAAAGCTTTCCTAAGTCCTGATGAATACGTTTAATTAAAACTTTATCTTTCTCTAAAAATGGGGACTCTGTTTGGGCAACCATAATCCCCTCTTCATGTAAGGCATCATAAACATCTTGATAAAAATCTGCGGAGAATAGTCTCGCGGCCTGACCAACCGGATCAGTAGAATCGATAATGATCACATCAAATTTGTTCTTATGTTCTTGAATATGTTTTATTCCGTCATTAATTAATACAGTGACCTTCGGATCATCAAAGGCCGCTCCTATTTCCGGCAGATACTTTTTAGAATTCTCCACTACTCTCCCGTCAATTTCTACCAGAGTAGCCGTCTTAACTTTAGGGTGTTTGACGATCTCTCGAATAGCCCCTCCATCTCCGCCCCCAATAACTAACACATGCTCCGGATTGGGATGAGTATTTAAAGCCACAAGAGTAATCATTTCATGATAGACAAATTCTTCTTTAATGCTTGTCATTACACAATGGTCCAAAAATAGCATCCGTCCATATGTATATGTATCTACCACAGACAGATGTTGAAAATCCGTCTTTTCTTCATGCAGTTTTTCTTTAATGCGAAAAGAAATCAACATATCCTCTGTTTGTTGCTCCGTAATCCATAAATCTGCTTTCATAAAAAACAATCCTCCTTTAGTGTCAACTTGTATAATGCATTATTAAATCAAATACTACATCATAAAACTAAAAAATCAAATAGGTACGCAACAAAGGCATACCTATTTTTAATAATCTTAACTCTATACAAACAAGTCCTGAAAGTGTCGCTCAAAATTTGGCAATCTTTTAACCAACAGTTTCCGCTAATTCATGATTGCGATAAAAGGTATATTTGCGATACGCTAAACGAACTAAGGATTTGTCTTGGCTATAAGTAATTTTTTCTAAAGCCTCATCAATTTGAAAAAAACCACCATCTGTAAAACCTTGCTCTTTATTAATAGTAAAGGAATCGCTTTTTGCATGCATAATAAACCAATCAATTTTATTGCAAACGGGGATTTTACGAGAATAAGAAAAGAATTCATAACTAGTTTCACCTGCAGGAGAAATAACGTCGGCTTCAACCCCGCCTTCGATTTTAACACGTTCTAAGGCTACGTCTAAAGCTAACTGAGTATTTCTTATCACACCTTTCGGTAAAACCCATTCTGCCTTGTGGTTCTTTAGCAAGAACACACTGTTATCAATGAACACCACACCACCTGCACATTCCCTCGTTAACATAGCAATTCCCCCTATACTATTCTTTATAGTTTTATACTATGTTCGACAGGATAGAGGAGTTCTCCTGCATAATATTTAACATGAACTTTACCGCATTTTTACCTGCCTTTTGCTAGAAATAAATCACAAAGTCCACCCTGCCAATGAGCACAATGACTACAACGTGGCATCATATCTCTTGAAGGTACAATACTTGATTCTATCCCTTTAGCCGACCTTACAGAGTCAAAATGAGGACACCCTCCAGCCATGCGAAAAAAGTTTACTGTCATCTTACAAACCTCCTGTTCTTAGAATGCCCAAACAGGAAATTTTTAAAGATGTTTTTAAAGATATTTTATTTATATTGAAATGTTAAAACTTTAGACGTTAAAACGAAAATTTATGATATCACCGTCTTCTACCACATATGTTTTTCCTTCCAGCCTAAATAATCCTTTTTCTTTTACCTTTACCATTGTTCCCAATTCTCGGATCTCCTTATATTTTACTACTTCAGCCCTAATAAAACCTCTTTCAATATCTGAATGAATCTTCCCAGCGGCTTCCTTCGCGATTATCCCCTGTGAGATAGTCCAAGCCCTTACTTCATCTTCTCCTACTGTAAAGAAAGAAATCAGCCCTAGATGCTCATAAACATTACGAGCTAAAACCTCTATCCCTAATTCGCTTAAACCTAAATCAGCCATAAACAGCGCCTTATCTTCCTCGCCTAATTCCGAAATCTCCCATTCCATTTGCGCACATATTTCTAAAAGAGAGATGTTCTTCTCCTTACATAAAGCTCTTATCTCCTCTTGATGCGGATAAGTTTTCTGCTTAAACTGTTCTTCATCAAGATTGACCACAGCCAAACGCGGTTTTTCCGTGAGGAAGGCGTAATTCTTCATTGCGTTTCTTTCTTCTTCGGTAAGCTCTACATCACGCATAGATTTACCTTCTTCTAGTACCTGATAGCATTTTTCCAAACGCTCCAGCTCGACCTGATCCTCTTTGGTAATTTTCTTACCGGTACGAATTCGTTCCATTCTTCTTTCGATTAAATCCATATCGGCAAAAAGCAGCTCCATTTCTACTGCTTCTAAATCTCTGGCCGGATTAATTTCTTCTGCTAGTGGCACACTAGGATTCTCAAACGCACGCAAGACATGGACCAAGGCATCACAAACCCGTACATCATTCAAAAATTTGCTTGCCCCGGACTTTTGTCCTTCCTGAGCAGTAACTAACCCGGCAATATCAATAACATCAATCTGAGCATAAATCGTTTTGCGCGGATTATAAAGCTCACTTAAAAAGTCAATCCTCTGATCCGGTACTTTCGCTGTTCCCATATTAGCCTCAACCTTACCCGAACCGGTCTCTGCTTTGCCGCCAGTTAGCAAATTAAAAAAAGTAGTCTTACCCGTTAACGGTAAGCCAATAAGTCCAATCTTCATCTGAAATCCCTCCGTCATTACAAACCACATTTTATACCATAAACTAATATACTACATTAAATCACTAGTAAAATACTATCATAAAACCAGATAAAGTGAAATGACACTAAGATATAAATAAAACAAGGAAGTTCAGGACTAACCAACATACTCCACTCTAAACTTACGCTGAAAACGCTTGAGGACATCATAAAAGATTTCCCCAAAAATCAAAGAAAAGGCAATATTACTCAATACATGTAATGTATCAAAAGGGAAACTGGCTAAACATGTTGCCAAAAAGGTGTTTAGATTCAAGGGGTATACAAAACCTAACCAATGCCAACTGTTCTGTATCCAGCCAAACAAATACCCGCAAAAAGCTGATAAGACGGCGAACTTTTTGACACTAAAAACTTTTGCTGAGCTCGACCTAGCTAATAAAGCGGCAAGAATTCCGCACACACCCCACCCGAGCATCTGCCAAAGTGTCCAAGGCCCATGTCCTAAAAAAAAATTCGAAACCACTGCGGTCAAAACCCCGACCACGAATCCTGTCTGTCCCCCAAAAACATAGCCGGTTATCATCACCAAAAAAGTCGTCGGCTGAACACTGGGAAAGGCGGCAAAAGGTACCCGGGCAATCCCAGCAAGTGTGGTCATCGTGGCAATAAGAGCGATTTCCTTAGCCGAAATCTCTGCTTTTTCAAATCGCCAGAAAAACAAAAATATACATATAACTGTCATTACGATCGCAATAATGGCCCAGATCATTTACTCGCCCCCTACTCTACCTAAACTCTCCCCTGACTCTCCTTATTCCTGTTACTGTAAATCTCCGATATAGTTAAATTCTCGTGACAACTAAATTTGTGTTTAATTCCTGTCATAGCCATAAGAATTTAGGTACTGAAAGCAAGCTGTTTTTTAGAAAACGACAAATATCCCCAGAAAGCTTGGCAAGATTCTTGTTTTCTTCTGGATCATTTTGTTGAACTGGCGAAGGAACAGACGAGCCATCCTCATTAATAATAACAGCAGAAAACTCCCCTGATTCCGATAGATTAACAGGCAAAGACGCTCCACTTAACGCAAGTAACGCATAAGCGGTCATTAAAACGGGAGAAGAGTTCTGTCCACTTATCCACTGAAAAGAGCCATCACTGTTTTGCAGACTACATAAATGATCAAGAGGACTCTTTCCGTTTATCCGCCAGTTATTCCCCATAGAATCTTCCCCCACAGCGGTTAACCCTTGAATAACCCAGGAATCCGTTGCGGTATTCGTTTTTTGATCAGTCCAACTAAACCCGCCATCTTCATTTTGCTGTTCTTTCAGATATTTAACCGCCTTTTGGACAACTAAATCATCTTTATTTACTCCTAATGCGGCCAGAGCACTTAACGCTACCCCTGTATCATCAGGATCGCTTTCCCCTCCAATTACCCAACTGAAACCTCCGTCACGGTTTTGTTGACTAACCAGCCAGTCTAAGACCGTATCCTGATTAGGGATCTCCCTCTCTGCTGCCTTTAAAGCCAGAACTGACCAAATCTGAGGACTTAATAAAGCATCCTCACCCAATTCTTGCTGGGCAAACTGCCCCTGGGGTAATTGCCAGGACATAATTTTTTCTGCAACCTTTTTTTCTAAAGCAAGCCCTTGCTCCACAGTTCCTTTTGGGGCCGTAGTTAAGGCCAATAAAGTTCTGGCATAATCAGTGGTACTCTCCTGACCCGAAAAATGCTGCGATAGATACAAAGCGGGCGTTATCCCCTTTTTGTTCCAACCTTCGCCAGCTGTATCTTCACCTACCGCACACAAAGCCATCATTACCCAGTCCGTAACCATAGCACTGCTTTCACGGCCTTGTGAACTGGGGAACCCCCCATCCTCATTCTGCACGCTTTGTAAATAACTAACCCCCTTGGAGATTTTCTCCGAAGTAGAAATAGCAAAGGCGTTAGAAGTTAAAAAAATCAAGCCTAGGCAAAGGATAATTATAATACCATATCTCATGCTGATTACTTTGTTCTGTTTTAGTAGCAACTTCAACTGACACTTCAACTCATACATCAACTTATACATCCTTTCTCATTCTTATTTCCAGTTGTCCGTGTTTTTTCTAAACTATCTTTAAAAAAGGTTTATCTAAACCGCTCTAGTACTGACTTCCCTTTTGCCAAGGTGACAACTGGCTCATCTGTAAAATTCCGAAATAATTTAGCTACCTGGGGTGAAAAGAACGTTAAATCAGATAAGATCTCTTCCTTACTGCCACGTGCAATTATCTTCCCTTGCGACATTAATGCAATATCTGTCGCATACTCTGCGGCAAACTCAACATCATGAGTAACCAAAAGAATAGCCCGTCCTTCTTGTTGCAAATTTTGCAGTATTTCCCCTAATTGAGCCTTCAGAGCATAATCAAGTCCACGTGTAGGTTCGTCTAGGATAATTAATTTAGGGTCACCCGCTAATACCGTAGCTAAGGCAACCCGTTGCCTTTCTCCGGAACTTAAATCACGCGCATAGCTCCGGGCATACTTTGTTAACCCTAGCTTTTCCATTAATGAAACTACTCTTTCACTATTGGTTAGATGTAAGTTTTCTAAGGTAAACTCTATTTCTGCGCTCACTGTAGGTAAAAAGAGATAATCACCGGGGTTCTGCGATAAATAACCTATCTCTCCTGCCCATTCCTCGAGAGGTTTTTTTTTGATCTCCTCACCCCCAAAACGAACCGACCCTTCCGAAGGATGCAGTAACCCTCTGATGTTTTTTAAAAGAGTAGTTTTCCCAGCCGCATTTTCGCCCATCAAAACCAGAAAGTCACCGGTAAAAAGGTCTAAATAATTATCTTTTAAAGCCTCGGAACCATTCTCATAGGTATAACTAACTTTCTCCACCTGTAGTAAAAGCTCCCTATGTTCTGTAACTTCACCGTCTGCTTCCCTAGGGTTTTCCCTAGGGGTTACTCTCCAATCTTCGCTCTGGCTTTCCCCATAACTTCTCTTCTGATTACTCCGACTTTCCAAGAGTTGTCGCCCTGCTTTTACCGTCAGAGGAATCTGCCCAAAATTACTATTAGCAAAAAGCCTCGGAATAGGCGGTAGAAAAGGGCTATCCTCGTTAGCCGCCCAATTTACTATTTCCTCCAAGTTAGTTGTGTTTTGCACAATCTGCCCTTTCTCCATTACTACCACTCGATCCGCTAAATGAAAACATCTTTCTAATCTTTGCTCAATTAAGATGACTGTCATACCCTGATCCTCATTTAATTTACGCACAATTGTCAAAATCTCTTCAGCGGTGACAGGATCTAATTGAGAAGTCGGTTCATCCAGAATTAAAATATCCGGCTGCATGGCTAAAACAGAAGCTAAGACAACTTTCTGCTTTAAACCACCAGACAAGTCATTAACATTTTCTTGTAGATAGGAATTTAGCGCCAAAGCATCTCCTACCTCCATAACACGCCTCTGCATTAAGCTGACCGGCAGACCCAAGTTTTCCATTCCTAGAACCAGTTCCCGCTCCACATTACTCATGATTAACTGGCTTTCCGGATCTTGAAAAACCATCCCCACCTTATTCACCAAAGAAGCACGCTTGATGGTTCTAATCTCTTGACCATCGAGATAAAGATGTCCCCCCATTTTCCCACCGTAAAAATCTGGTAATAAACCTGCTAATGCTCTAACTAAAGAAGATTTGCCACAGCCTGAACTGCCTAAGATTAAGACAAACTCTCCTTTGTTTAAGGAAAGATTAATCTTGTCTAAAGCCGGTAATTCTTGCTCCGGATAATAATATGTTAAATCCTCGACCTTAATGTAGGCCATTTTTTCCACCCCCAATTGAGAAACGCTGGAAAGACAAAAACTAAACCTATGAAAACAGCGCCAACTAAAGCACTGCTTTCCAAACTTTGTAAACGAGGATAATAACTGAAATCAGCCTGTCCCCTCCACGCAAGAAATAGGCTTAAAAAAACTCCCAGCAAAAGACCTATCTCTATAAATCTATCCCTCAATCTCCACTCTGTGCTAGAAAAGCTACTCCTCTTCCCTAGCCCGTATCCCCTAGCTTGTAGGGATTCTGCTAACTGAAAAGCTCTTTCCAAGCTGGATAATAGTAAAACCCTGATTACCGGAATGGTTTTACTGACTCCTTTCCACGAACTTCGTTCATAGAGATTCACACCGCGACACCTTTGTACTTCTGTTATCCGTAAAAAATCTGCACGCATTAAAGGGAATAACCTTAAGGATAATCCCAGAGCAAGGGCAGTCTTATCTGACCTTCCGCCTAAAAGCCGAAGAATACCGTCAGGATGTACCACATACATAAATAAACAGAAAGCACTGATGATGATTAATAGCTTTAACCCCATCACTGTACCGAAACATACCGCCTCAAAAGTGATGCGTATTCTGCCAAATACAGGAAGAACCGGTCCCAGGTAAAGCACCGTTGACCCAGCCCGCACAAAGAAGACATTGATCAGCATAATTACCAGCATAAAACTAAACCCAATTTTTAAATAGGCCATCCATTCCTTATATAACTCAAAAGACAAAATTACTAACCCCACAGCAAAAAAGAGCGCCAGCAAAAAAAAAGGGTGCTTGAAAAAAAGTGTTAGAAACACTACGGCTGTCAAATATAACAAAACCGTAGCCGGATGCAACCTATACCTCATTTCCTCTCGTTCTCTTTGCTGATACGTATCAAGATATCTGTTCAATTGTACCTACCCTCACCTTTATTGCTATCCTTACATCGGCCTAATAACACTAGTTTTATTTTTAATCTCTATCATTTCAATCTCTACTTATGTCACTCTTTACTTAGGCATGAGCGGAAGCCGCACAATCTCATCCGTAGAAGAAATAACTGCACTATAATATCCGGCAATTTTACTAGGTTGCTTCACGAGAAGTGTTACTGCTTTTCTTACCCCTTCTATATCCGTTCCGGAAATTATCCATAAAGGATTAACATCCCCCGCAGCTTTACCGGACGCGGTAATAACTCCTGTTCCGGCAAAAACCTCATCCCCCTTTTTCCCGGTATAATCTAGCAATTCTATACTACTGTCTGTAAAATGCACAAAGGTGCCGTTCTTCTGAAACCCTTGATTTAACTCATCCAAACTATTAATCTGTTTTAATGCTTCCCAAACTCCCACTACTATCGTAGGGCCTTCCCTCTCCTCGATGAGTTCCCCACTGATTTCCATAATGCTAACATCTCTTACTCCTAATATGCTAAGAGCTTCCGCCAGTTGACTGGCCAAATCCCTTTCTTCAGCTCTATATAAGATTCTCGTAGGATTTGTTTTCCCCCGATAACCGTGTAAAAAAGGTTCAGGATAACAACCAATCACTGTATTGGTAGCCTGAAACATCTGCCAGGGATGATAATCCCACCATAACTTCTCTCCTCTTTGAGGTAAATAGTCTAAAGCTCCTGTGTCTGCAAAGATACCATTGACAAAAAAGAACCAATCTTTATTTGGTTTACCTAAACCGCCTACTTCTGCTCGTAAGGAAGCGATACCTTTGACATAACTCCCGCCATAAGCAGTCTCAATATCATCCGGATATACACTATATAAAGCATCCATAACTGAAAGGATTGGCTGACAGGATAGCTTCTCATCTGCCAGTATTGATGCTCCATAACCCTGACTAATTCGCAAAGAAAAGGTGGTCTCTTCTGACTCTTCCTTCTCGCTTGATCTTATACTACCTTCTTCTTCTGTATTATCTTCTTTTCCGGCGTTTCCCTCTTTAACTGTGTTCTCAGCTCTTTCTACACTTCCTGATTTTTCATCCCTTTCTTCTCTTCCTACACTGCTTTCCTTACTTATACTTTCAATTTCCTCGTCACTTTCCCCTAATACTGCAGGTTCAGGGACACTTTGATTTAGACAAGCAGGAAGCATTATGATAACGCTAAGCAAAAGCAACAGGTACAGAAATTTCTTTTTTTTCATCGAACAGCCTCCTTATACGCTGACAACAAACCATTAAAAACAAGTCGCTAGCCATTGAAGATACGTAATAGCATCATTCATAAATTGCATAAAGGTTGTTTGAAAGTC
>Ga0265294_10011157_pt1 | contig 10131 bp, 7 predicted proteins | sample MunlanPumphouse3_FD_192504 | JGI IMG/M metagenome (GOLD analysis project Ga0265294, IMG submission 192504) | Groundwater microbial communities from a municipal landfill in Southern Ontario, Canada - Pumphouse #3 | ecosystem: Environmental > Aquatic > Deep subsurface > Groundwater | place...
GTTACAAATACAGTCATGAAGATTGAATTCGATCAGATCAAGTCAGACAAGAACTTAGCCGAGCGTGGCTTGCCGTTTGATCGAGCCTCTGATTTCGTATGGGGTTCCGCTGAAATCACTGTCGATATCCGTAATGATTATCCTGAAACCAGATATGTTGCTGTCGGATATCTTGACCACCGTCTTCATATTCTTTGTTTTACCCCGGTTGCCAATGCTGTCCGAGTAATCAGCTTTCGCAAAGCAAACAGAAGGGAAGGTAATAAATATGGCAAACCGCTTACCATTGACTGACAAAGATGGAGAAGTACGGGAGTTGATGAAAGAAGATTTCAAACATTTCCGACCAGCTTCCGAGGTTCTTCCGCAATTGTTCAGCAAAGAAGTAGCCGACGAGATGCTTGCCAAAAAACCAGGCCGCAAGCTAGGCAGCGGTGTTAAGGATTCACAAACCGTGCGCTTTGACCGTGACGTTCTCGCTGCTTTCAAGGCCACGGGAAAGGGCTGGCAAACCCGTATGAATGACGCACTGCGTACATATCTAAAAGAGCATCCAATGACACACGCTTGATTCACTCCTTTTAACCACCAGAGAACCCAGCGCTGCTGTCGAGTAGACCGGTTTCTCCCTGTGTCAATGCTGTAATCCGTGTTTACGTTGCCGCCTGATTTCGCAGAGGATGTCGCACAAACCGAGTATTGCACAAGTTGTCACCAACACCCTCTCAGAACCGTGCTTGCGCTATTCACGCACACGGCTCCTCATATGGGGTGTCAATCGGCTTTGACGAAAACTTCCTTGGTGCTGGCGCGTCCGGGGTATACAAGAATGGATGCCCATGCGGTTATCGACAAGGCAAAGGAGCCTCGGCCCAAGCACGGCTCTGGTGGTCAATTGAGCTAGGGAATCCCTGCACAGAACCGTAGGGTGCGAACATCCAACATGGCTTACGACCTGCCCTAAAAACCGGCAGGTCAAGTGCGACCCCGATTGTACCTAGGCACTTGCATTGGTCGCTTTATTGATCTATATTTTGACCATAAAGAGATTTGTATCAGGAGGTAAAAACCGTGAGAGCTATTTCAATCAGTAATGACATTGTTCCGATTGCAGAATTCAAAACCAATATTTCCAAATGGTTCAAAACACTTCAAACATCCAGACATCCACTTATCATTACCCAAAACAGCAAACCAGCTGGTGTACTGCTGTCCGCTTCGGATTACGATGAATTGGTTTACCGAAAATCTTTTCTTGATTCTGTTGAGAAGGGGATTGCAGACGTTGAAAGCGGGCGCACCCAAACCACAGACGAACTTCGAAAAGCCCTACAAGCTCGAAGAAGTGCGGGTAATCCATGAGCGTTACATGGTCACAGGAAGCTGGCGAAAATCTGCTTGATATAGAGTATTTCATTGCACGTGATAGTCTGGAGCGTGCTGTCCGGTTTGTTGATGCCCTTATTGACCACGTTGAAGCAATTTTGACTGACAATCCGAGAAGCGGAAGGACTGTGCCAGAAATAGGTAATCCTGATATTCGAGAGCTAATTTACCGAGGATATCGCATTGTCTACCGTTTGAATGGTGATCGAATCGACATACTTACCGTTTTTGAAGGGCATCAGCTATTGCGACTGAATGAATCAGGCGATTAGGCAGGGATGAAACCGCATATCTAGTATGGTTCACTCAGGATAGATCGCTGAAGTTTTCCCCCATTGAACCAGTATTCGATATTTGGCCCGATCACTTTCCCATAATGGCATTGACAGAATCAATTCAATTGCGCTAAAAGAGAATGAACGTTCATTCTGCTGGAGCTGTTGATAATGTCAAAAATTGACAAACGAGAAGAGATTGTTCGTGCAGCCCTGGAGCTTATTGCAGAAAACGGCTTCCACGGCGCCCCGATGGCGATGATCGCCGACAAGGCCGGAGTCGGGGCCGGGACGATCTACCGCTACTTTGAAAACAAGGAAGTACTGATCAACGAACTCTATCGTGAGCTGGAACAGAGGCTTTTCACAGTTCTCATGCAAGATTATTCTAAAAACAACCCGGTCAGGGAGAGGTTTCTCCACCTAGGCACTGCGATTCTTCGTTACTGCATTGCGAATCCGCTGGATTTTCGTTATCTGGAACAGTTTCACAACTCTCCATATGGCGTAGTCCACCGCAGGGACAAAATTTTTGGGGAAGCAGATGAACAAGATGTTTATCGTGAACTATTCGAGGAAGGTGTAGCCCGGCAAGTCATCAAGGGACTGCCATTGGTGGTGCTCTTTGCCTTGGCGTTCGGCCCGCTGATTACAGTAGCGCGCGATCATATCCTAGGCTTCGTGATTTTGGATGAAGATCTGATCACGCAAACCATCGCAGCATGTTGGGACGGATTGAAACGCTAATACATAACATGCCTTTTATGCATCTATTTACAAGAATCAACATGATTCCAATATCACAGAGGTGTCTATGCAAACTATGTACAAAACCAAATTGATTGCCGCAGCCGGAATTCTCATCAGCGGCCTGATGACGACATCATGCAACAAGCCATCTCAGGCGCCGCCACCGGCTGGCCCTCCGGAAGTCGGGGTCGTAGCGATACAGCCAGAGCGCGTGGCGATTACCACCGAATTATCTGGTAGGACATCGGCATTTATGGTGGCCGAAGTACGGCCTCAAGTGGGTGGAATTATTCAGAAACGCTTGTTTACCGAAGGTTCCGATGTAAAAGCAGGCGAGGTTCTATACCAGATAGATCCTGCCAGTTTTCAGGCGGCTTTTGCCGGAGTCAAGGCCGCGCTGGCAAAGGCTGAGGCCAATTTAATACCGATCCGGTTAAAAACAGAACGCTACCGGGAACTGGTTAAAATTAATGCAGTCAGCCGACAAGACATGGATGATGTGTCCGCCTCGCTTAAACTGGCCGAAGCAGAAATAGAATCCGCCAAGGCAACACTGGACACCGCAAGGATAAATCTGGCCTATACCAAGGTCACGGCGCCAATTTCCGGCAGGATCGGGCGCTCGTCGGTCACCAACGGCGCGTTGGTCACCGCCAACCAGCCTGTGGCGCTGGCCACCATCCAGCAGTTCGGCACAATGTATGTGGATGTCACCCAGTCCAGCGCCGAACTGTTGCGCCTGAAACAGAACCAGGCCAGCGGCCTGCTGAAAAACGAAGGCGTTGCTCAAGCGCGGGTCAAGTTGCTGCTGGAGGACGGCAGCGCTTATCCGTTGCCTGGTACCCTGAAATTCTCTGAAATCACTGTGGACCAGAGTACCGGCTCCATCACCATGCGAGCGATCTTTCCAAACCCGAAACAGACCTTGCTGCCAGGTATGTTTGTCCGCGCCATACTGGAAGAAGGGGTAAGTCCTCAGGCAATCCTTGTTCCGCAGCGGGGGGTTACCCGCAACCCAAAGGGTGAAGCCATGGTCATACTGGTAGGAGCTGGAGAGAAGGCGGAGCAGCGACCGATCAAAGTAGTCCGGACAGTTGGTGACAACTGGCTGGTAAGCGAGGGACTGAAAGCGGGTGATCGTGTCATAGTGGAAGGCCTCCAGAAGGCGCGACCGGGAACACCGGTCAAGGCTGTGCCCTTCGGTGTCAAGCCGGAAACACACCCTGCGGGGATTCCACAGTCGGCAGCCGCCAAAAAATAAAGGAGTCGCTCCATGCCTCGTTTTTTCATTAATCGCCCTATTTTTGCATGGGTGATCGCCATCATGGTGATGCTTATCGGCCTTCTGGCAATCAAGACGCTACCGGTTTCACAGTATCCGCCGATTGCTCCGCCGCAGATCACCATAAACGCCATGTACCCGGGGGCATCCGCCCAGACCGTGCAGGACACGGTCACCCAGATCGTGGAACAGAAGCTGAACGGGATCGACAACCTGATCTACATGTCCTCCACCAGTGACTCCGCCGGAGCCGTGGCCATAAATCTGACCTTCAAGGCCGGCACCGATCCGAACATCGCCCAGGTGCAGGTACAGAACAAACTACAACTGGCCACGCCGCTGCTCCCCCAGATTGTACAACGGCAGGGGATACAGGTGGTCAAATCCACCAGGAACTTTCTGCTGATAATAGGTCTTGTATCGGAAGACGGCTCCATGGATCGCAACGCCCTGACCGATTACGCGGTATCCAATGTACAGGATATTGTCAGCCGGGTTGAAGGTGTGGGCGAACTACAGATGTTCGGTTCCCAGAATGCCATGAGGATCTGGCTGAATCCGACCAAGTTGAATAACTACCATATAACCACCAACGATGTGATTGCCGCGCTGCAAGCACAGAACACCCAGGTATCAGCCGGCCAGTTCGGCGGCAATCCCGCCGCGCCGGGGCAACAGCTGAATGCCACCATCACCGCCCGAACCTTACTACAGACGGTAGAACAGTTTGATGCCATCATTCTGCGCACCAACAGCGACGGTTCCACCGTCACGCTCAAGGATGTGGCTGAAAGCAAGATAGGCACAGAGAACTACGACGTACTGGCCCGCTACAAGGGGAAACCGGTGGGTGGTATGGCAATCCGTCTGGCAGCCGGCGCCAATGCCCTGGATACCTCCAACAGGATCAAGTCAAAAATGGAGGAACTGTCAAAATACTTCCCGGTTGGCATGAAGGTAGTCTATCCATATGACACCACCCCTTTTGTCAAGATTTCCATTGAGGAGGTGGTCAAGACCCTGGTCGAGGCGGTCTTTCTGGTCTTTGTCATCATGTTTATCTTCCTGCAGAACATCCGCGCCACCCTGATCCCAACCATCGCCGTGCCGGTGGTACTGCTCGGCACCTTCGGAGTCCTCTCCGCCTGTGGTTTTTCCATCAACACCCTGACCATGTTCGCCCTGGTCATTGTCATCGGTCTGCTTGTTGATGACGCTATCGTGGTGGTAGAAAACGTTGAACGGATCATGTCAGAGGAGGGGTTGTCGCCACGGGATGCAACCATCAAATCCATGGGGCAGATCACCAGTGCGCTCTGGGGTATCGCTACCGTGCTGACAGCGGTCTTTCTGCCGATGGCGTTTTTCGGCGGTTCTACCGGGGTCATCTACCGCCAGTTTTCCATAACCATCATTTCCGCCATGATCCTCTCGGTGCTTCTTGCCATGACCCTGACCCCGGCCCTCTGCGCCACCCTGCTCAAGCCGGTGGCAAAAGGGCATACCCCGGGCGAATCCGGCTGGTTCAAGGGGGTTTTCAGCAAGTTCAATAAATGGTTTGACCGACGCAGGAAACAGTACGAGGGGATTGTCGGACGTTCCTTCGACAAGCCGCTACGCTATCTTGTTCTCTACGGCGCCATCGTTGCGGGGATGGTCTTTCTATTCCTGCGACTTCCCACCGCCTTCCTGCCGGATGAGGATCAGGGTTTCATCATCTGTCAGATACAGCTTCCTGCCGGAGCCACCATGGAGCGGACGCTGAAGGTCATTGAACAGCTGGAACAGCACTTTCAGGAAAAGGAACAAAAAACGGTTGAGGCCGTGATCACGGTTGCCGGATTCAGCTTTGCCGGTCGAGGCCAGAATATGGGGCTTGCCTTTGTCAGGTTGAAGGATTGGAAACTGCGCCAGACCCCTGATCTGAAGGCGCCAGCTATTGCCGGAAGGGCCATGGGCGCTTTCTCCCATATCAAGGATGGTCTCGCCTTTGCCTTTTCACCACCCGCAGTGGTGGAGCTGGGGCAGGCAAACGGCTTTGACTTCATGATGCAGGATCGTGGCGGCATAGGGCATGAGAAGCTGATGGAGGCGCGTAACCAGCTTTTAGGAATGGCAATGAAAAATCCTAAACTTATCGCGGTGCGACCCAACGGTCAGGATGACAGCCCCCAATTCAAGCTTGATATCGATGATGTGCGGGCCGGTGCGCTTGGAGTCTCACTGGCGGACATCAACAGTGTGCTGGCTACCGCCTGGGGGAGCTCCTACGTAAACGACTTTATTGAAAATGGCAGGGTCAAGAAGGTCTATCTCCAGGCAGATGCACAGTATCGAATGCTACCGGAGGATATCGGCAGATGGTATGTTCGCAACAGCTCTGGTGAAATGGTCCCGTTCCCGGCATTTGCCACCGCCAGTTGGAAGTATGGCTCGCCACGTCTGGAGCGGTACAATGGTTTGCCATCCGTGGAGATCATGGGACAGGCAAAGCCTGGAATAAGCACTGGTGAAGCTATGTCTGAAATGGAGAAGATGGCAGCCAAACTACCGGAAGGAGTCGGCTTTGAGTGGACCGGTCTCTCCTACGAAGAGAAGAATGCAGGCGCACAGGCGCCGGCGCTCTATGCAATCTCGCTGTTGGTGGTATTTCTCAGCGTGGCAGCTCTGTATGAAAGCTGGACCATCCCTTTTGTCAATATGCTGATGATACCATTGGGGCTTGTGGGCGCTATTACGGCAGTTACGTTGCGGGTGCTCCCCAACGATGTGTATCTTCAGATCGGTCTGCTTACCACCATTGGCCTTTCCACCAAGAACGCCATCCTGATTATCCAGTTCATAAAGGATCAGATGCATCAGGGGCATGACCTGGTTGAGGCTACCCTGGCAGCGGTGAGAATTCGTCTCCGCCCGGTCATAATGACCTCGCTGGCATTTTTCTTCGGCACACTGCCGCTGGCCTTGACCCGTGGAGCCGGCGCAGCAGCCCAGAACGCCATCGGTACCGCCGTCACAGGCGGGTTGCTTTCGGCGACCTTCATCGATCTGCTCTTCATCCCGTTTTTCTTTGTACTGGTTTCCAGACTCTTTACAAAGAAGCCGCCCCATATCTCCCCCACACAACCTGAGGTTTCTACCAACACCCCGGAGGCGCTCTGACATGAAACATATTAGATGCATGACAGCCCTATGTCTCCCTTTGGGCACATTTCTCTGCCTGGTCGGCTGCACGACCATGGCGCCTGAATATACCCAACCAGCCGCGCCAGTACCGGCCAGCTGGCCCAGCGGCCCGGCATACGGTACTGAAGCCGCCAAAACATCGCAAAAACCGCTGGCCGACATCCCTTGGCAAGAGTTCTTTGTCGATCCACAGTTGCGAAAGCTGATTGCCCTGGCGCTGGAGAACAACCGCGACCTGCGGGTCTCCGCCCTGAACATCGAGCGAGCCCGGGCTCTGTACCAGATTCAGCGTTCCGATCTCTTCCCAAAGGTTGACGCAACTGCAGCAGGAACATTTCAACGCATCCCTGAAGACCTCTCCTCTACAGACCGGTCCATGACTACTGAACAATATAGCGTAGGCCTCGGCGTTAGTTCCTACGAACTGGATCTGTTCGGTCGGGTGCGCAGCCTCAAGGACCAGGCGTTGGAACAGTTCCTGGCCACCGAGCATGCTCGTCGTAGCGTGCAGATCAGCCTTGTTTCCCAGGTTGCAGTCGGCTACCTGACCCTGGCCGCCGACCGTGAGCATTTGCAACTCGCCAAAGAGACCCTGACGAGCCGACAATCCTCCTACCAGCTTATCCGGAGCCGCTTCGAGGCTGGTGTTTCCTCCGCCCTCGATCACTACCAGGCCCAGACCAGCGTAGATGCAGCACGGGTAGATATCGCCCGCTACACGGCCATGGTGGCGCAGGACGTGAACAACCTGAATCTTGTGGTCGGTTCGTCGGCGCCTGTCGATCTCCTGCCTATGAAACTCTCCGAAACACTCACCGCACTGAAGGATGTGGCGCCAGGTCTGTTGTCCAACGTATTGCTCCTCCGCCCCGACATCCTCCAGGCCGAAGGACAACTCAAAGGGGTCAACGCCAATATCGGCGCGGCGCGGGCGGCGTTCTTTCCCAGGATTACCCTGGTTTCGTCCGTTGGCTTCGGCAGCGACGAGCTGGCCGGACTTTTCAAAGGCGATTCCTTTGCCTGGAGCTTTGCGCCACGCATATCCCTGCCGATATTCGACGGCGGCAGCAACAAGGCCAACCTGAAGGTGGCGGAGATAGATCGCGACATTATGGTGGCCCAGTACGAGAAGGCCATACAAACCGCCTTCCGGGAAGTGGCCGATGCCCTGGCCCAACGTGGAACTATCAATGACCATCTGGCGGCGCAGCAGTCCCTCACCGACGCCACCTCCGAGAGCTTCCGCCTCTCCCAGGCACGATATGAAAAAGGGGTCGACAGTTACCTGAACGTTCTAGACTCCCAGCGTTCAACTTACAGCGCCCAGCAGGATCTGATCAGCGTCCGCCTCTCCCGGCTCGCCAATCTGGTAACCCTTTACAAGTCACTTGGCGGAGGTGGGGATGGCGGTATTAATCCTTAACAAGCTCACCGCCACCGGAGGGGGCCTTATGCAAGCCTGGTCTGATGCAGCAGTCGTGTAAGGCACTCGGCAAAGAATAAATGTTCCATATAACGTTCAGATTTGGGTCGGAGTTTGCCGTGCCGATTGAGCAAAACCACACGTAGTTAACATAATATTATCAACAGGTTAAATTATGATAACAGTCAGATCATACCTGCTTGAACGAGAGTATCCGGCTCTACGAGACCTATGCGTTTTGACAGTTGTCTTCGGCAACGCTTTCTTTCTGCTACTCGGTCGCGTCGGGCTCATCGAGCCGGATGAGGGGCGTTATGCTGAAATTCCCCGCGAAATGCTGGAGCGGCATGATTTTATAACTCCAACGCTCAATTATGTCGCATATTTTGAAAAGCCCCCCCTGCACTACTGGCTGACCGCTTTATCGTTCAAACTCTTCGGCCTGAGCGAATTTGCCGCCAGGTTTGCGGGTACCATGGCCGGTCTCTTGACGGTTCTGCTTGTCTATTACACAGCCCGCAAACTTTGGGGCAGGCGTGAGGCCATATTATCAGCCTTGGTGCTTGCCACTTCCACCGGATTTCTTGTCCAATCCCGTATAAATCTGACCGACATGACACTTACTTTCTGTTTGTCAGCGGCGCTTTGCTGTTTCATGATTGCGGCAGAAAATAAGCAGCACAAAGGTTACTATTACCACCTGTTTTACCTTGCAAGCGGACTGTCAATACTCGCCAAGGGATTGATTGGTCTTGTTTTCCCGATTGGCATTATTTTTTCCTATATGTTTTTCAGCCGCCGCTGGCAACTGCTCAGAGAAATGTATCTTCCTAGCGGCATCCTGCTTTTACTTTCGATTACGGCCCCCTGGTTTGTGCTGGTGGCGAAACACAACCAGGACTTTGTCGGCTTTTTTTTCATTCATGAACATTTCGAGCGATTTTTCACCACGGTGCACGGTCGCTACCAACCATTCTGGTTTTTTGCACCGATTCTTCTACTGACCATGCTGCCTTGGTCCTTTTATGTCCTCAGGGCACTCACCCATGGGCTGAGATCGCAGTTGCGGCAGGATGGAGATCCGCGTTTCTTTCTGGCTTTATGGGTCTTATTCATTTTCGTCTTCTTCTCAGCCTCAAACTCCAAGCTGATTCCGTACATACTTCCGACATTCCCTCCTCTTGCCATGTTAATCGGGGTGATGTTCGCGGGCTTTCTGGAGGACAACGAAACCAAGGCCCCTGTCGCTGCGGAAAGCCGTATCCTGGCTGCGCTTGTTATTGTTGCCGCCACCGGCGTTGCCGGCTATTCCTGGCTGCCCAAACTCGCTCCGATGCTGATCCAAAATGGATTACTGAAACCTGCCGGTTCTCTTGTGACCAAGCCACCAATCATGACTCCAACTGGAGGGGCGGTGCTCTGTTTCATATTTATGACCATGGGTGTAACCGCACTTTGGTCCATTCGTCGAAAAAACATTTTGGCATTATTCATCGGGCTCTGTTTCAGTTCGTACCTGCTGGAGGTTGTGGGGCAGCATTTTGTTTTGGAACGGATAGCGTATAAGAAATCTTCGCGAGAATTGGGACTGCTGGCACGGGAACTGGTAATGAATGGGAGCGTGCTGGCCTCATTTGGTTATGAGCAATCACTTCCCTTCTATACCCAGAGACGTGTTGTTGTCGTTGGAGGAAAAGGAGAACTTGAATTCGGCAGCAAGCGGGGCGATCAGACAGCTTGGTTTATCGACGAAAACAGCTTTTTAAAGCTCTGGCAAGGGAAGCGGCAGGTAGTTACCTTGCTTAAAAAAAGTGAGTATGAACATATTG
>Ga0265294_10011158_pt1 | contig 10131 bp, 7 predicted proteins | sample MunlanPumphouse3_FD_192504 | JGI IMG/M metagenome (GOLD analysis project Ga0265294, IMG submission 192504) | Groundwater microbial communities from a municipal landfill in Southern Ontario, Canada - Pumphouse #3 | ecosystem: Environmental > Aquatic > Deep subsurface > Groundwater | place...
AATGCTCCATTCCTGGCAGCTTCAGCAGGTTTTACACCACTTGTACAGACTTGTGAAGCCTTTTCTGTCGGAGTTAACTCTAAGGACGGTGAGGCACTTACTGCCTTTAACGCAGCTTTGATGGAGATTAAAAAAGCACAGCAATTCGGTTTTACTCAGGCAGAGTATGACCGGGCAAAGACTGAGATCTTGAGATCGGCAGAGCGCAGGACTACAAATGCGGATTCCCGTAAAAACTCCGAGTACATCTCCGACTACTACCTTGATTTCTTTAGAGGAGAGCCGTATATGACTCCTGAATATGAAGAAAATCAGTTAAAAGGATACCTTTCCATGATCTCTGTTGATCAGATCAATCAGATTATGGCATCTCTTCCAATGGATAAAAATATGGTTATCCTGTACACCGCTCCTGAAAAGGAGGGTCTTGCACAACCTTCTAAAGAGGATATTCTCAAGGTGCTTGATGATGTTAAGTCGGCTACAGTGGAGGCAAATGCTGCTGAAGAGGTATTTGAACCGCTTGTTGATGCTTCTGCCTTAAAAGGTTCACCTGTAAAGAAAGAGGCTAAAGGCCAATTTAATTCTACTGTCTGGACATTGAAAAACGGCATCAAGGTGATCGTTAGACCTTCTGATTACAATAAAGATGAAGTTTTGTTCTCACTTTCGGTTGACGGTGGTACTTCACTTATTCCGGAAGAAGATATGCCTTCATTCGACGATAATGTACTTTACTTCTATGAGAGCCTTTGCGGGGTGTCTAAATTTCCTCAGACTACATTAAGCAAGATGTTGACAGGTAAGGTTGTCAGAGTATCTCCTTCAGTTGATGAGATTACCCACGGCTTAAGCGGCAGCTGTTCTCCAAAAGACTTTGAGACGATGATGCAGTTGGCTTATTTGCAGATATGTGAACCTCGTTTCGTTGAGGACGAGTTCGCTCCGGGGATGGCTCAAATGCGTTCAATTGTTCCTAATCTTGAGAAACAGCCGAATTATGTTGTAAGCAAAGAGTATATTAAGACTGCTTTCAATTCCCCTCGTAAACAGGTTATTTCAACAGAATCACTTGATAAATTATCTTTTTCCGCTCTTGAAAAGTCATACAAAACCTTGTTTTCAAATATGGCAGGTGCAACCGTCATCATCACGGGTAATGTTGACTTGAATACCATCAAACCTCTTGTAGAAAAATACATAGGTTCACTTCCTGTCGCTCGCAAGGAGAGCAAATATGTCGATCATAACCTTGAGTATGTTCCGGGTGTTGTGGAAAACGTCTTCTCTTATGATATGCAGACCCCTAAGACTACTTCATTGATGGTCTTTAGCGGCTACACCGACTACAATTTTGAAAACATTATGTTGTCACAGGCTCTCCAGTATGTTATGAACTTGGTTTACACCGACAGCATCAGAGAGGAAGAGGGCGGTACCTACGGTGTAGGTGTACAGTGCAGCCTTACTGCAAGACCTAAACATCAGGAGTCATTTTTACTCCAGTTTGATGCCGATCCTGACAAGGCTGAACGTCTGCTTGATTTGGCTGTTAAAGGGTTTGAGAATATCGCCAAGAACGGTCCTACAGCTGAACAGATGACTATGGTCAGAGAAAACTTTATTAAGAGAGTTCCTGAAAACAGAATCACTAACGGTTACTGGGCAAGATCTATCAGCACATATTACAAAACAGGTGTCGATGTCGATACAGACAGAGAAGCTGTCATCAACGGTATCACCGCTGAAAAGATTCAGAAGTATGCTGCCGGTTTGCTTCAGCAGGGCAACACAATTAAGATAGTTATGACCCCTGCTGCCAAATAGTAATCGATACTTATTAGCTAAAAAAGAGGGTGACTAAATTTACTTTTTAGTCACCCTCTTTAATATACCTGGTGGGTTGTTATGCTTTAGTGATTCTTTCAAGCCACTTAACCATACCGAGCATTACCCCGGCTGAGATAAGGCAGACAACCATAAAGACTGTCCAGCACATCCATTGAGACTTGAAGCTGTTGTACATCAAAGGTCCGATCCAGATCAAAAGGTTACCGCATGCGGTTGCACCCAACCACAAGCCCTGGCAAAGGCCCTGCAGATTCTTAGGGGCAACTTTCGATACGAATGAAAGACCGAGTGGAGAGATGAACAACTCTGCTACCGTCAGGAAGAAGTATGTAACGATCAATACCCATGGTCCGATTTTCATCGCTCCCTGTTCTGCTACGCTCATAGATCTGAAGGCTGTTCCTGAAGGGAAACCATTGGATGAAGCAACGATAGTCAGGAACAGATATGCCATAGCTGCGATCATCATACCGAGTGCAATCTTACGAGGGGTAGAAATAGATTTGCCTCTCTTTCCGAGAGCACCGAAAATCCACATGATGATAGGAGTCAATACAATTACAAAGAATGGGTTGACAGCCTGCCAAATCTCAGGTGGAATCTTTGATGTATTTACGAAGTCACGTGCAAATACGGAAAGTGACTGACCGTTCTGGTGGAATGAGAACCAGAAGAAGATAGCTATGCCGAGTACGGCAAACAGAGCATAAAGCCTTTGCTTAATCTCTTTAGCCATGGCAGCTTTCTCTTCAGGAGAATATTGAGCAACCTCTTTGTCGGACTTCTTTGCAGGAGTAGGCATTCTCTTCTTAGTGCAAATAAATATACACAGTGAGAGAGCCATAGCTGCTACGGAAGCGAAGAATGAGAAGTGAACACCCGTATTGAAGATATCAAGATATTTGGCGCAAAATGCCGACAAATCGGTAATTGCGATGTTGCCGATGTTAACCTCAGAGACAAGCGTCTGGAGACTCTCCATCCTTGCTGCAGCCATTCCGGCAGCATTGTTAAGGTATTCATGGCAAAGTGCAGGAAGACCGGCATTGTAAGCCAAGCCGTTCTGGCCTAACCACCAACTTCTTAGAAGCGGTGCTACGAAAGGAGCGATTAAACCGCCGATATTGATAAATACGTAGAAAATCTGGAATCCTGAGTCTCTTCTACCCTTTATAACTTTCATCTCTTCATCGTTCTTACCGTCAGCAAGAGCCTGAGCCTCCATATTGTCATACATTTGGCCGACAATTGCCTGTAAGTTGCCTTTAAACAGACCGTTACCAAAAGCAATCATAAGCAGAGAAAGACAGGTGAAAGGCAGTAACCATGAAGTGTTACCGGATGTAGCGGTGATAGGAATAGCAAGAAGCAGATAGCCTAATGCCATAATTATCAAGCCGGTCATGATGGTCCCCTTATAATTCTGCTTTTTGTCGGCAATAATACCGCCGACAAGGCTTAGAACGTAAATCAGAGTGTAGAAAATAGAATAAATGAGACCGCTTGTCTGGTCACTTAATCCAAATTTTGAACATAAGAAGAGTAGCAACACAGCATTCATGATGTAGTAGCCGAATCTTTCGCCCATATTACTCAGAGCTGCTGCCAACAATCCTTTGGGATGATTTTTAAACATAAGTAAGTTTTTAAATTATTTGTAAAATAGTAATTAATTTACGGTGTAGCGCATGAATTTTGCAGAAAAACATACGTATAAGATACAAAGATATGAAATTTTGTAAATCTTCATTGCTTTTTATAAAGAATTGGTAACTTTGTCAGAATAAAGATGAAATCAACATGAGAACATTACTAAAATTTGGATTGTGTGCACTTGTAGCGAGCTTTTCAATTACATTATTTGCTCAGCAGCAAGAGGCCAGTTACCCTGCCGGTACTGTAATCTACTCTTTGCCTTCTACCTCTATTACATTTGTAGTCGAGGCTGTAAAAGAGACATTTACCGCAGGTCCTTATGCTCAATATGCACAGAAATACCTCGGCACCGAGGCCAAAACAGAGGATGCCGTAACATACAACTTAAGTTCCATTGAGATCTTTCCCTACCTTGAGGCAGATCCGAATGTCCGCATCCCTATCAACCTGAGTGGCAAGGGGATTTCTGCTGCCAATTTCCTTCAATTCTGTTCACAGGGGCTGATTGTAACCTCAGACAGTTATACAGGCAAGCCTGAGTCATGGAGATTCCCTTCCATTGCTACAAATGACAAATTTGCCGGCAAGGGAGTAGGAGGCAATCTGACAACCACAGCTACGACCCTCTATAAAACCGTCAACACCGACAACGGCTTCAAGCGGATTGCCGTTCAGCAAAATCAGGTAATAGAAAAGTCCACAGAGGCCAAGGCTGAAGAGGTCTCCAAGAGCATCTTCGATTTACGCAAGCAGAGACTTCAGATTATCACGGGTGATACCGATGCCACCTTTAGTGGAGAGGCTCTGGGGGCAGCTGTAGCTGAAATAAACAGATTGGAGCAGGAGTATTTGAGCCTCTTCTTAGGCCACACGGAGAGTTCCAGCCAAAAGATGAATTTTGATGTCGTGCCGAAGGCCGACAATGCCAAACAGATATACGTGGCGTTTCGTATTTCCGAGAGTCTCGGACTTCTTCCGGCCAACAATATGTCCGGCAGACCGATAGTGCTTGAGCTCACAATAGATCCTGCTTCCGTTTCCGCAGGGACAGCCATCTCAACCACAAACGGTAAGAGCAGGGAGCCGCAGCTTGTGTATTACAGGGTTCCTGCTATTGCTACCGCAAAAATACTTGACGGACAGTCGATGCTGCTCCAGACAAGAATCCCCGTATATCAATTGGGTGCCGTACGAGCCTTCCCAATAGAGACCATGATAAAATAATAAACACAAAATAGATTAAGAACCAATATTATGACAATTTCTGATTTAAATCCGCAGAGAGTTTGGAAAAATTTCTACTCTTTGACACAAATTCCGCGTCCTTCAAAAAAAGAGGGTAAAGCTGTTGCTTTTCTTGAAAAATTCGGTAAAGACTTAGGCCTTGAGACCATAAAGGACCAACTTGGCAATATTATCATTCGCAAACCTGCTACTAAGGGAATGGAAAATCGTATGGGCATCATACTCCAGGCACATATCGATATGGTTCCTCAAAAGAACAACGATAAAGTGCATAACTTTGAGAAAGATCCTATAGAGCCGCGTATTGTTAAGCAGGATGGTGAAGACTGGGTATATGCAACAGGTACAACTCTTGGCGCAGATGACGGTCTTGGATGTGCTGTTGCAATGACAGTACTTGAGGCTAAGGACTTGGTTCATGGCCCTATTGAGGCCCTTTTCACAATCGATGAAGAGACGGGTATGACCGGGGCACGGGGTCTTAAAGCAGGCCTTTTAAAGGGCGACATCCTCGTCAACTTGGACTCTGAGACTGAAGGCGAACTTTATGTGGGTTGTGCAGGCGGTCTTGATGCTACGGCAGTGTTCAAATACAAAGAGGAAGAGCTTCCTAAAGGATATAAAGTATTTGAAGTTAAGGTTAAAGGCCTTCGCGGCGGACACTCAGGCATGGAGATCAATGAGGGTAGAGGTAATGCCAACAAGATAATGGCACGTATTCTTCTCCACCTTTTGAGAGATCTGAAATGTAAGTTGGTATGCATTGAGGGGGGTAACCTTAGAAATGCCATTCCTCGTGAAGCTGATGCAAAAGTTGCAATTCCTAAGGAAAATGTAGAGGCTGCTCAGGCGTGGGTTGACCAGGTATTTGCAGAGGTTAAAAATGAGATTTCAATCATCGACCCTAACGTTGAGATATTTATGCAACCGGCAACTGCCAAAAAGGTTATGGCCGGCAACGTGGCTCTTAAGATGGTTAAGTCAGTATGTGCCTGCCCTAATGCAGTTGACAGAATGAGCCTTGCCATGGAAAACCTTGTTGAGACTTCCAACAATCTTGCTATTGTTAAGTCTGAAGATGGTAAGATCTTTGTTAAATGCTTGATGCGTGGTTCTATTGATTCAGCTAAATTGGATTTGAGTGAATCTATCCGTGCAGCATTTGAACTTGCGGGCGCAAAAGTTTCAATGACAGGCGGATATTCAGGATGGCAGCCGAATATGGGTTCTCCTATCTTGAAGACCATGAAAGCAATTTACAAAAAACTTTACGGTAAGGAAGCTGCTGTGATGGCAATTCATGCCGGTCTTGAGTGTGGTATTCTGGGAGGAACTTATCCTAATTGGGATATGATCTCTTGCGGTCCGACACTGAAGTCTCCTCACTCTCCAGATGAAAGAGTATATGTACCTTCAGTTGACAAGTGGTGGAAATTTATCGTTGCAGTGTTGGCAGATGCTCCTAAAAAGTAATTTTAATTTGCCAATTCGACAATAATAGCTATATTTGCAGCCCTTTTGGACAATCCGAAAGGGCTTATTTATTATAAATTAAATACTTAAAAATGTTAAAACAGTACGAAACCGTTTTCATTGCAACTCCCGTTTTATCTGAAGCCCAGATGAAGGAAGCGGTTGCCAAGTACACCGGCCTCATCACAGCTGATGGTGGCGAGATTGTGTACGAAGAGGACTGGGGGCTTAGAAAGCTGGCTTACCCTATCCAGAAAAAGACTACAGGATTCTACCATTTGATTCAGTTCAAGGCTAACCCTGAGTTTATAACAAAATTTGAGATACAGTACAAACGTGATGAACGTATCATCCGTTTCCTGACTGTCGCTTTGGACAAAGACGCTGAAGCTTACGCTGAAAGACGTCGTTCAAAATTGAGCGGATCAGCTCCTGCAGCACAACCTGCCGAAGCTGCGTCTCAGGAAGCAACAACTAACGAATAAAGGAGATTATATTATGGCACAACAAGATGATATCCGCTATCTGAACCCTCCTACAGTTGAGGTCAAGAGAAAAAAATATTGCCGTTTCAAAAAAGCAGGCATTAAGTATATTGATTATAAGGATGCCGAATTCCTGAAGAAATTCTTGAATGAACAGGGCAAAATCCTTCCTCGCCGTATTACCGGTACTTCTTTGAAATATCAAAGAAAGGTCTCTCAGGCAATCAAAAGAGCAAGACATTTAGCTTTGCTCCCTTACGTAACCGATTTATTGAAATAGGAGGATATTATGGAAATTATATTGAAACAGGACGTTAAAAATCTTGGTCACAAAGACGATATCGTAGTAGTAAAGGATGGTTATGGAGCTAACTTTTTGATTCCTCAAGGAATGGCGATCATGGCTACTCCAACCGCCAAGAAGATCCATGCTGAAAACATGAAGCAGCGCGCTCACAAAGAGGCTAAGATTCGTGAAGATGCTGAGGCTCTTGCAGCTAAGCTGGAAGGTATTACAGTTAAGGTTGCTACCAAAGTCAGTTCGACAGGTAAAATCTTCGGTTCTATCAACAATATTCAGGTCGCTGATGCTCTCGCTGCTATGGGACATGAAGTTGATCGCAAGAATATTACTATCATAGGCGAAGAAAACATTAAAGAGGTTGGCACTTATGACGCTGTCATCAAATGCTACCGTGAGACTAAAGCCAATATCAAGATTGAAGTTGTAGGCGAAGAGTAATCTTCTGCTTACTTGATACATAGCGAGAGGGTGACTATTTTAGCCACCCTCTCTTGTTTTTTCATTGTAGCCTGTATCCGTCGCCCACAGCTCGCACACCACAGCTGTACACCACAGCCTGTACACCACAGCCTGTACATCATAGCTTGTACACCATGGTTTGCACGTTGCACCTCATACACATAGCTCGCACCAACATCGTTTTCCACTCCCCGTCGCCGTTATTTGTAGATAGTTTGGTGATTGACGTTTGTCTTTTTTTGGCTCCGCGATGTTCGGAGCCAAAAATCACCAAGTCGTATAGTGTGACCGTGTTACAAAAAACGCCCAAATGGAGCGAACCGTCTTTTCTGAAAAAGTCGGCACAAAAGCATACAAGCGGGAGTCGTATAGGAGTCAGCTAACGGGAATACAACAATAGTTTCACGGTAAGTCAAGGGATTTATCGGGCAACAATTTGTCTGATATATTCTGAATACCAATACGATACAATGAATAGGGGGCGCAACTGCATGTGGCTACAGATGTTTTCAGTTCGAATTATTGGTACATTTGATTTTTCAAACTAACTGATATGCGTAAAATTTGCTTTCTCATTCTAATAACAGTTCCTCTTCTTTCGTGCTATGCGGCTCGGCAAGATCCGACAAAATATAACATAGATCAATTGATTGCCGACTATAATTTTAAAAAGGCAATCGTACAAATCGACAGTTTGTTGCTTTCTTATCGGGACACGACTGCTATTGTTCAAGATTTAACAGCCGTTATGCAGGAAAAGGAATGGGTACTCAAGAAGAGCGGTTGCCTTAAGAAGTTGTATCGCTACAATGAAGCAATTGATGTGCTTTCCGAATGGAATGGGCGTTATGCCGAGATTACTGATAATGTGGATTGGAAGGTTACAACAGAGCTTGCCGAGTGCTACGCTTTGATGGGAGATTATGAGACTGCATTGTCCTCATATTACTTTTTAAGCACTGCCGCTCCAAGTAACACATACTACTCTCTCCAAATACTTTCGTTACTGTATCGCATGGAGCAATATCCGGCAGCTATTTCTCAGGCAAAAAGCATCCTTACAGGAGATTCTACTCATATTTCAACTCTTTCTTATCTGGCAAACAGCTTCAACAAATTCGGAATAGCCGATTCCGCAGTGGTCTATTATGATAAAATGCTTGTAATAAATCCGTTTGATGTAGAAACAATTAATAAAAAATCAAATATACTGCTGTCTCAAAAAAGAGAAAATGAGGTAATAGCTCTGACAAACGACTATTTGTCGCAAGACTCTACTAATCTGACAATTAATGCAATAAATGGTATTGCCTTACATTTGAAAAATGCCTACAACGAGTCAAATGCGGTTTTTATGAGAATGCTTCGGCTCGGAGATGAATCATACAGCACCAATTATTATATCGGTCTCAATTACTTTTTCCTAAATAAAGAATTTCAGGCCGAACCGTATTTTGCCGAGGCGTACAGTCAAGACTCCTCAGACGTAAACTTAGTCTATTATTATGCCTCATCAAAGTCATGGCAGAAATACCGCTTTAATGAAGCTAAAAGGCTATATGACAAGGCTCTACACATGCTTGCTCCTGACAGCGCCATGATGTTTAAGGTCTATTACGGCTACGCGAGTGGCTGCTACAGAACTAATGACTACAAGAGTGCACTGGAATATTATAAGCTGTGCCTTAACTACAATCCGAGCTACTATGCGGTCTACTCTTCGATGGGATACTGCTATGAGATGCTTAATGATCTTGAAACCTCCGTTTTATACTACGAAAAGTATTTAAAATTTGCCAAACCAGGCAGTAAAAACTACAAAGCGGCCAAGGAGCGCCTCGAAGATCTGAAGGGAGAGCTCTTTATGCGGCAAAAATAACAGATCCGCACCTGCATGAGATGATTCCCTTTTTGGGGAGACTGCGTCACCGGCTACAGGGCTAACCCCGTGAAGTTTTCCATTGGTAGTCAAACTTGTTGGGGCGCTTTAAATGCTCTTGATGTATGTACTGCCCCATAAGTTGTATTGGTTACACTACTTCTGTACATCTTTTGGGTGCACCGCACCCCGCCCGCCGTTTTTTGTAATAGACGGCAATATCAATGTTTATCTTTTTTTGGCTCCCGATTGTTCGGAGCCAAAAAAAGACAAAACGGTATTTGATATATAATTACAAATTTCGGTGATGTGTGGAAACAGGGGAATTCATACAGGTGGTGTATTGTACATAGTGACTCATGCGTGACAGAATAACATGCAATATTCATCATAGAATCGGATTCTGTGTATTGCTCACGTAAAAGTATAATTATTACGTAGAAAATCGTTCGTGGGAGCAATTGCGAGAGCAGGCTACTGACAGCGCAGAAATCTTTTTATGTACTTGTCGCCGGCATCCGTCTTATATCGCAACGTGTGAGCTAATTTTAGTTTTGACTTATTTGGAAGAGTTACGATATGATTGGGTAACATTTCCGGATATATTTTCTGTACGGCATTAATCATTTGTTGATAATGAATGTCCGACCACGGGCTATATTCCTCGTTCTTGATATCGTATTCGCCTCCGGTATTGGAATTAATTGCAAGTAACATCGTCTTGTAATCTCCGAAAAAGGCTATCAATTTACGTTTGTCAAAAATATAGTAAAGTGTTA
>Ga0265294_10011160_pt1 | contig 10130 bp, 7 predicted proteins | sample MunlanPumphouse3_FD_192504 | JGI IMG/M metagenome (GOLD analysis project Ga0265294, IMG submission 192504) | Groundwater microbial communities from a municipal landfill in Southern Ontario, Canada - Pumphouse #3 | ecosystem: Environmental > Aquatic > Deep subsurface > Groundwater | place...
CATAAAAGGCGTTTAGCATATCCATGGTTTTTTCATTTCCGACCACACTCATGTCGGGGAAGGCCTCTTTAAGGACCTTGATAGAACCGGAGTGATCGGGCTCCATATGATTAACCACTAGATAATCGACCTTCTTTCCAGCGGGAAGAAGCGACTTTATCTTGTCGAGATATGCCGAGAAAAAAGGCCCCTTGACAGTGTCAATGAGAACGACCTGTTCATCGATCAGAATATATGAGTTGTAGGACACTCCTCTTGGAATGGGCCAAAGCGACTCGAAGAGATGCGTCTCAAAGTCGTTCACTCCTATCCAGTGGATCCCTTCAGCAATTCTTACAGTTTCACTCACTAAAAAAGCCTCCCTTCTGAAATTCGTCGCCATCTAGCAGAACTCATCACAATCGCTTCCTTGAAGAATAGCAGACAAGTCACGGGTCATTCAAGATGCTCTCAAGTATCTCCTTCCTGTGAAATACAGCAGTAGGATTCCGCTAATCGAAAGAACGAGATTGGTTATCACAAAATACATAGTCGAGACCATCTCGATTCCGAGCGAATGCCTTATTATTTCCGCCACGTACTTAACGGGGAGAAATATCGATATAGCTCTCAGATAACCGGGCAGAAATGTCAGTGGAAAGTATATTCCTGCGAGAAAGATCATTATCACCATAAGTATACTGGCTGCCGTATCGGCCGTTTCCGGATTCCTGAAGAGCAGCGTAAGGAAAAGGCCAAGAGCCATCATCCCGAGGGTCGATGAGACTATCGACATAAGGAAAAGGGGCCAATCAATCTGAAAGCTTGTCTTGAACAGAAGTCTGCTCACTATCAAGATCAGGATGATTGACACCAGACTGACCAGGAATCTCGTCAGAGTGCTTCCAAAAATGAAAGTCATGGGTTTGAGTGGAGTGATTTTGAATCTATCCAGAACTCCCCTCTTTCTGTACCTTCCAAAGACGCTTATCACTGAAAACATCCCGGCCGAAAGGAGAGAGATCGCTACAACGCCTGACATCGTATAATCGGCATCGGTTGCGCGAACTCTTCCGGCCGTCTCGGGAATGTTCTCAACAACAATCACCGATTTCACATTGTTGATTTTCTTCTCAACGGCCGCTGAGATACTTGCCCTTGCCATTTCTATGGTACTCATCTGACCAACATCACCCTCACGGTAGAGATAGGAGATCTTCTCGCCATCGAATGTAACTCCCAGCAAGATATCCCCACTTCTTATCACTTCTTCCAGGCTCAGCTCATCGTCAAAGAGGTTCAGACTCCATGCCCCCGTCTCCTCAATAACAGGAGAAATATCGTAACTTCCCGTCTGATAAAGCCCTACAGAGGGCTTTTGATAGTCACTTGAGCCGCCAAAAAAGAAACCGAAGAGCAGCAGGAATATCATTGGGAAGAACAGTGTGAAGAATACTTCGAGCTTGTTTCTGAACGCTTCCTTTGCAAAGGCGATGAAGACAGCTTTCAACTTGTTTCTATTCATAGCCCATCACCTTCTTGAAATTCACGGCAAAAACGACCAGTGAAAATGTGGTCCAGATTAGAGGTACCGCTATCAGCCAGCCCACCGAAAGCGGCGCGAACTGGTAGCCCATTACCCTTCTACTGAGCTCAACAAGATAGGTGGTCGGTAATGCGTATACCAACCACCGGAGACCCCAGGGGAGATCAAATACGGGGAAGTAAAGGCCACCGAGAAACATCATTATCTGGTACAGACTCTGCCCAAGCACGGTGACTGTCGATAGCTTCTTTGAGAAGGAAGCTATCATTAGACCAAAAGATACAGTAACAATCATTGAAAAGAGCAGAGTCAAGATAAACCTGATATCGAAGATTGAACCGCCAACCCTGTATACAAAAGTGGCCACAAGGTAAAGAAGCAATAATGAGATCAGCATAGTTATTATCAATTTGAAGAAGTGGCCCGCAAAGTATTCAAGAGATCTTAAAGGCGTTGTGTAGAGTTTCTTATTAACACCGGAGACTCTGTACTGGATTAGACCAATAGGGCTGTTGAAAAGAGCTACCGAGAGAATCATCATCAAAGCTACCCCGGGAAAGATGTATTCTTTGTAGTCAAAGGGCTTTTCTTCAATGGCGGAAATAACTCTGGTCTCAGTCACAATATCGAGAAACTCTCCTTCGCCCCGCCGTTCGATCTCGAGATTCACTTCGTTTATTACTTCCTCGATAATACTCGAAGCGATTGAGGACGATTCCTTGCCGCTGATATAATGGACTCGAAGCGGCACCTCACCCATCTTGAGCGCCAGCGCGCTTGTCATCTTGGCGTTGGTTCCGGCGGGAATAACGAGCACGATATCCTGCCTTCCCTCTCTAAGATCATCTAGAGCATCATCGATTGACCCGTACTCTTGCTTGACAAACGGACCGCTCTCCGAGGAGATCCCTTCAATGACTTCATCGATAATCTTTCCAAATCCCGCAAGATTCTCCTCCCTCACAATCCCTACTCTGAAACTCACTCCCTGCGTATCGCTCCCGTAAAAGGACCCGAAAACCGATGTCAGGATGAAGTAGAGAATCAACGGAAATATGAAACTCCAGAACATTACCTGGAACTCTCTGATTTCGCTCTTGAAAAGCCCCGACGTGAAATTCCACAATCTGCTCATGGAATCACCTCAGTCCCTCAGTTTTCTGCCGGTAAGGGTGATGAAGACATCCTCCAGATTGGGCTTTCGAATCGTAACGTCGTCCAGGAGTAGACCAAACTTCTTGGATCTCTCGAAAAGCCGTCCCAAAATTCTCTCAACGTCCCTCGTTGTCACCGAATACTCGCGGTTCTCAACATGTTGAAGACCTTCCATATCAAGAAATTCCTTAGGTACTGGATTCTCTCCCTGAACACCGAAAGTGACGATATTCTCAGCATCGATAGAGTCAATGAGCTCATCCAAAGTCCCTCTTGCGATTATCTTTCCGTAATCCATTATGATTATTCTGTCGGCCAATCTCTCTGCCTCTTCCATGTAATGAGTCGTAAGGATTATCGTCTTTTCCTTCTTCTTCAGAGCCAATATAGTCTCCCACAGCATTCTCCTTGCCTGAGGATCCAGTCCGGTAGTCGGTTCATCAAGAAATACTACTCTCGGATCATTTACAAGAGCCACTGCAACCGCCAATCTCTGGAGCTGACCTCCCGAGAGATTCTTGGTGTAGGTTCTCTCTTTATCTTCCAGTGAGACCTCTTCGATCAGGTCTTTTGATGGAATACTCTTCCGATAAAGACCTCTGAAAAGGTCAAGAGTCTCCTTGACAGAGAGATACTCGAAAAAACTTGAAGACTGTAGCTGAACACCAATCTCCTCCTTCACCCTCTCGCTGGAAGGAGGGAGTTTCTCCTCGAAATACTCTATCTTACCTGCGTCCGGTTTTCTCAATCCTTCGAGCATTTCAACAGTTGTAGTCTTGCCGGCACCGTTGGGACCTAAAATGGCCAGTACTTCTCCCTCTCTGAGATCGAATTCAATTCCGTCAACGGCCTTCGTATCGCCATAGTATTTCCGGAGATTCATCACTTCAATTACGGTTCTCGACACTTCTTTCACCACCCAATCGATACGTCTGTCTTTGCCAATAATTAAAGATTCTACCAGCTGTAGCAGGCATAAGCTCTATCTCACTCCTGCTCGTCTATAGCCTTCAACATAGCCTTCGCGGCTCGCAGAGGCCCCTCCATCTCGAATCCCGGTATTCCTAACCTCGTCCTGACCTCCCCAACCGTTACCCCCGCTTCTATCATGGCTTTTAGATAACGATCGGCTATTACCTCATGTTTATTTCGCCTTTGAATTGCTCCAAAAGGATTCGCAAAGTAACTGTAGGTCAGACCCTTTTCGGATGTAGTCCCTTTGGCCATCCTGGCGCCGCTCGAAAAGACCTTTGCAGCTTCGGCAGGGTCACTGAAAATGCGAAGGTCGTCCTCGGTGTTCTCGTCGAAGTTGTTTGCATATAGAAAGTAATCAATCGTTGTCGGCTTAATAATCTCCGTATAGTTGGAATAGGGGACAATCACTCTGGCGTTTATCTCGTTAGGATTCATGAATATGCTTCGATCCATCGTCGAATAGGCGTACCCCGGCTGAAGATCATCGAGACGCACAAATGCTCCCGTCTCAGTACCGTACGCGACCACGAAACCGGATGAAGTTATGTCGAGAGAACCCATGTCATCGATCAAGATGTTTACCTCGGATACTTCCGAAGAAAGCCTGTTCAAAGCGTCAAGGGTTTCGGACTTACCGGCTCCGCTGTCGCCAATCAGCATTACGTTGGCCTTCTTCCCATTCCTAAGTTTTATGTTCGCAAGGGCACCGTGAATTGGCAACCTTCCCTCGTCAATAACGAGAAGATTGTGAATCGTGAGTATCATCTTCTTCATATACCCGAAATAGTCGATCGTGGGATCGTCTCCGACTAAGCCCACATAAGTACCGTCGTCTTCTCTGTAAATAACCCCGTTGAAGTCCCCTCTTTCTTCGAAGAGAGAGTTGTCTAATCCCAAAACATATATGCCATCGGGCTTCTTGTGCTTAACGATATCGAAACTTGCCAGTTCGAATAGATTCCCCAGACCGGCGGCCAGAGCCAGGTACTCTTTGTTAACCACCACGAAAACAAGTTTTGAGCCTACGTGAATGGGGAACAAGAACCAGTCTTTTGCCGAAGAAATGTCCAGTTTTTTCAAGACGGGCTTGTCGTAGACCCTAAACAATCCCTGTCTCTTGTTTGACCTGGTATAGAAGATTACTGGCGGCTCGAAGACTATACTCCAGATGCATGCCATTTCGTAAAGAAAGTCGGCTCCGGCTACCCTAACTTTCTTATCTACTTCAGGCAGGTCCACAATAAATCCCACCTGAGCACCACCCGGCTCCTGTCTCAAAATCTTGAGTCTGATGTCGGAAACATTTATCAATATCTGCCTGTAGAGGCTGAGTACCAAACCCTTGAGATCGGTGTTAGTTCTAACTAGAACCATCTGTTTGAAAATTCTATCGAAGCGATTCGGAGTGTACTCATCTCTCTTGACAATGAATCTGTGCTTGTTTCTCCAGAGAGAAAACAAGCTCTCGACAAACCGCACAAGAAGTTCTTTCTTGTTACTCATCTTTGGGAAGGAGTAATACGGCGAACCGTCAATCTTTTCAATCGGATCGACCGTAAGTGCAAGAAGAAGCTGAATAATCCCCTCAATATCGTACTTTTTAGAAATATCTACCGTATCTGTATTCTTCAAAAACGGCTCGAACAATGAAAGAAGCGAGTTCTTCTTTTCTTCGGAGTCCCTTATCAACTCGGCAAGAATCTCTTTGAAGGTGTCACTGTTAAGTATTTGAGAAGAAGCATTGTATGCTACTTCACCATTAATCAAAATACTCCTCATTGATCATGGCCTCCTCAATTCAATGTAAGTATATTATACTTGTAGGTCGATCAATTTCCTTTCGTTTCAATGAAGATCGCACAATTCAAGCGCTTGGCCGGCACATAGAATCTTCGCGCGGTTCCTGATCAAGCGATATACGACTTCTCGAATCAATGATGTTGCTGTTTGTTCGCTATCCAATTGAAGTAAAGACTTTTCACTCCAATACTTTTCATCGCAGGGTAAATATTGGAAGCAACTTGCAAAGAACAGTGCTAGAATTCAAGTGATGCGGACATGAGCCGCGAGAAAAAGAGGTGTCCAGAATGGCGGACAAGAAGAAAGAAGTCAAGAAGGAAGCAAGAAAAGAAGGCAAGAAAGAAAAACCAAAGAAGTAGTTCCTCTAATACCTACTCCGGGAGGCGGGTGAAGATACCCGCCTCCCGTTTTCTTTACACACCTCACTTTGCTCCGGGAAAAGAGATATTCGATGTAGAATCCTTATGTAAGCAGCTTCTTCTAAGTCAAGAAGGGAGGTTAAGCGATGAAAAAGAGAATTGGTCTGCTGGTTCTGTTTCTTGTGGTTATAATGGCATTTGGACAGAAAGACATTCTCTCAATCCTTCAAGATGCTGAAGAGTTTAGTAGTTTTACCGAGATGATTCATGTAGTTGGACTTGACAATCTTATCTCCGGTCCGGGAACCTTCACATTATTCGCTCCTGTTGACACTGCTTTTCTTAAGTTGCCTGACAACACTGCTGAAGACCTTTCAAACAATCTGCCTTTTATGCGGAGAGTCCTTCTCTTTCACATAGTACCAGGAAGCCTATGCTCTCAAGTGATCGTCCAGAATCCAGAACTTGAGACGCTTCTCGGTCAGTCACTTGCGATCGATTCAAGAGGTGGCATTAGAGTTGACGGTTCAACCATACTGGTCAGGGACATCCATGCATCGAACGGCACAATTCATGTAATAGATTCGGTGATATTCCCTCACGAAGAGCCTGACATCGCCCAGGTTATGAGGAATACCGGAATACTGGACGTGGCAATGTCTGCTTTTGAAGAGACGTCCATTGTGGATGTTCTTAAAGGCGAGGGGCCAATTACAGTCTTCGTGCCGAGCGATGTTGCCTTTGCAAGAATACCATGTGAAACAATGGAAGCCCTTATCAGTGACCCTGAATGGTTAAGAGAGGTGCTCCTTTATCACATATCGGAAGGTCTTTTCGCAACTCAGGACTTGATCCTTGAAAACGAAGTCAAGTCGCTGCAAGGAGAGATAATCGAAGCGAAAGCAACTGAATCCGGATCGGGCATACAAGACACTCTAATAATCGTGGGCGACATAGGGGCAAGAAACGGAATAATACACATCATCGATCACGTGATGTTCCCCCATAATTCTCGGAGAAACCTGCCATCGATCAAGGAGGCTCTTGAAGAAAAGGGATTCGATCTCATGCGGGCGCTTCTAGAAAGTCTTGATCCCAATGTTCAATCAAACGAGGAACATCATATCACCGTCTTTGCTGTTCCAAATGAGGCACTCCTCAATCTTGAAGAGAATCTCAAGCTGGTTTCCAGCGACCGAGAATTCCTGGAGAAACTGCTCGCCTATCACGTAATTCCAAACGAGTATCTACACTCTGAACTGAGGATCGCTCAGACCCTATTTGCAGCTAATGGAAAGCCCTTGAACATAAAGATAAGGGATCAGTCCACCGTAAACGGAATCCCGATAATCGAAAGAGATATTCTGTGCATAGACGGTGTAATCCATGTAATCAAATCTCCTTTATTACTGGAACAGTAGTTTATTTAGTCTCTCTTTCGGATCATCATCTTTCCGAGGGATACCAATCCCCTAGACGAGACCACGCTTCCAAAGGCAAGCGTTCCAAGTTTTCCGCCGGCTCCTCCGAAATGATTCGCGCTATAGATGAACATTATCCCCATAATCAATCCACTGAAGAGAACTGAAGCTTCGCTTTTCAACTTCTCTCCAGAGGACATACCGACAAAGGAAGCAGCCATCACTACGGCCGCCATTACTGCCGCGTTTTCGGCACCAAATGCTGGAAGAAGCAGCCCTCCAAGCAGACTGACCAGAGAGGAGGCAAACACGGGGCCGTTTTTCAGCCTAATGCTTAATGAATAGGTCAGGACGGCGGCGCCAATACTGAAGAGCATTATGCTTATTCCAAAATGACGAAATTCAACGAGCACATCGAGCAACCTGCATCTGGAACTGGTTGAAACCAGTATCCAGCTGCTGAAGGCTATCGTGCCAAGCTTTCCACCGTATCCCTTGAACACATCCCTGGTCAAGAAGAATACCGTTCCCGCAATTGCTCCTGCAATAACAATATGTCCAAAATCATGAAGCACATCGGGAGAAACCATCCCAACAAAGGCTCCGCAATAGACCTCCACAGCATACTCCTTCACAACGGCAGCACCGACGAGGCCGACAAGCGAAGCTGCGATAATTGCTCCGAGGCCGAGGTAGATATTGGCGAAATAGGCCAGAAGTGTGCCAACAACAACCGCTATCAAGACTATTGGATATCCCTTCACATCCTTCGCAACAGATTGTCTTGCCGGGAACTGTCGGAAAGCTTCCCAGACAAAACCTACGACGATGATGGAAAGAAAGGGGACCATGAAGTTCTCAGATTCAAGCGACGAAACTGCCGTTTGAACAAAAAGAAGAAGTGTCATAAGGACCAGTATCGTGAATCCCAACCATCTCATCCTCAGCCTCCAAATCAATCTGTAAGAGAGTATTACTACGCATCAGTTCCCGAGCGCGAATTCTTACATTAACATTGTGGTTGTACACTGAACACATATAGTTCGATTCACTTATTACTTGCCACATATAGCCAATTAAGAAAAATAGAGTAAAAGCTGCAGCTGTCTCCGGCTTTTCGAGTTCTTTATCTTTCAGTTAACGATAGGTTGTTGTTTCTGTAACGCCCATTTTAAGTACGGATAAGTAGTATAATCACTATATCGTACCATCATTTTTGAGCCCCCCAGACTAATTGAGTCTCAATGAACAAGAGTTTCTAGTCATCGAGCACTTTGATAGTTAGTAATCTTCATTTTTGGTAGTCTTGCGGGGCGGAAAGGTTCGGTATCCTTGAAAAGACATTTCAAATTCCTTATATTCGTTGCGATTGTTGCAGTCGTTGTGATTCTATCAGCCTTTTCATTCACCGAAATGTGGGAAGATCCGCCAATTATTCCCGGCTCAGGCGTGACTGAAATAAGAATGTTAAGCGAATGGTTACCCTCTATTGAAGGCACGATGCTCGATACTGAGGTCTATGTGATCAAAGGCTCCGAAGAGGGGGGAAAGTTTCTTCTTCTCGGCGGAACACATCCCAACGAACCGGGCGGTACTCTTGCAGCAGTTGTCTTTATCGAGAATGTGACTGCAGTTTCGGGAACTATTTATGTGATACCTAGATCAAATCACAGCGCCTTCACCCACAATGATGCGATGGAAGGTTCTCCTCAATTCTTCTCAATACAATTGCCAGACGGCTCGCAGAGAGTCTTCAGATTCGGTTCACGGAGGACTAATCCCATTTCTCAGTGGCCCGATCCGACGATATATCTTCACCCGACGGGAGCCACTCTCGGAGGCGGAGAAGTTTCGAACCTGAACAGGACCTTCCCCGGACGAGAAGACGGTTATTCTACCGAAAAGGTGGCTGCCGCCATTATGAATCTTGTTCTTGAAGAGGAAATAGATCTAGTTTGCGATCTGCATGAGTCCTCACCGGAATATCCAGTAAACAATGCAATCGTCTTTCACCAGGATTCCGGAGAACTGGCAATAATGACCCAAATGATGCTTGAGATGGAAGGTGTTGACATCCGGCTTGAAGAGTCTCCAGTGAATCTCAGAGGGTTAACTCACAGAGAGATTGGGGATAATTCTGATGCTCAAGTTGTTCTTCTAGAAGTGTCAAATCCTTCGCAGGGAAGACTGCGGGGAAAGACAACGGAAGATCTCGTTACAAAAGGGATCGACAAGTTCTATTTGCAGGCTTCCAAAGACGGGAAATTGTTCGCTCCATATGACGAAACCGGTTATCCTCTTGATCTGAGAGTCGCGAGACATGTGGCAACAATCAGAGTTCTACTCGATTCTTGGAACATGATGTTTCCCGAGAGGATGATCCTTCTTTCGGACATTCCGCCCTATGAGGGACTGGTTGACGGTCTGGGGACTTATCTTAATCCTGTTTCATGAGAAACACACATTTCTAGATTGGAGGGGAAAGAATGAAAAGACTAGTGCTACTGGTAACATTAATTGCTTTTGTTTTCACCGCCTCATTTGCCACAGTCACTGCTCCGACGGTGGCCTCAAGCAACGGAATGGTTGCCGCCGTCAATAATTACGCTGCAGAAGTCGGCGCAAAGATTCTCGAAATGGGAGGAAATGCTGTAGATGCAGCGATAGCTGTCAGTTTTGCGCTTGGAGTAGTCGAACCCTACGCATCGGGTCTTGGTGGAGAAGGCTACGCTGTGATTACCATGGCAGATGGAAGTAAGTACGCTATCGATTTCCGAAGTGCCGCCCCTATGGCTGCTACTTACGAGGCTCTTTCCGAGCTTGGACTTACCATAAGCAAAGCAAATTATACTCCCAGGGGCGCCTGCGTTCCCGGGGTCCTTGCCGGAGTCAAGG
>Ga0265294_10011161_pt1 | contig 10129 bp, 7 predicted proteins | sample MunlanPumphouse3_FD_192504 | JGI IMG/M metagenome (GOLD analysis project Ga0265294, IMG submission 192504) | Groundwater microbial communities from a municipal landfill in Southern Ontario, Canada - Pumphouse #3 | ecosystem: Environmental > Aquatic > Deep subsurface > Groundwater | place...
TCTTACAAGAATATCAATGTGAAAAACATCAAAGATTCTTTTGAACATTTCAGTAATGTGGTTGTGTCCGACTTTGATCCATTAGGTGATGAAGGTAAATTGGAAATTTATTATAAGGAGTTAAAAGAACATCCGCTACTTATTGAACAGTACAAGAATTTCTTAAAATACCACAATGAAATAAAAGATGTAAACTTGATTTTGGACATACAAAACTCCTTTTCAGATTACATCAGAAAGCATAAAACAGAAGCTAAAAAGCTGAAAGGCACTATTAACAATTACTTTAGAATTCTAAACCTTATTGAATTTGTGATCGAATTAAACGTTAAGTTTAGTGATGCTCTGTTCTTAGACTTTTTACGCAAATACAACCATGAATACAACAACATCAACAAACCAACTGACATTATTGATGATGTTGAAATTTATTTTGATAATAAAATAGGCATAGTAGCACCATCAGATTACCCTTCAAAACCTGTAAAATCTCCCATTGTAAAAGATCCTCCGGATGGGTATAATAATAAATTCAAATACAACATTCTAAAAGTAATCGAAAAACGGAATAAAGAAGAAGAAGCTATTGCTGAAATGATAAAAGAATTTGAAGCCCATATTGACGCTTTCTTTAATTATATATCTACTATTAATGATGGAACAAGATTAATTGCAAAAATATTAGATGGTGGTACTGCCTTTAGTCAAGATGAAATATACAAAGATTTTTCAAAAATTTATAGAAAATATATAATCCTCAACAAAGGCTTAAGTGAATTCTTCAAACGTGAAACAAAAGACAGTTTGACCCAACTTTGTGATGATTTTGAAAGAACAATTAAAAACAATGATATTTTTTAGACGGTTATTAACCAATCCCATTAAACAAGTAATGAATAAAAACAATAAAGAATAACTTTATCCTTTAAAAAAAGAGTATTTAGGAGTAGATTTTAAGACATAAAAATTATAAATATTATAAATATTACAATAATTAAAACTATCATTTATTATATGTAAACTATTAAAGCATATTGCATATGCTCAATAGTTGACAACAAATGCATCAGACAGTACAAACAAAAAATTGAACTTCAGAATAAAACACAAAAATAAATTAATAAGATGGCAAAAAACATTGAACCGACACTAAAACTGATTAGCGGATACCTTAAACTGCAAAAATCCGAAAATTTCGTAATCCCAGAATATCAACGCAGTTATTCGTGGGGAATAACCCACTGTGATAAATTGTGGCAAGACATTGAAGCATTTATTTCTTCTAATGCAACCGACCCATATTTTTTTGGCACAATCATAGTAGATTGTTCAGAAACCGATAAATTTAGTCTAATTGATGGACAACAACGCACTACGACGTTTTTATTGTTGCTTAAAGCATTGTTGATACGATTAAATGATGTCATTAAAAGTATTCCAACCGATGACGATTCTGAAGCATTAAAAGCTGGTCTTAAAGCTAATCGAAACAAAATCATGAGTATTTTGTATAAAGCAGAGGATGAAGAAATTCCTTCTATGCTGAAGGATAATACGAAAACTCAAAACATCTTGATAATTGAAAATAAATCTATAAATGAGTTGCATTCAGAAGAAGTAAAGAAAATCATAGAGGCAGTAGACTTCGAAACCTCAGAACAAAATGTTTATAAAATTTCACGTAAACAAAAGGATAATAAATACACCTATCATTTCCGTAATTTCAAATACTTCTATGAGAAATTGGGCGACAAATCGGATTCTCAACTTAATCAATTCGCAAAAGTTTTTTTGGAGAAATGTCAAGTTATAGAAATTCGAAGCTGGCAAATAGAACAAGCAATTACAATGTTTAATTCGCTTAATTCTACCGGGCTTCCTCTAACAGATGCGGATATTATCTCAGCACAGCTTTATTCCAAAGCAGGTAGAGATAAAGACTCATTTAACGAGCTATGGGAAAGTATAAATAAATTAGCAGATGAATTAAATACTCGCAGAATTGTTAATATTGATGCTGTTTTGCAACAATTTATGTATATTAATCGTGCTATAAATAAGGAATACATCAATATTAAAGAAGATGGCAAAGAATCGGTAGATGTAACAACACCTGGGTTAAGAAGATATTATACAGACATTAAGAAAGAATTATTAAGTGAACCATTAGTGTTGTGCAACAACTTAGATAAGATTACAAAAACATGGAATGAAATTAAAGATTATCCGGTAGTTAAGTTGCTTTTAAAGTGTAATGAAAACGCAAAATTGTATTTATCAAGCTATTTATATCGCTTCGAAACAACTAATATTACGGAAACAAAAGTCCAGGACATATGTGAATGCTTATTGAGATTATTTACAGTATTGGAATTAGTCGATGTGGGCTATTCAAGTTCTAAGTTCAAAACATTTTTGTTTAGTGAAAACATTAAATTAGTTGACAAAACCATTTCAATTGACACTATTATAAATGACTTCAATGACCATATAAAGAAAAATTGGGATGTAGGAAGCATTTCAGAAGCAATTTCGGCATATGAAAAAAACCTTATAGTTTACCTTAACGAATATTTATACACCAAAAGTAAAAGTGTTAGATTCGATTTTGCCGAGAATGTTAATATTGAACATATTATGCCAGCAAGTGGTCGCAATATTTCAACAATACGACAAGATGCAGGAATAACCGATAAAGATGAATTTAATACCATTGTGAATAAACTTGGCAACAAAATATTACTTGAAGATGATATAAATAAGTCCATTAGCAACGAGTGGTTTAAGACAAAAAAACAGAATTCTATCAATAGTAAATCCGGGTATAAAGACAGCAAATACGCAATTGCAGTAGCTCTGACAACTTACCCTAAAGACACTTGGACAAAAGATGATATAGAAACTGCTTCAAAGAAAGCAATTGAAAGAATTGTTAAATTTATTTTTAATAATTAATAGCCTGAAAAATACCGACTGCCAGTAATTAGCCTTCATTCGCCTTGCAAAGCCATGAATGAAGGAAGTGTTGAATATATTACACATACTAACTGATTATTCCGGTTAAATTGCCCCCCTAATTCCACCACAAACCGCCCCCATAATCCACAAACCCCATCCCCGCTCCCTCCTTTTTTTCGGCACGAAAAAACAATTCATAATTATTTTCGTCATTGTCTTTATTTCGTGTTAATTAGTGGAAATCTATAAAAAAAAAGGACTCAAACGACACTAAGGACACCAACGCAAGCAATCGCATTTATGTCGTTCGTGTCGTTTGTGTCCTTTTTAGGATTTAGTCAGGAAATGAATCCCAATCAGCACAAAAAAACCATGCGCAACTACCCTCAAAAACTTCCGCAAGTAAGATCGGAAACTTGCTTATGTTTTTAGAAAAACTTGCTTAACATTTTAGTAAAACTTGCTTATGTTTTTTAGGCGGTTGCAGCATCATTTTTTGCCTTTGGGTGCATCTTTTTTAGAGTCCTTGCGCATGATTTGTAAAAAATGAGAGGAAAAAGTGCCTTAAAAAACCACATGACTGATTTGCAATAACATACAAAGACATAAGAAAAATGAATGAAATTACATAAAAACAGCATGTAAAAATTTAAAAACAACACAAATCGTAGAGACGGCATGGTAGAGACGCACGGCCGTGCGTCTCTACTGTCGTTTGTTATTAGCATAAATCAAGTCAGGGGGTGAATTCAAATCACCCCCTGACTATTTATTTTTTGGTACGAAAAACCAATTTATAATTTATAATTCACAATTATCTTTCGACCTGCTACTTAACCAACCTCATCAAGTATTCCCCGTAACCGCTTTTTCGCAGCGGTTCGGCAATATGCATTAATTGGTCTTTGTCAATAAATCCTTGTTGATAAGCAATTTCTTCGATACAACCTATCTTTAATCCTTGCCGTTGTTCAATTACTTGCACAAATTGTGAAGCTTCTATCAAGGATTGAAAGGTTCCGGTATCCAACCAGGCGGTACCTCTTCCCATCAGCGATACTTTAAGCAAACCTTTTTCGAGATAGTATTTATTCACGTCGGTGATTTCATATTCACCTCTTGCACTCGGTTTTATGTTCTTTGCCACTTCCACTACGCTGTTATCATAGAAATACAAGCCGGGAACAGCATAATTCGATTTAGGATTTTTCGGTTTTTCCTCTATCGAAAGAGCGGTAAATTGTTCATCAAATTCAACAACACCATAACGTTCGGGGTCGTTCACATGATACGCAAACACTATTCCTCCATGTGGTTTAGTGGACGCTTTCAAGGTATTTTGAAAGCCGGATCCATAAAAAATATTATCTCCCAGTATCAGACAAACATCGTCGTTTCCGATAAACTCTTCCCCCAGCACAAAAGCTTGTGCCAAGCCATTAGGGATTACTTGTTCTTTGTAACTAAAACTACAACCAATCTGACTGCCATCGCCCAATAATCTTTCAAAATGAGGTAGGTCAGTAGGTGTTGATATGATTAATATTTCCCTTATATTACTTAACATTAAAATACTTAATGGATAATAAATCATAGGTTTGTCATAAATTGGCATCAATTGTTTACTGATTGCCAAGGTTAAAGGATGTAAACGCGTTCCGGCTCCCCCGGCTAATATAATTCCTTTCATTTTAAATTAAATTTTATCTTAACAAGAGTTATTAAATCGTCATTATTTCTTTTTCCTTTAAATCCAAATACTTATCGACTTTTTCTATATATTCATCGGTGATTTTTTGGATTGTTGCTTCCCCTTTTTTAATTTCATCTTCGGGGACACCTTCATCTTTCAACTCCTTTATAGTATTGTTAGCCGTACGTCTGATGTTACGTATGCTCACTTTGGTTTGCTCGGCTTCCTGTTTGGCTTTCTTCACTAAATCTCTTCTTCGTTCTTCCGTTAAAACCGGAACAATCACCCGAATTACTTCGCCGTTATTTTGTGGATTAAATCCTAAATTAGCCGCCATGATAGCTTTTTCAATAGGCGATATCATGCTTTTTTCCCATGGTTGAATCATGATTTGCTTAGGGTCGGGAACGCTTAAACTTGCCACCTGCGATAGGGGTGTCATGCTTCCATAATAATCTACTTTAACACCATCAAGCATTTTAACATTGGCTTTACCGGCTCTGATTTTTTCGAATTCCTTTTCGAAGTACTGAATCGCATTTTGCATGGATTCATTCATCGTTTCAATGCATAATATTATATCGTCAGTCATATTTCTTTGATTTATGGTTATTATTCAACTTCTTCATTTTCTTCTTCTGTTAAACGTTTGAGTTCTTCTTCTTGTTTGGCTTGTTGTTTTTTTAATCGTTTAATTTCTTTTTCAATGTATGATTTGTTCCATTTATATACTATCAAATAATGAGCAAACACAAAAATACCCCAAAACAATGTAAGAGCGAGGGTTAAACGGAAAAACACCGAGATCTCCCCTTCGTTCACACTATCTTTAAATAAAAACACCCACAGCAACCAAAACAAAGCGATGCACAAGAAATAAATCGTAAAATGCACCTTAAACGACACCCTCCTTTTGGCTTTGTTATACATTTTTTTTTCTTCTTCCGTCATGGGAAGCTTTTGTTCCGATTCTATGTTTTCCATGATTAATTATGTATTAAAGTACCTATTCTTTCTCCCGAAATAATTTTTTCAAGATTTCCTTTTTTATTCATATTAAACACAATAACAGGCATATTATTTTCCTTACATAAGGTAAACGCCGTCAAATCCATGATGTGTAAGCCTTCTTTATATGCTTTTTCAAAACTTAGGGATTCAAATTTAACAGCATGCTTATTTTTTTCGGGATCGGCATCATACACTCCGTCTACACGGGTGCCTTTCAATAAAATATCGGCCTTTATCTCGAGAGCACGCAAGGCTCCGCTGCTATCAGTCGTAAAAAAAGGATTGCCGGTTCCACCGCCTATGATAACCACATAACCAGCTTCTAAATAATGAATGGCTCGCTGGCTACTCATCTTCTTACACAAGGGGTCAATGACCAAACCGGACAATACCACGGCTTTCATACCCATACTTTGCAATTGCGTTTGCAAGGCCATACTGTTTATGATGGTGGCAAGCATGCCCATATAATCTCCTTGCAGACGATCAAACCCGACATCGACCCCTTGTAAACCTCTGAATATATTGCCTCCTCCTATCACTATAGCAGTTTGAATATGCTTGTCGTACACAGTTTTTATTTCATCAGCATAATATTGAAGCATGGACGTACTGATACCATAATTCTTATCGCCGGACAATGATTCACCGCTAATTTTTAATAATATCCTTTTATAAGCCATACTTCTCAATATTTAAATTATTTCCGTTAAATCAACTATGCAAGCTTAATTTCATTTTTTCGATGCAAAAATACTAAAAAAACCTTTTATAATTATTTTTATGTTTGGAAGGAAATTCTTTTTTTATGATGTTGATAACTAAAAAACGATTGACTTTCATTTTTTTCAAAAAATCTTTATTATAAATAAATAATTCAATTTAAAAAAATGTATTTTTGCATAAAATCAAAACCAATAAATATGCAAGAAATACGTAATCAAATAGAATTGTTATCATACGATTATTTTCTGGAAACTATTCAATTACGCAGACATATACATCAATATCCCGAATTATCGGAACAAGAATTTGTAACGGCACGTTTTATCTGTAACACCTTAAAGTCCTATGGTATTTCGTCGAAATTATTACTAAACGACACAGCTGTTATTGCTATGATAGAAGGGCAAAATCCCAAGCGAAGTATGATTGCTTTGCGTGCCGATACCGACGCATTACCCATAGAAGAAGAAGGAAACTCTACTTATATTTCTGTAAATAAAGGTATTATGCATGCATGTGGTCATGATGTACACACGGCCAGTTTATTAGCATCAGCCTATATTCTTCAAAAACTGAAAGACCTGTGGGAAGGAAGTATCTTATTGATTTTTCAACCTTCGGAGGAGAAATTTCCCGGAGGTGCTATTCGATTAATAAAAGCCGGGTTACAGGAAAAATACACCATTGATGCCATGTTAGCCATGCATGTTTCTCCCGAAATTGAATGTGGAAAAATTGGCATGAAATCAGGTAAATTCATGGCATCGACCGACGAAGTTTATATCAACATCAAAGGGAAAGGTGGCCATGCAGCACTGACACATTCATTTGTAAATCCAGTCTTTATAGCGTCTAAGACTCTTATTGAATTGGATAAAGCATTTCATGCTGCCATGCCGGATGAGTTTCCTTCCATACTTACGTTCGGTCGCATCATAGGCGAAGGGAAAACCAATATAGTTCCCAACGATGTCTTTTTAGAAGGTACACTTCGGACTTTTGACGAAGAATGGCGAAAAGAAGCCCATAAAATCATTAAAAAGACCGTAACAAAAATCGCAAAAGAACATAATGGAAATGCAATCATCAAAATTGCAAATGGTTATCCCGTGTTAATAAATGATGAAAACGTAACAAATATATGTATGCAGGCTGCTTCGAGCTATCTTGGAGAAGATAAAGTTGAAAAACTATCCTATAGAATGACCAGCGACGACTTTGCTTCTTTCTCCCAAGAGGTCCCTTCTTTACTGTACCGTTTAGGCGTTCAAATTGAAGGGAAAGAGTTAAACTTACATTCACCAACCTTCGATATCAACGAAAAGGCATTGGAACATTCTCCGGGCTTAATGGCTTATCTAGCTATTAATCTTCTAACTAATATTAACCGTTAATGAGTAAAGAATGTATTCTTTCGCAATTAAAAAACAAACGTATCTTACTTTTAGGTTTCGGTCGGGAAGGAAAATCAACTTATCAATTTATCAATGAGCATTATCCCGATGCCGACCTTAGCATCGCCGATGCCAATCCCGATGTGGATACATCAATCATTACAAACAAGGCACATCGTATAATAACAGGAAATGATTATCTGGAAATTATTCCTGACTATGATATCGTTATTAAAACACCCGGTATCAGTTTAAAACATCATCTCCATCTTACGAAAAAAACTACTATCTCTTCTCAAACCGATTTATTTCTACATGCTTATGCCGATCAATGCATCGGAATTACGGGTACCAAAGGGAAAAGCACTACCACCAGTTTAATTTATCATATACTCCAATCCTTAGGTCAACCGTCGCTTATAGCCGGCAACATCGGAATACCTTTATTCGACATTATTCCGAAAATCGGTAAAAAAGATAAAATAATCATTGAACTTTCATCGCATCAATTGGAATTCATTCGTAGAGGGCCTGCCATAGCTGTACTTTTAAATATTTTCGAAGAGCATTTAGACCATTATAACAGTTTTTATGATTATCAGTCGGCCAAGTTCAATATTGCCATAAAACAAAACGAAGACAATTGTTTTATATACCCTGTCTCCGATCCTTTGATAAATCAATTAATCTCAGAAAAACAACCGGTTTCCCAACCCAAAGGGATTTCCTTGCATCCTCATAAACAAGCCTTATGCTACGTAAACGATCCTCATTTCGTTTTACGATTAAACGAAAAAGAAGAAATTCTTTTCCCTATTACCGATAAAATTCCCCTAAAAGGGAAGCATAACCTGCAGAATGTGTGTGCGGCTTTACTTGCCGTAGTGCTGTCACAAAAAACCATTAATTCTTCCGCCTTAGAAAAAGCGGTTTATTCTTTTAAAAGTTTAGCACACCGTATGGAATTTGTGGCGACTGTCGACCAAATAGATTTTTACAACGACAGCATCTCAACCATTCCTCAATCAACTATTGCCGCCTTAGAAGCCATTGAAAACGTAAACACGTTAATATTAGGTGGTATGGACAGAGGTATTGATTATACCCCTTTGATAAAAATATTTACAGATTCGACCGTTGAAAACTTTATTTTCACCGGAAAAGCCGGAGAACGCATGATGCAATTGTGCAAAGCCGGAGAAAATAAAAAATGTTATTTCTCCAACAATTATGAAGAAATCGTGGCAATAGCCAAAAAGGTAACACGTAAAAATCATGCTTGTTTATTATCTCCTGCCGCTTCAAGTTACGATGCCTTTAAGAATTTTGAAGAAAGAGGCAATCTATATAAAGAATTAATACAAAAGACATAAACACTATCAAATGGAAACATCATCCGTCGACAAATTATGTGAATTAAACGACCCCTATACCAACAATCCGGAACGTGATGCGCTTTTTGTCGAAGCAGTTAAAGAAAACTATGCTTTTCAATTGGAAAAGCAGCCCTTTATCCGGTATTTGGCCAATCATCACCATTTTCATATCGACCGTATAAAAACCATTGCCGATATTGCCGACATACCTCCGCTTTTTGTAGGTATCATGAAAATTCATACTTTCTGTAACTTTGAAGAGAAGGATATTGAAATGGTGCTAACAAGTTCCGGCACTAAGGGACAAAAAACCCAATCGTTTTTTGATGCAGCTTCTTTAAACAGACTTAGCAGTTTAGCATTGAAATGTTTCCATGCTTGCGGTTGGACTTCCGATGTTCCGGCTCATTTCTTTGTGATGGGATATAATATCGAAGAGGCAAAAAACCTCGGTACTTCCTGGAGTAATAATCAATTATTATCTTTAGCTCCCAATAAAAGCGTAAACTGGACTATTTTGAAAGACGACAAAGGAGAGTTCAATTTCGATTATGCCTATTGGGCAAGAAAAGTTATAGAACTAAGCGACGATGCTCCCATCCGGCTCACGGGCTTTCCGGCGTTTATGAGTCAGTTAGCATATGAAATCCAAAGAATAAAACCCGGATTCAAAGTCAAAGAAGGAAGTTTTATTACCGCCGGAGGCGGATGGAAGAATCATAAAGGCAATGTACTGACTCATCAAGAATTCGGTGCTTTAATGGAAGAGTCCATGGGTATAAGTACCGCCTGCATACGCGATATTTTCGGCATGGCCGAACACGGCATCCCTTATTGTTCATGCAGTGCCGGTCATTATCATATCCCGGTTTATTCCAGATTATTAATAAGAGATCCCTTGTCGTTAGAGGTTTTGCCCGACGAAACGGAGGGTTTAATGAATTTAATTTCGCCCTATAACATGGCACAAC
>Ga0265294_10011162_pt1 | contig 10129 bp, 7 predicted proteins | sample MunlanPumphouse3_FD_192504 | JGI IMG/M metagenome (GOLD analysis project Ga0265294, IMG submission 192504) | Groundwater microbial communities from a municipal landfill in Southern Ontario, Canada - Pumphouse #3 | ecosystem: Environmental > Aquatic > Deep subsurface > Groundwater | place...
CGCGCCGCACTACGGCATTAGGTGAGTGGTTTAAAGATCAGCTCAATCGGTAACACCTCGGTTCTTCTTAAAACTCCTAAATCTTTTTAGATATAACAGGTACCCAGGAATATAAGCAGTCAGGGTGTATATATTCCAATTAAACTCCCGCGGGTTATCTTTGTTAATAAAAAATGCCGAAAGTAAGTTTATTGAGTTTAATGTTTTATATTTAAGAGTTTTTGCAAGCCTAACACTGAGCCATTTATGGCGCATATAGCTTTTAGGATTATTAAAAATTACCTTGTAAATATTTTTTGTATATCCATCTTCTCGGTATTCAGAAATTACTATTATAGTATGGAGGACATACATTGTGTAGTGTTGGTCAATTTGCATATAGATATAACTTTCAGGTATAAATTTTTCATCTTCATACACATCGAATAGATATGTTTTTAAGATCTCAGTTTTATAAAGCAACCCTGTATCACCATAAAAACCATGTTTTTGATAAAGGTCTGTTAATTGTGAATATTCAATGCCTTTAGGGAGGCCCGGCCCGTTAGGGGTCGCCTCATCAGAACCTCTTGTAGTAATAATTCCACTCAACTTTTCTTTTGAGGGAAGGTTGCGCCACGTAGAGAGTAAAACTTCAATAGCTGTATTGGTCAAGTAGTCATCTGAATCGATACAGATGAATAACTCAGTGTTACACTTTTTAACACCTGTGTTATGAGCACGTTGTTTCCCACCATTTTCTTGCTTGAAATACTCAATTATAATTTTTTCTTCTTTTTTCCACTCTCCGATTATTTCTTTAGTGTTATCTGTAGATCCATCGTCGACTATTAACCAGATAAAATCTTGGGACGTTTGTTTGGTTAAACTGTTATAGAGCTGGGGAAGGATATATGCGCGATTATAGGTTGGTGTAAAAACTGTTATTGATTTGCTAGTGTTCATTTTTTTTCTCTAATATTGAACTATTATTTTGACTATATTCTTTTTCATAGCGCGCTATAGCCTGTTGTTTATCGTGGTTGTTTTTAATGTAAGTATGAGCTGCTTGTCCGATTTTTAAACGCAGTTCTTTGTCTTCGTGGAGTTCTTTAATCAACTGAATGAACTGGTTTGGGTCATCAAGATTGCATAAAAATCCAGTTTTGTTATGTGTAATCAAATCACGGTTGCCAATAATGTCTGTTGCCACAACCGGTTTTCCACTAGCCATAGCTTCTAAGATAGAAACAGGCATCCCTTCCCAAAGTGAAGTTTGGATATAAATATCGAATTTCTGGACATAGGCAATTGCTTCAGAACGGGAGAGTAATCCTGTAATGGTAATATTAGGAGCAGTGAGTATTTCACGTTGGGGGCCATCACCCACCCAGATGAATTGTAATTCCGGTAATTGCTCTGCAATTAAATTAAAAAGATGTGGGTTTCTTGCGGCTGTAATTCTTCCGCTGGTTACTACATAGGGCTTTGTTGTTTCTACTCTTTGATTGAAATCTTGTAAATTAATAAAATTATTTATAACTATAGCGTTAGATGTAATTTTATGGGCATGGACTAACTCGCCTTCAGAGACGGCGATTAACTTGCTTTTATTAAATTTATTGATACCATATTCAAGCATAAAAAAGATTTTGCGTGAGAAATTGCTTACATCTGTTCTTATAAAAGAAAATCCATGTGGGCTATATAAAATATGTTTACAAGGTGAAAACTTAGCAGCAATTCTTCCCAAGAGTCCGGCCTTGGATGAGTGGAGGTGGAGCGTATGAGGTTTGAAGGTTTTGATGGTTTTTCGGATAATTTTCGTAGCTGTAACATAATCTTTGAATGATCCCATGGGGACATACTGTAACGTAACGTGTGATGATTGAAAGTCTTTTTCGTAGTTCTTGGGGGAGTCATTACGCAGAGAATGGAGAATGAGAACGGTAAAGCGGTCGGGGTTCAAATTGCAAGCAATGTCGCGAACAATTGCATAGACTCCAGTTGAGAAGCTTTCCACAACATATAGTACACGAGTCTTTTCTATAGTGGATAATGGTGTTTTCATGCCTGTAGTATAGTAGGTGTTATCCATTCTGTATAGGAGAATGAGGCTTTTAGTACTTTTACTCCTTAAAGTGTAGTAGACTATTAAAAATGGAATTAGTATAGTAAACTCATATTGGTTTTGTAGTATTTTGTAACATTATGATAGTTTGGCTTGTTTAGCCTATAATACGTAACTAATTTTATAAGGAAGTGTGTAACTACTTTGAAGATAATTTCTAGATTCCTAGGTGTATTGCTACTCCTTTTTGTTGTCTATGGCACAATTGGAGCGGCGGAACCAGCAAATCCACATCACATTATTGCCTATTATTCAGTAGAAGTAAAAGGGTCTTCCGATCCCAAAATGTTAAAAGCGATGATATCTCCTCCGGGAGGGGATCCCCCTTTCCCTACCAAAGAAGCTATGGAAAAAGCTTTAAATGGAAAACGCAGTAAATTGTATAATATGAGGCTGTTTGAAGAAGTTTCATATACCTATGAAGTAGTGCATTCCGATGAGAAAACTATTAGTTATCGTGTGAAGTTTTTTGTAGATGATGCGTTTACTTTTCTAGCTATTCCCTATCCAAAATATGACTCAAACTATGGGTTTCGTATGGGAATAAAAGGGTATGACAAAAACTTACTTGGTAAGTTTGCAGATCTTTATTTTTTTGTTAACGCCACCCAGATTGAAAATAATTGGGACGATTGGATCTGGAATGCTGAGATTGCTGTTAAGAAAATTCCCGTTGGTAGAAGTACTATTAATCTGGGGGGAGCATTTAGTGTCACACAACACGGCTCCAGCTTGGAAGATTTGGCTGGAAATGCTGAAATAGCAGTTGTTGATATTCCTGTTGGGAAAAGTACTATTGATGTAAAAGGGACGTTTAAGACTACACAACACGGTACCAGCTTGGAAGAAAGTATTTATACTGGAAGTATTGACTGGCGTAAAATTCCTTTAGCCCAAACGACTCTCGACTTGAATGTTAACCTGAAACAAAATGTGGAACCAGAAAAGCTAGAAAGATTCTTAATCACCAGCGTACAATGGGCTGGGTTGCCATGGTTTAATTCTACGTTATTGGTAAAACCCACATTTCAGTTTAAGCAGACGACTATTGATACCCCGTTTGACATAGACTATGCATCGTTTTACTCGTCGGTTAACCCGATTATGATTAATGGTGAAGCCTATGTGTGGGCTCATAATTTGACCTTGAAATTCCCCCATGAATATGTCCGATCAACGGCTTCGTTGACCTCCAAAAATGTTAAAGTGTTTAATAAGCCAGTTTCTTTCTGGATTTCTGCTGATAACTATTTTAACCTGAACAAACAAGAATTCTATAATAACACCTACACCGTAGGAAGCTCTATAGGCCTCTCTCTTCCGTTGACTATAAAATACCAGGGGACCTATAAAGGTACTTTTAGAACTGATACTACTACTGATTTAAATCTAGTGCCGGTTTTATCTACAACGCAGGCGATCTCATTTGGTAGGGTTAATTGGAAGCGGAATCTACGCCAGGGCTTGCTGGGTAAGCTTTCTGCTACTGTTGACTACGCCTTATTTACCATTGATTTTAAGCGTTTAGATTATATTAATTACACAGCCCAAGCTGAATTGGAAGGTTATCTAAAGCTGGGCCAACGGATTGGGCTTAGTGGTCGTGCCAAGGGCTTCTATTCACATGTGCCGTCGTTTACTTGGTACAGTAATCAACACTTCCCATCATTCATGCCCAATAGTAAGGTCCACGCGCCTGAGCTTCTGCGTGGTATTCTCAATGCAACCTATGATGAAGCGTTAGGGGAGAATGCATACCAGAAGTTAGGGATGGTAGCGAATCTTGATGCGACTCTCATGTTTATCAAGTTTAATGGATTTGCTGAAGGTTTTGCCAGCGTGTTTATGGACATAGGGATGTTTACCTCGACCTATGCCACAAGAAGTGGTAATAATGATGTCTCTTGGGATGATATAACGATGTTTAAAACAATTGGATTTGAAGGCTACGGTATTTTAGATAAATTCCCTTCATATCCCATCCGAGCTTCGTTAGGGTTTAATTTTGATGATCTGGTGCAACACTTAGCCGGAGAGATCGGCTTTAATGATATTGAGATGGAGTTAACTATCGGAATGGGCCTGCACTATTAAAAGTGCAAGGCATAAGAAGCACCAATAATTACCTGATTATCTCCAGTATATGCAGGGGTCCACCTGTTAGACCGGTAATAACGTCCATAGACTTGCAATCTAGTACCAGGGATTTGTACAGCACCACCTAAGCCAATAATAAATGAATATTCAGGATTCTCTCCCGATGGAGAAGGGGTATTTATTTCTGTAGCTGGCAATAGGTCTACCTGCTGTGTTTTACCCTCCTCAATCTTTAAACCTTTTTCCCCTTGTGCAATAAAACGCATACTCCCTGATACACTAAAGTTATGTACATGAGCCAAAGAGATAGCAGTTGCAAGAACAATAGAATCGGGGCCATAGGTATAACCTAACCAGGATACACCACTTTTGCCATCTGCCATGCTTACTGCATGGACAAAATCTAAGTTGTACTCAGTATTTTCATTAGTAGGATCATAGTTATGGGTGTTGTCTCCAGCTCTCAAATATAAATAAGGTGATGTATACACTCCTTCAAGGTACCCAGTAATATTCCAGTTATTTTTTTGAGCTTGGTAGCTTACTCCTAATAAACCACCGTATGCATTAGGAGGAATATTACCTGAGGTATCTTGTTCTCCGGCAGTTTGCCATTGATCAAGCATGAATTGTGCATTAAGGAACCAAGAGGGGGCCAAAGTGCATTCAACCTCCAATCCCATACTATTATTTACTTCACCGAAGTTTTGCAGGTTGTGGAGGAACATAAAGGGGTTAAACATTCTCAAATCTGCTCTGCTGGTATAAAATAGAGTCCCCTCGGTTAGTGCTACGCGTAAGGATGGTAGAATATCTATTTCAATGCGGTGTGAGAAATAGATTCTAGAACGTGAATCATGAAATAAGGTGTGCCAAGGCCCCGCTGAGTTATTATGATGAGGGTAGGTGGCTTCACCTAATTCTCCATCATGGCCTTGACTTTTCAAGTAGCCAGTAACCAATTCATTCATAGGGAGAGCTAGAAATGAATACTTTACTTTTTTATTATTCAGTGAAAGTTGCAGGAAATCATGGTATGGTGCTTGATCTCCGAGCATAAGGTTACCGGTATTTCCTCTACCATAGGCAATGGTGTCTCGGCCAAAGATGAGCGAGTACCAACGAGTACTTACACCGATGAAGGCAGTATGGGGAACGCTGTTTTGAACAGAAGATGCGAGAGATTTTCCAGTGAGAATCCATGGATTGTTAGTTGAAAAGCCTTGAAAATCATCTTCTCTAAACCCATCTTGTATAGCATAAGAAAAGATTCCATAGGCATGTGCTCCAAATACAGAATTAACCTCTCCATATAATAGGGGGAGTCTAACGTTATAACCCTCTGCCCAATTATAGGAGGCATAGTCTGAATTGGTGTTTAGATATACTTCTTGAGCAAGAGAGATAGTAATTCCCCATGATTTCCCTTCAGATAATGTAGCGGCAACCTGGTCATAGAGATTCTGGTTTACTTTAGAGAGCTTTTCCCTATTGATTTTCTCTAAATGATTTTGCACCTCATAGCCCGATAAAGGACCAGCTGAAGATTGCGGATTTATACCACTAGCTATACTGAGTTCTTGTAATGAAATAAGTAGAGGGTCATGTACCTCATAGATCTTTGCTAGCGGACTGGCAAAAAGTGATGATGCAATCAAGATGATATTAAAAATAGCTATTATTCGTTTCATTATGTATCCTTCCTTTATCTCCAGATCGACACTCCTAATTGTAACGCATGTGTATGGGAGGGGTTCGACCATGGACCGGTTACCTCATATGCGATTGGATGGTAATGAGGAAGTTCTGGATCAGTGGGAGTTGGTGTGCTTCCCGAAGAGGGCTTGTCATCTGTTTTAAACTCCCACCATTCTACTGGTTGGGGTGTTCCTCGATTAGTCTGCAGGGTGTACATATAAGTTGCTTTGATGGTAATCGGGTAGGAATCAAAGGTTTTGGCGACTGTGAAATCTAGGCCTAATGTCTTTTCAAATAAATTCTCTGTGAATTTTTTATCTTCATATTCACTAGTTGCAGAATACACCATATATTTATCGATATTAAATCCGTATTGTCCACTACGCCTTTGGTATTTAGCAGTGAGGCTTGTTCGCCATCCTTGGGGGAGGCCTACGTCAAAGGTAACTAAAAATTCATCCGAATTAGGCCGTAGGGGATACCCTATGTTTTGTCCTTTATTGACATACCACAAGTCATAATATGACGTGTCTTCTGCTTCAGTTTTATCGTAATCACGGTTCATCGGATAATGGGTATAAAAGAATGGCGCGAGGTAGGTGTATTGAAAAGTGAATTTTGAAAATTGGCCAATGGGAAGGTGGACGTCAATACCGCCTTGCATGCTGAGGATATTGCGAGGAGCAATGAAGAATCTTGCTGGAGATATTTCATGCATCTCACTCGTTGCGGCAGTTCCGTATAAACGAAGTATTCCAGGTAATCTCCATTGAAAGTCTATCCCAGCTAACATGTTATCGAAATCACCGAGCAGGTTTTGTTCGAACATTAAAATAGTGACGGGGTTTAAATACCCTATTTCAAATCGTTTCTTATATAAAACTGATTCATAAATCCCTAAAGAAATGTTCCAGGGGATTTTGACCTCTACACGGTGAGCACTCAGGTTATTTTCGAGCCGAGTTCCTTGCTGGCCATCAGAGAAATAATATTCGTTGTAATAAGCTGTATTAGCTGGTGTTAGTAGGATACCTGTAGGCCAAAATTTACCTAAGCTACCTGCAATAAAATTGTATTGAAACCATGAAGAGAAATTTACGGCTAATTCAATGCCATTAAAGGAACTTGCTGAGCCTGCTAGCATAAAGTTGTTTTGGCCAACCCCCCAATCACGTTTAATTGAGCCAAACCGGAGCTGAATATTACTATCTTGAAAAGACATCGCTAGCTCGGGGTGCATATCGAGGCCGATGTATAAGAGGTGTTCTCCTCCTCTATCCCAAAACTCATCGTATTCTCCTTCCGTGGGAACCGTGAAATCGTTGGGGAGGAACAAGTGAGGTTCTATTTGGTCAAAGCGTAACCCAAAGTCCATGTTGAATGAGATAGATTGGAGAATATCTCCTTTGAAATAGGCGCGAGCAACATTTCTTGAGTCAAATAAGTCTGTGTTATGCAGACCTTGAGCAAATTCAAACTCAAAATTTGCCCCAAAGGCAACCCCTATACCTACTTCTTCCCAGTAGGTAGCATACGCTCCTGTTTTTAAGAGGTTGGTTGGTGAGTATGGTTGAGTGTATTCGTTAGTTAATTCTTTGATTGTTTGTCTAATTTCTTCGGCTTCACCCTCGTTTACCATATTGCTTTCTAAAATAATTTGAAGGTTTTCAATGATCACCGATTTAGGATAGGGCTTGACCGTTGCCATTGGTTTTATAATCCCTCGCAACTCTGCCGATGCTATGACATCATAAGCACGATGTGTTAATGGAACCGAGATGTGTTGGGCTGAAAATAGGGAAACTGAAAGAAGAAGAGTAATGAACACTACTGAGAACAGTTTTTTCATGTGGAAAACTCCTTAGTTAATAGTCTATCTGCTGTTCATGATAACTATGAATGTACCATTTATTATTGTCAAGTGAAGTGAGGAATTACTATTTCAATAGAGTGGTATGTGTTATGGTATTACATATTATATTTTGCAAGTTAGGGGTATGCATGTGGAGAAAATTAAGACAAAAATTGGGCTACCAGCAGTACAAGCACTTGAATTACAAATTCTTAAGGTCTTTGCAGAAATCTGTGACAAGGAAAATATTCCCTATTATTTAGCAAGTGGTACTTTGTTGGGAGCTGTTCGCCACCAAGGGTTTATCCCTTGGGATGATGACACCGATGTTTTGGTACCAAGAAAAGAATATAATCGTCTCATAGAATTCCTGGAAGCAGGGGTGCTTCCCCCAGAGTATAGCTACATGACAATGTCCAATAAAAAACAATTCTTGCCCTATGTGAAGATTTTTTATACCAATAGTTTGGTGGTAGAAAAACGTCTAGAAGAACCCTACAACCAGACTAAGATTTGGTTAGATGTATTTCCTATGGATGGGCTGCCAAATTCTGCAAAGGGGATAGCTTTTACCTACTTTATTCAACGACAACTGAGAAATCTGTTATATACAGTAATTACAAAAACTTCCTGTTTATCAGGGTTTGAGAAGATTGGTACAATTCTCCTTAAACCGTTTACAAAACTCATTGGTGCGCATCAGATTGCTTCTTGGATCGATTCCTTTGCTCAAAGATATGACTTCGAAACTTCAGAAATGGTAGGGAATGTAGTGTTTGGCGATGGTCCAAACGAAGCGATTGAGCGTGCTGATTATATTCCCATGGTCGACCTGCAATTTGGTGATGCCAAATTTCATTGCCCTGCTTGTTACGATAAACACTTAAGGAATCTATATAACGATTATAATCAGCTTCCCCCGCCTGAAGATCGTAACTCTCATTTGGGAGAAGAGTATTTTATCTTTGAATAAGAAACCCTCTCCTAGAAGGTTATCTTTGGTTTAATTGTAGTGATGGGTAAAGTATGATATCGTCTCGTACAAGGAAGTGCTGTGTGAGTGAGTCTATAAAAATATTACAGGTGTTAGGTGATTTAGATCCGGGTGGCACGGAGGTTATGATTATGAACCTCTACCGCTATATAGATCGGACTAAAGTCCAATTTGATTTTATAATTCATATGCAAGAACAATGCTATTTTAAAACTGAAATAGAACAACTTGGTGGGCATGTATATCATGTGCCTCGTTTTTATGGGTTTAATATTATCCAATACAGAAAAGCATGGAAAGAGTTTTTTGCTTTACATCGGGATTATAAAGCAGTTCATGGTCATGTGGGAAGCTCAGCAGCTATTTATTTAAAGATTGCCAAGCAGTTACATATTACAACAATCGCCCATAGTCATGGAGCAAAGGCTGCTCCTAACTTTAAAGGATTTATCTATAGCCTCTTTGCCTATCCAACTAGATATATTGCTGATAGGTTCTTTGGTTGTTCCTACGTGGCAGGTACGTATCGGTACGGGAAGAAAATTGTTAATTCAAGTCGGTTTAGCGTAATAAAGAATGCGATTGAAGTCGAAAGGTTTAACTTTGAAGAACATATCCGAGATAAGGTTCGTGTTAATTTAGGTGTAACAAATAAGTTTGTAGTAGGCCACGTCGGGCGGTTTGATCCACTAAAAAATCATCCCTTTCTTCTCAAAATCTTCAAAGAAGTACTCACGCTCCACCCAGATTCTCTATTATTATTAGTAGGGGATGGGCCAGAAAGAGCGAAGATTGAAAAAGAGATTATAGCATTGGGTCTGCAAGAAGCGGTACTTTTGCTTGGAACGCGTTTAGATGTGCCTGAACTACTCCAAGCCATGGATGTTTTTGTATTCCCTTCAATATCTGAAGGGTTAGGGATTGGATTGATTGAGGCCCAAGCGACCGGCTTGCCATGCATTACTTCAACAGTAGTTCCGCATGAGGTGAAAATCACCGATCTAGTGGAATTCCTCCCGCTAGAAATGTCTGCCATAAAGTGGGCTAAGAGAGTTTTATCTACGCAGAAAGAGGTTGTGCGAGTTAATCGTCATCAAGAGATAATAGAAAATGGGTATGATATTAAAACGTCAGTTCTGAAATTAGAGAAGTTCTATAGAGATTTAAATGTGCAATGAGGAGTGATAATTTACTATGCTGATATAATTTAAATCTATTATGTTGACCACAAAGAGCTTTAGGATTAGATTGCTACATTGTATTACTTGTAATATAGATACGCTTTTTTACTGCCAGTCAAAATTATGAGTTGCTTGGAGGATTTTCATGGGTACCTTTCTTTACAATATATTTATTTACCCCATTGAAATGCTGGTAG
>Ga0265294_10011164_pt1 | contig 10128 bp, 9 predicted proteins | sample MunlanPumphouse3_FD_192504 | JGI IMG/M metagenome (GOLD analysis project Ga0265294, IMG submission 192504) | Groundwater microbial communities from a municipal landfill in Southern Ontario, Canada - Pumphouse #3 | ecosystem: Environmental > Aquatic > Deep subsurface > Groundwater | place...
ACCTTAAAGAAATTTGCTTCTGAAACTTCTGTAGAGAAGTATCTCTGATAAAGTTCTCTAGATTCAAATAGAGTATTAGGTGATAGATTTAAAAGTGTGTTGGTTACAAGTTCTGATTGTGTCATAAAGGGGTTCCTTTCATCTATCTGATTTTAACACAACTAGGGGATTTGTTAAATACCCCACAGATGGCATTTTGATAGTTTTATGATGAATATGTATAATGAGTTAATACGTAAAAATGCTCTCGTCTTGACAGTGATGTTTATAGAACTTAAAAGTTGAATCTCATACTGTTGAACATAGTCATCGCTATGCATCCTATGTACTTCCTTATGAAATGGATGTATTTTGTTATGAAGCGTAAATAGTGACTTATTGTCTTAATAAAGACGCATAATGGCATAAAAGACTTGACTTTTGCCAGTTTCTATGAAAAACACGCTGACCCTAAAGGTGTAACTGTCTGTCCTATGTATGTTGGTATGAAGCGTGTGTCACCCTAGACATGAAAAATTGATATTTTTTTATGAGACAAGATGATTTCTTGTCTTTTTTAATGGTTTTTAGCGGAATGTCCAATTCAATACTTTATCAACCCAAAGAGAAAAAATATTAATGGCTTAACAATGAGAATATGTGAGAAAATCAATGGAAAAAAACAACATGTAATATTGAATCGTTGACCATCATAGGAATTAGTTTGTTTGAAAGTCAAAGACAAATATAATTAATTCAACACTAGTCAATTACCAATTTGTTATAATAAAGATAATAAATATTATTCTAGATATTATTCGAATATTCATTCCAAAAATTAAAGGGGGAATAACCATGAGTAAATCCATAATTTTCGATGCAAATTTTCTTTATGAGAATAAGAATTTTGAACAACTTTTTAAAAATAAAAAAGAGAACGAAGAATTCTTTGTTACAGACCTGGTCATTAATGAAATAATATCAAAAAACGATAGGAGACTGAAAGAACTATACGACAAGTACAAATCAATAGTTGATGATCAATTAAACAAAATGTATTTTAAACTCGTGAACAAAATTGATTTAGATAATATGTATGAACAAAGCTCTAAAAAGACTCATGAATACTTTAAAAATTTCTTTAAAGAAAATATTATATATGGTTATTCTAAGGAAAAAATGTATGAGGATTTAATGGGAAGAGTTAGATTTAAAGTCCCACCTTTTTTTGATGAAGATAACAGTTCTGACAAAGGTTTTAAAGATACTCTTATTTGGATGTCACTAATGAACTATTGTGACTCCTCATCATGTGATGATTTTATAATTGTAACAAATGATAAAGGTTTTTTGCGGAAACACAAAGAAAGTCTAATATTGGAGTTTAGTAAGAGATTTCCAACTAAAAAAATTGACATAATTACAAGTTCTGAGTTTACAAAACTTCACAATCCGATTGATGGACTTGAAGACAAAGACAAAGTTACTAGTCCAATAATTGGACCAGAAACAAAAAAGCAAAACAAGTTGACAAATGATCAAATAGAAGAGTACAGAAGAAAAGCATATAGTTTTTTTAATTATACTGTAACTGAGGATTTTTACAACTCTGAAGAGTATGAAAAGAGTAGATTTGTACTCAACCGAAAACCCACTGTTGAAGAGATTACAGACCTTATGGCTCAAATCTTAGAAGATAGAGAGAACTATATATTCCACGATTCTGTGGATATAAAAGAATATTTAGTATATAGAGGATTTACCTATGTTAAAAAAAATAGTAATATTCCAATTGACGAGTTTAATGATTTTTTAAATTGTTATGAAGATGTAAAAACAAATTACCCTAGAAATCTTGAAGCATACATTAACTATATCATTGAAATATTTTGTGATATCAAAACAGTAAATGTTGAGGATGAAAAAGAAGATTTACCTTTTTGAAAATATTATTTTTACAACTTTAAAATAATATCAACAAAAATCCAAGAAGTATAATGCTTTAGCAACGAAAATACTGATATTCATCTTTCTAGATAGCAACGATTTCATTTACTTTTCATGATTTTCATGATATCTTATTTATATGAGTTCATTTCATATTGCTGTGTTGACTTTTTAAAACAAGGTTGTTGACAAATTTTAAGATTATGATAAAATATAGTTGACGATGGTGGTGGCGTCAGCCTAGCTTTGGCGACCTTTAATAAAGGTTAAACGAAAAATAGAAGCATGCTATCCTAGAGCTCGTCTCTAGAGCCACTTCATTTTACATGATCAAGAACTCGCAAGAGTTCTTTTTCTTTTAAACATAAAACTTATGGGGGATGTCATGTATTTAGCACAAGCAATAGCATCTTTTGAAGAACTAAAAAAATATAAATTTATAATCACAACAAAAAAATACGGTTCACTTGTTCTTGAATTTTATAATCATCATTTCAAGCATTTGTTCGGAATACAATATATGAATCTTATTTTACCTGAGAATATTAAAAGTTCTGCAGCCTTGTATAGGTATCTCGTAAAGAAGCACTCAAAATTTGAAGAGCAAATCAATTTACAAATAAAAAATAATGAACAACTAGAAAATAGAGTTAAACAGTTCGTCTTAATTGACAGGCTTTTATCTTCAGTAGATTTGAAACTCTATAAACAGCATATGCCAAAAGATGGATCAATGTTAAATGTCAATTTCATTCTCTATAGTGAGCAATTAGGGTATAAGTTGATGCTTGCATTGAATGAAAATACAGACAACACAGTATCACCATCTTCTTGGATGGTTGAATCAAGATTGGAAGTCCCCTATGTAATACAAGGAATAAAAGCAACTTTCCCAGTAACAATACTTAGAGAATTGAAGTAGAATCTATACTGACATAAATTATTACAAGATTATAAGGAGACATTCAAAATGAGCGAACTATTCACCACGAAAAGTTATCTTGCAAAATTACTTAATGAGACTATCGATAATCTCAAGGTAGATAATGATAGTTTAACCTTTGGTTATTATAGGGTTTCTCTGAAAGATTATATCTATTACTTCAAAGAGAATAAGGACTTAATATTTAACGATTTTATTGAAAACGATTTTGCTGAGGTTTTATCTGATGGTGTTCAAAAACTATATGAAAATAATGATGTCAGCGATGATGACATAGGAATATTCTATTATTATTTTGTGACAGTTCATGTACTGTTGAGAATCAAAAAAATGTCAGTTTTTAAATATGAAGAATTAAATAATTATGCTGATATTGCGAAATATACTGCAAATAAATCTTTGTGGTTTAGAGGACAATCGGAGTATAAATGGAAGTTAGTCCCTAGCTATTACAGAAGCCTAAAAAAGAAAGACTGTATAGTTAATCTTTCTTATTTAAATACTGATTATGTTAATATGAAAATAAGTGATAAACTTTCTTTGATTTTCAATAGTTCTATACTTGACTATGAAAAACTATCATTTGTACAACACTCATTGGCTATTACCCCTTTTTTAGATTTTTCTAAAAACGTCTACTCAGCGGTTTCATTTGCTATAGGAAACTATGAAGCACCAAGAAAGCTAATAGAAGATGATGCAGCTCTTTATTTGCTAAATGTAGAAAATAAAGAGATAATTAAGACTTCAGATGACGCATCTAAAGTCATTAATGATCTCTATGTTGAATATATCGGAAGCAAACCAAGAATTTCGACATTAACCAAATCCTTATTTTGGAATCAGTTTCTAAAAGGGACTCTTCATTCTGAATATCATTTAATTGATATTAAAACAAACGATAGAATGAGAATTCAAGATGGAACGTTTGTACTATTTAATAAGGTGTTAATTATTGGTGAGGATATCATTTTTTCGACTAAAGAACACAGCGAATTATCAAAATTAATAACAAAAGTTAAGATAGATTCATCGAACAGAATAGAAATTTATAAAGGAATCTTGAAAAATGATTCTAAATTTCACCTACTGAAAATGCTTAATCCATATGACTTCATGATTGAATAATCTCTATGTCATTTGAATAGACCATTTAATAACATTACTGTTTCTAAACTTTGATTTACAAATACTCTCAAGTAGCGGCTTAATATCCGTTACTTTTTTTAATTTTTCAAGATCCAACTTTTTACCACTAGCATTGATAATAAGAACATAGTTTTCAGGATCTACAACGACCATAACATCAAATATATCCTTAATCGTATCCATAGGCAGTTCATCCATTGGAATTTCAATAGAAGAAATAGCCTTCTTGATATCTTTAATTCTTTTTAACTTATCCTTAAAAGGTATGGTTTCATCTTCGATCTTTATGTACTGAATACTTAACTTGATGATTGAATCCTCAAGTTCAAACATTAAACTTTGTTCAGCTTCATCAAGTTCTGGTTTCTGCTTTAACATGAAGTATTCTTTTTTATAGGATCTAATTTTTTCAGCTATTTTAGACATTTGTTTATCCAATTGACTTGTATCAAGATGTTCTTTAACTTGCTTGTCAAACCTTGCTTCTAAATCGCTAAAATTGCGCGCTAAGGCGATGGTTGCTTTCCTTAGGACATGAGTTGCATTTCTTGAGTAAATGCGCGGAGAACCTGGTTTTCTAGCATTTTCATTTTCTAGCAAATCGTATTTATGGTTATCCTTAACTTTTTGTTTTACATGGAGATATTTTTCATGCATCAAAGAGTATACAAAACGATTGGCCCAACCTGAAGCATTCTTTACTGATGGATGATCATTTTTTAACTTTAATTAAAGCTTGAATTGCATGATAAGTGTTCATATCACTAATAGATTCATCCATGATAATCCAAATAAAATTAAAATCATGAATTCAAGTAAAAAGTTCTCTATCTCACTACTATAGGATAGAGATCTTTTTTATGACTGGAGAGTAACCCAGATGATTAAACACCCGTTAGAAGATTTGATTGAGACATATCTTTATGAGAAAGACATTACAACTCAGACGAGAGAAGTCTATCAAACCATCTTAAAACAATATATCGCTTTTATAAAAACCAATCACATCAGTCATGCGACTACACAGGATGTAGAAATATATTTAGATGTAATCAGACTCAAAGGATGTTCGGTACAATGGATTCGCCTTCAAATTACGGTACTCAAAGGTTTATATCATTATTTAAGTATGAATCAAATTCGTTTAGGACTAGATGTTTCGTATGCGTGTGATATCATGGAGTCTATTAAAAATATACGCATTAAAATAATGATATCAAAACCTATTTTAACCCCAGAACAAGCAAAGCATTTGATTCTATATTTAAAAGATCATCGGAGATGTATTTGGCACTTTCGCGATTATGCGCTTATTTATTTAATGATCACAACAGGGCTTAGAAGTGTTGAGGTTAGACGGGCAAGAAATAAAGATTTAAAAATGATTCATGGCATGCATATTTTATATGTTCAAGGAAAAGGAAGAAACTCATCAGATGAATTTGTAAAGATATCAAATGGTTTATTTGAGGCAATTACTGATTACATCAAAAAAAGGAAAGATCAAAATCCGTATCTCTTTGTATCTCGTTCGAAACGCTCAACCAAGCCAATGGGCCGTATGACTTTTCAAGGTATACTTAAACGCATCTTAAGAGATTCCGGCTTAGAAGATACCCATATTACTACGCATTCACTGAGGCATACGGCAGCTACCCTTAACTTAAAAAGAGGGGGAACATTAGAAGAAACGAAAAGGTTACTTAGACATGTGAATATGACAAATACACTCATCTATACGCATGCCATTGAGTCACAAGATGATCAAACTATATCTAAGCTCGAGGATTTCATTTTAGGCGAAAACAATCAAACATAAAAGAAGGTGATTTTTATGGATAAACATCCGTTAAAGGATTTAAGTGAACATTTTTTATCTCATCAAAACTTATCAAAGGTGACGATTAAGAATTACCGAATTTGCTATAAATACTATATATGCTACTTGGTGGAAAATGAAATCTTATATGCGAAAACAAGCGATGTCATCGCATTTAGAGATGGACTAAGAAAGCTTGGGCATTCCACGTCTTACATCTATATCTATATCTCTGCGCTAAAAAGCTTATACCGGTTTTTACGTATCCATCAATATAGATTAAATCTAGCAATAGAATATGCCCATGATATTATGATCCCCATAAAAAATGAGAAGATTAAGAGGCACCTTAAAAAACCTATATTAACGCTAGATGAGGCTAGACATTTACTGATTCATTCGAAAATGAATCGGAAAATCATCTATGACTACAGAAATTATGCAATTATCTGTCTCATGCTCACTGCGGGACTAAGTCCTTATGAGATTATTCATCTAAAAAGAGAGGATTATCAAGTTGTTGATGAAAAGGTTGTGCTTCATATTCGAAAAAGAAACGATATGAGAGTCGATACAATCCAACTATCAAAAGGGGTTATAGAGGCAATCGATGACTATCTAATTAGAAGAAAAAAAGATAATCCATATCTTTTTATCTCACAAAATCAAACGACAAAAGAGGGTCATCTTTCTAGAACTTTCTTTTATTATGTATTTGAAAAAATTATTAAGAAGTGCGGGCTAGAGTACACTGGAATTACCCCACACTCCTTAAGACATACTGCTGCTTACCTCAATTTATTAAGAGGTGGGAGTATTGAGAGCACAAAAAAACTTCTAAGACATATCGACATGTCTTCAACATTGATCTATAAGGATTATATCGATAAGTTAAACGATGATAGTGAAGCTGCCATTGAAGCATTCATTTTGAGAGAAGAATGCAATGATTATTTAGATGATCATTCTTTAAATATTTTTTAATCTGATTGGGATAACTAATAATTAATCAAAAAAATACTGGCACTTAATAAAGCAAAGCGCCATTTTTTAAGTTTGTGAAGCGGTTTATAAAGTGTTTTGAAGTAATTGTGAATTAATTGTTCGTTTTTTTAACAAAAATCGAAAATTTACTTGTAAATGGAATGCATTTGGTATAAAATTAAATTATTCAACAAACGAACAATGGATGGTGATTATTTTGAATGATAACTCATTTTTTAAACCGACTCTTTTATATAAAGAGTTTATGATTCTAGATTTAATTGAAAAAGATCCACATATTACCCAGCGTGAGATTGCATCTCAAGTTGGGGTGGCCGTTTCTATGATTAATAGTTATATTGAGAATTTAGAAAACGAAGGATTTATTAAAAGAAAAAAGTATTCTGCAAAAAATGTTAAATACTATGTGACTAAAAAAGGTATTGAGCAGAAAAAAGTATTGAATATTGGTTACTTAAAATCATCGCTAAACTTATATAATAGTGCTTTAGAGAGTTTAGTCCGCGCACTCACCGAAGTCGAAGCTGAAGGTTATAAAAATATTCTATTATATGGTGCCGGTGAGGTTGCAAGTATGATACTTCATGCTTTAACGCATAATAATAAATTATCATTTAATCTTCTAGCCATTATCGATGATGATCCATCGAAGATAGGTGAAGAAGTTGAGGGATTTAAAATCATATCAAAGAATTGCATTGATCACTTCGAATATGATGGAATTTTAATCTCTAGTTATACACACCGAAATCAAATGTTTTCAAATTTAGTTGAGCTAAATATTAAACCATCAAAAATTGTTAGATTCATCAGTTAATCTTTATCATTCAAAGGATAGCAACATATGAATAATAAAGGGGTTACTTTGTTTGAGTTATTAGTCGTAATAGTAATCATTTCAATATTAGCATCAATCCTAAGTATTTCTATCAATGAAATTTTATCTAATGTTAAAAAAGAGGAAAATGCTTTATTAATAGAACAAATCGAACAGGATTATGAAAGATATTTATTGATTTATGTTGTTCAATATTCGGATGAGGTGTTTATTACTTTTATTTTTGAATATTATGAAGAGTATGTGGGTGTATTTGTCTACAAAGATGGTGAAATTTATTATAGTGACACTGAGCAAAATGAGGAAAATGAAGTCCCGTTTCTTTCAATATTATATTGTAATGATAACACGAGGTGAGGATGCTCATAAAATATTTAGTGGAGAAAAAAGCGGTTTGCAATATATAGTGTTTATGCCTTTTCTGAGATCATATGTGAGATGATTATGCGATTTAATACATATTAAGTTTAATGATTTTAAGTGTATATAATAAAAAAATATTGGATGGATATATCGACGTGAGTATCTTGTAAGGACCAAAACCACAATATGTTGTAGGTCAAAAAATATTTGACTACCATATGTTGCATGGAATACATTCTTTCACCATAATCGGGCGCGACGTGAGTATGGTGAAAGGATAAAAAGGCTATAAGTCAGTAATATCAAGGGTTTCATAGGTTGCTGTATTAGGACTAGTGTTACAGAAATATTACACGTAGCCTCATTCAATCAAAGCATACATTTATGCAAAATATAGTGCTTCGAAATAAGTGACATACCATATATAGATTTTGATACATAGCATAGGAAATCAAGGTACTAACACAAGTACCTATACATTATATAGATGAAAACACAAAAGAAACTATTTAAGAGAGGGCGAATAAGATGACTGAATTGAGAAGCATTCCATTTTCACCACCAGATATTTCAGATGAAGAGATCAATGAAGTAATTGATACTTTAAAGTCTGGTTGGATTACAACAGGGCCTAAAACCAAATTATTCGAAAAGCAAATTGCTGAGTATTGCAATACATCTAAGGCAGTTGCACTCAATTCAGCGACAGCTGCTATGGAGATGACTTTAAGACTTCTTGGTATTGGACCAGGAGATGAAGTCATTACTTGTGCTTATACTTATTCTGCATCTGCAAGTGTTATCACTCATGTGGGAGCAAAGGTCGTTTTAGTAGATTCAGGTAAAGACTCTTTCCATATTGATTATGATGGGATTGCTGATGCCATTACAGAGAAGACAAAAGCGATAATACCTGTAGACATAGCAGGTGTAATGTGCGATTACGATAGAATTTTTGAAGCTGTAGAAAGCAAGAAACATCTATTCAAACCTTCTAATGACCTACAAAAGTCATTTGGTAGAGTTGTTGTTGTTGCAGACGCAGCTCACTCTATAGGGGCTACTTATAAAGGAAAGATAAGTGGCGAAGTTGCTGACTTCACATCTTTCTCTTTTCATGCTGTAAAGAATTTAACTACAGCTGAAGGTGGGATGGTTACGTGGAAAGATATTGATGGCTTTGATAATGAAGAAATTTATAAACAGTATATGCTTCTTTCCCTTCATGGCCAATCAAAGGATGCGCTTGCTAAGACAAAGCTAGGGGCTTGGGAGTATGATATTGTCGCTCCTAATTATAAATGTAATATGACAGATATCATGGCTTCCCTTGGACTTGCACAGTTCAAAAGATATCCAGAGCTTCTTGGTAGAAGAAAAGAAATTATTGATAAGTATGATGCTTTATTAAGTGAATTACAAGTAACTCCTATGAAGCACTATGATGAGACTTATCAGTCTTGTGGGCATCTTTACTTACTAAGACTTAATGGGAAAGATGAATCTTTCAGAAATGATGTTATTACGAAGATGGCTGAGAAAGGTGTTTCAAGTAATGTGCATTACAAGCCCCTTCCGATGCATTCAGCATATAAGAACTTAGGATTTAAGATGGAAGATTATCCAAATGCGTTTGATATGTATAAGAATGAGATTACACTGCCGCTTCATACTTTGTTGACGGATGAAGATATTGAGTATGTGGTTGGTAGATTAAAAGAAGCAATAGATGAGCTTAAGTAATGGGGTGAAGATGTGTATCGCGATTTTTTTAAGAGAATATTTGATTTAGTATTAGCAATCATAGCACTTCCATTCTGGCTGATCATTTTAGTTATCGTCGGTCCTATGATTTATTTTCAAGACAAAGGGTCAATCTTCTATAACGCACCTAGATTGGGCAAGGATGGGAAGATATTTAAAATGTATAAGTTCAGGTCCATGAAAATGAATGCGCTTGATTTACGTAATGAAGATGGTTCCACTTTTAATGCAGAAGATGATCCAAGGCTTACGAATATTGGTAAGTTCATGAGAAAGACAAGCCTTGATGAGACACCACAGCTTTTAAATATTATCAAAGGA
>Ga0265294_10011165_pt1 | contig 10126 bp, 8 predicted proteins | sample MunlanPumphouse3_FD_192504 | JGI IMG/M metagenome (GOLD analysis project Ga0265294, IMG submission 192504) | Groundwater microbial communities from a municipal landfill in Southern Ontario, Canada - Pumphouse #3 | ecosystem: Environmental > Aquatic > Deep subsurface > Groundwater | place...
AAGTGGGGGAATGGGGTGTTTTCCTGCGTACAGCCGCTCGCTCTGCCCCATGAATTCTCCCGTGTGCGGCCGGCGACCAACCTCACGCACCAAAACTTACAAAAAGACGGCTTGAGGCACTATTCCGCCGGGTACTCTTCTTCAGTACACCAGACCTCAAGCACCGTATCGTCGGGCTCAACCTGGTCCGCATACGCCTGGGGCGTTGTTCCCGCATCCATCCATATGGTGTCGACTGGGTGGTCGGAGATGCGGTAGAGGCAGCGGTATTTCCAGGGCGATGCGGGTTTCACGTCGCGTTCGTAGATCTGTTGGGCAAGGCTGGACGAGCAGAAGATGCCCTTCTCAGGCTCGAAGAGAACCTCTTCGACGTACCGCTGGATGTACCACCGGAGCTCGGAGACGAGAGCAAGCGCACTCCCGAGCGACGCCGTCCGGATGCGCATACCGTACTCCAGCCTGTCGGGTTGGTAAAAACGAAGGGCATCCCTGCTGGTTTCGGAGTTAAGCAGGGTGGTGTAGAGATCAACACCCTCCGGCTGAATAAGGAGGACGTTCATCGTATATCATGTACGACCGGGAGGTCGATAAGGTTTCCCTGGAATGGAGCGTCCAGGGCAGCCGTACCGGTCAGGACAGGGACCTGACCTTCTGACGGCACATGGAGGAAACGATGTGGATTGGGGAGATCCACATCAGATATACATGCGGGTATCGGGTGTCGCCACCTCGCGCTTCACTTTTTTGATCGCCGCAAGGAAGTCATCCCGCTCAACGGCCCCGGCGTCGCGCCGGACCGCCATCATGCCCGCCTCACGGCAGATCGCCTGCAGCTCCGCGCCGGTGGTCTTCCCGGTAAGTTCCGCGATCCCGGCGAGGTCCACATCCCCGGCGAGGGTCATCTTCGCGGTATGGATCTTCAGGATCTCGAGGCGTGCCCCGTCATCAGGGAGCGGAACCCTGATGATCCGGTCGAACCGGCCCGGACGAAGGAGGGCCGGGTCCAGCATATCGATACGGTTGGTTGCCGCCATGATCCTGACGTTACCCCGGTTCCCAAACCCGTCCATCTCGGCGAGGAGTTGCATCAGCGTCCGCTGGACCTCGGCGCTGCCCGAGGTTCCGTCGTTGGTGCGCATGCTCCCGATCGCGTCGATCTCGTCGATAAAGACGATTGCCGGAGCACGCTCCCGGGCGAGGACGAAGAGTTCACGCACGAGTTGCGCGCCTTCCCCGATGTACTTATGGACGAGTTCGCTCCCCGACATCCTGATGAACCGCGCGTGGGACTGATGGGCGACTGCCTTTGCAATCAGGGTCTTCCCGGTCCCGGGCGGGCCGTAGAGGAGGATGCCTTTCGGGGGCTCAACACCCACACGCTCGTAGATCTCGGGTTTCGTGAGCGGGTACTCGACCGCTTCCCTGACCTCCTCGATCTCGTCTTTCAGGCCGCCGACCTGCTCGAACGTGACGTCCGGCTGTTCGTCGAGTTCCATGACCCTGACCCTGGAGTCGTAGATGTTGCCGATCGTCTTGACGATAGAGAGTGTATTATTCACCGCTACCTTCATCCCGGGCTTGAGGATGCGGTGGAGTTTCTCGTTGACCGTGGTGACGTATTCCTGGTTGTTGCCCTGCTGTCTGAGGTATACCTCGCCGTTATCGAGTACATCGACCACGGCTGCAACAAACAGCGGCATCCGTTTTAACTGGCCGTTCTCTTTTCTGAGCTGCAGGAGTTCTTTCTCGAGCAACTCGTTCTTTAGTTTATAATCCAGGATCTGCGCCTTCAGTTCCTGAATCTGGAGCGCAAGCATGTCGTGCTCGCTTCCAGGATTGTTGCCAAGGGTTTCGTCCATGTCACTCATATAGTTGGATCTCTAACCTCAATATAATGTGTTGGTTGTAATTATGAAAGGTAGAGGCATATCCAAGGGCACCGGAACCGGAGAACTCCTCGTTTCATCTGAGCCCATATCGTTTCTCTCGGGTGTCAACCCCGAGACCGGTACCGTCGTGGAACAGGGCCATCCGCTTGAAGGGCAATCGATCGCCGGGCGCGTGCTGGCCTTCCCGTACGGGAAGGGATCGACGGTAGGTTCCTACGTGATTTACGCGCTGAAGCAGAACGGCCTTGCCCCTGCTGCAATCATCAATACGGAGGCCGAACCGATCATCGCGGTCGGTGCGATCATCGCGGGGATTCCCATGATTGACCGCCTTCCGTCGGAGTTCTCCCGCCTGCCCCCCGGCACCAGAGTGACAGTGAACGGGGATACGGGCGAGGTTTCATATGATGAGACCGCGTGAGGGCAGTTGTGGAGACCTGCTACGAGATCCTCGGCGTCTCCCGGGACGCCACGCCTGACGAGATCCGGGCGGCGTACCGGAGGCTCGCCAAACAGTACCACCCTGATATCAACCAGGACCCGGATGCAAACGAGCGGTTCATCGCCATCCAGCAGGCATATGAGACGCTGATCGATCCTGAAGCCCGGGCACGCTACGACATCGCCCTCCAGGGTGGCGCCGGTCCTGCACCGCATGACCCGTTCCGGTACCGGGCTGCCGGCGGGAGCGGGTTCTCGTGGAGCTGGCAGATGCCTGAGTCAGGGGCCGGCAGGACCGGTCTCATCGCCCGCCTCTTCTTCTGGGCTGTCCTGGTTGTACTTATGCTTGTGCTATCGCTCCTCTTCCGGGTTGTCGCGGGGTGCCTGCGGCGGCAGGTCTCACGGTAGCGGAGCATTTCATCTAAATTTTCCATGAGGGCATCTCCGGGGTGGCGACCGGGAGGCCCCCCGGCTCTGTTGCATCGTGCCCCGGGTCCGGCTTGTGCGGGGAGGGGGTTTCGCGGTACCGTCCTGCGAGAGACAGGGGAGGGGGGGCCCGGCCCCCCTCCCCGTCGGCCCCACCCCCGGGGCGATTCCCACCACGGTCCACAGCATGGGGTGAAGCGGGGGAATGGGGTGTTTTCATGCGTACAGCCGCTCGCTCTGCCCCATGAATTCTCCCACGTGGCTTTCCGCGTGAGTCTTCAGTACAGGGAGGGGATACTGCCTCACGCGCTCTCGCGAGGAAGTTCGCGAAGCCTTTACCTTAGGATTGTTACGCCCTCCTTCGCACACTTCAGTGTGAGGTGATGATCGCTCACCCTGCATCAGGACCCGCACGATACGGTGAAATGCTCCAGTAGTCCCCTCCCGGCATGCCTGCTCCGGTGAGGGCAGCGGGGCGCCGTCACCGGCCACCGCACCGGATCACGGGAAACCTTATCAGGTGTGAATCCCCGTGTGAGCCTGATCCCTATGGAGAAAGTGAAACGATACCGGTGCAAGTACTGTAACTACATCTACTCGCCGTTGCGGGGCGAGCCTCACCGCGGCATCCCGGCAGGGACTGCATTTGAGGATCTGCCTGAGGACTACATATGCCCGGTCTGTGGTGCGACCGGCAAAGGGCCGATCGGGGCGTGGGGGTTTGAGCCATGGGAGCCGACAAGGTACGCCTGCAAGATATGCGGCTACGTGTACGACAAAAAGCGCGGTGAGCCGCTCCGGGGCTACCCGAAGGGCACAGCATTCGAAGACCTGCCTGAGGACTACACCTGCCCGGTCTGCGGCCTGGACCCGAAGATCACGAGTTTTTACGGGCCGGTCGGCAAGGCACAGTTTGAGCCTATCCTGGATGTCTGATAGGGAGGGGGCGAGCCTCTCCCGGTCCTGCAGAACCCGGCTTTGGGGCAGTGGGCCATGCGGATTTCCATGAAAACGTCCCTGGGTCCAGGCTCTATTCGCGCCCAGGACACGGCTTTCCTTCGGGGATGGGGAGATCCCCGCCCCCAGGGGTGGGGGCAGTGCCCGGGCGTACACCCGGTGGAAAACCGTGTCAGCGCTTTTAGCGCTGGATATTGCTCACTTCTTTGCGAACGTCCATCAGAATGCTTTGAACCATATGGATATCCGGTCGCAGGGTGCTGTTGGGGTGTGCTCCCGGTCAAAACAGTCAACGCTATACCGGCCCCCGTCCAACGGTAATGACACTATTACCCGGTCGCGTGACGCAATGGAGAGCAAGCACAGCATTCTTGAGAAACACTTTGGCTACACGTCGTTCCTCCCCCACCAGGAAGAGATCATCGATGCTGTGCTCGCCCAAAGGGACGTCCTCGCCGTCATGGCGACCGGGGGCGGCAAATCCCTCTGCTACCAGCTCCCGGCGCTCGTCTTCGGGGGGCTCACGGTCGTCGTCTCACCGCTCATCGCCCTTATGAAAGACCAGGTCGACGGTCTGCGGGCGAACGGCATCCCTGCGGCGACGATCAACAGTTCGCTCGGGTACGGGGAGCGGCGGATCATCGAGCGGTTGATCCTCGAAGGCCGCATCAGGGTCCTCTATGTCTCTCCTGAACGTGCCGTGCAGCCGTTCTTCCTCTCGCTCCTCAAGAAGGCCGACGTCAGGCTCATCGCCATCGACGAGGCGCACTGCATATCGATGTGGGGCCATAACTTCCGGCCCGAGTACCGCCGGCTCCGGGTGCTCAAAGAACGGTTCCCGGCAGTCCCGGTCATCGCCCTGACCGCGACCGCCATCCCCGCCGTCCAGGACGACATCGCAAAGCAGCTCGCCCTGAAAAACCCTGCCCGGTTCGTCGGGAGTTTCAACCGGACGAACCTCACCTACCGGGTGGTGTCGAAGACCCGCTACTTCCCGAGGCTTGTGAGGTATCTCAACGAGCACCGGGACGATGCCGGTATCATTTACTGCTTCTCCCAGAAAGCGACGGAAGACCTCGCTGAGAAACTCCGGGGCAAGGGTTTCTCGGCGCTCCCCTACCACGCCGGCCTCCCTGATGCCGTTCGCGAGGAGCACCAGGAGGCCTTCTCCCACGGCGACGTCGATATCATCTGCGCCACCGTCGCCTTCGGTATGGGCATCGACAAGCCCGATGTCCGGTTCGTCATCCACACCGACCTCCCAAAGGACCTCGAGTCCTACTACCAGGAGACCGGCCGTGCGGGGAGAGACGGGGATCCGGCAGACTGTATTCTCTTCTACAGCCGGGGCGACTACAACACGATCCGCTACCTCATCGAGAAGGAGTGCGCCGACGTTGTGCGGAAGGATGCGGCCTACCGAAAGGCGGGAGCGATGCTCGACTACTGCGAGACCACCGGGTGCCGGAGGAAGTTCCTGCTCACCTACTTCGGTGAGGCCTACCCTGAGGAGCGGTGCGGAGGGTGCGACCGGTGCGAGACGCCGGTGAAGGTCTTTGACGGGACCCGTGTGGCATCGACGATCATCGCCTGCATCAGCGAGGTCGGGGAGCGGTTCGGGGCGTCCTATGTCGCTGATGTGCTGGTAGGGTCGAAGAGCGCGAGGGTTCGCGAGAACGGGCACGACGCCCTCCCTGCCTACAACTCAGGTGAGGGCTACACCCGCGATCAGTGGCTGCGCTTTGTCCAGGAGATGGTCAGGAAGGGGTTCATCACCTCGACCGGCGGCCGGTACCCGGTCCTCGTGCTGAACGACCGGAGCAGGGCGGTGGTCGAGGGCAGTCTCCCGGTGCCGCTCACCGAACCGGAACCGGCGGGCGTCGTCGCGGCAGAAACTGCTGACGACTATGACGAGGTCCTCTTCGCGCGGCTCCGCCAGCTCCGGAAGGTCGTTGCCGACCTCGAGCACGTGCCGCCGTTCGTCGTCTTCCACGACCGGAGCCTCAAAGAGATGGCGAAGTACTACCCGCGCACCGGTGTTGCGTTCCTCCAGGTCTACGGCGTCAGCGAGGGGAAACTGCAGCGCTATGGCAGGATGTTCCTTGACGCCATCGACAAACACTGCGCTGAAGCGGGAATCGCGCCGGAGCGCCGCCGCGGGTAATGTGGTTCTGCGTAAAGCGCCACCGGTTCGATCTCAACTCGATGTCTTAATGAGTGCAGAGTGCGTATGCGAATATACCAGGCACCATGCGGCTCATATCATGGAACGTAGATCTCTTCCGCTCCGGTCCAAAGAGCGTGGAGAAGAAGGTCGAAGCGGTCTGCCAGCACTCCCCTGATATCGTCGCCTTCCAGGAGGTGACGGACCGGGATCTGCCGCTCTTCCGCGAAGAACTGGAGAATTACGGGCTGCTCTACATTGTAGACAGCCTTGCGCTGGTTGAGATCGCCCGGGTGGCCTATATGGCCGAGCGGTTGAACGATCTCAGGGCGCGAAACCCGAGTGACCCGTTCCAGTTCGCATACAGCATCTCCCGGCTCTCCGAGCAGTGCTCACCGTTTGGGGAGCCGAAGGATCTTGGGTGCCTGATAGCGAGCAGGTACCCGCTCACCCCACTCAATCCGCTCGATTTTGACGTCCCGTGGAAACAGCAGGTGGTCTCTGCCGTCGTCAGTGCGCCCCGGGGTGAGATCGAGGTCCACAACGTCCATGTTCCCACGGCGATAGGCGGCCGGAGAAACGAGATCGTCAAGGCCGAGACACTGGTCGGGATCTACCAGCGCCTTGCCGTCAGGTCGGCAAGACCGCGGATCCTCTGCGGTGACCTCCACAGCCCTGAGGCGGAGCTCCCCGACGGGACGATCGTCCCCTTTTACCGCGACATCCTCCAGGACGGACCCCTCACTGCAGCCTCCGGAAGCGAGGAGTACCTCGGGCGGCCGCGAAAGTGGTGGTACAACGCCGAGATGAACGTCCTCTGCGGCCTTGCGAGATACGACCTCCCCGACGTCTTCCGGAGGCTGCACGGTTACCGGGCCCGGGAGTACAGCTGGTGCCCCGACCGCGGACCTGAGGATGTCCCGAAGTGTAAGCGCTACGATCACATCTTCGCGTCTGCGAGCCTCAACCCGACGGCGTGTTGGTACCTGCACGACCTGCGGGGGCAGGGGTTGAGCGATCACTCCGGTGTCCTGATGGATTTTGACCCGTGATCTGGGGTTGTCTCTCGTGGTGCGGGCTCCCGGGATACATTCTATGAAACTCTCCCGCACGGCTTTCCGCGCAAGACCGGCGATCACGCCAACGCACCCTCAAGGTAAGATGAAATAGCCCAGTAGTGGACTATTTCAGCTAACATTTCCCATGAAAAACCGCCCCGATTTGGCGACTGGGAGGCTCTTTGGGTCCGGCTTGTGCGGGGAGGGGGCGAGCCCCCTCCCCTGCCCCCTCCCCCAGGGTGATTCCCACCACGGTCCACAGCATGGGGTGAGAGCCTGGGGAATGGGGTGTTCTCCTGCGTACAGCCGCTCGCTCTGCCCCATGAACGCTCCACACCCCTTCGCGATCTTCCGCGTGATCCATGCCAGAACCCGCAAAATAAGATGAAATGCTCCACTAATGCAACGATTCTTAATTACCGGCACTCTCAACGGAGGGGAGTATCGACCTTTTTTACACGCTATCCTGGGGGTTGCATCCCGGAGGACGGCGTTTCACCGGATATACGCCCGGGCAGGGTTGGGGACGGAGGGGAGCGCTCCGCGGGGGATGGGACGAAGGCCAGATATGGTCTGTTCATTTGGAATCAGTGTACTTAGGATCGTAAAAGAGTGGGGGTTCCCCGGCCCCCGGTGCGCCACTACGGCGCCTGTCCTTTTACTTTTTCGTCAGGCTTCTGTTACTCGCCGCTGAACTTCTTCTGGTTCTTCTCCATCACTTTCTTCTCCTTCCTCTCCTCTTTTAGTTTCTTTTTCTCCAGTTTCTCCTGCATCTTCTCTATCTTCTTCTTCTCCTTCATTGCGTTGACATCCCCCTCGCCGTTGCCGTCACCCAGTTTCTTCCCGTTGCCCGGGTTGATCACGGATACGGCACCGGTGCCGGCTACCGAGATGGGGCCGTTCTCTGTCGTGACGTTGCCGGTCACGGTCAGGTTGTCATCACCGGCGGCGAGATCGAGGTCCTGCCTCTTGTACTTCAGGATGAGCGTGCCGCCGTCCTTCATGCAGAAGTTGACCTTCTCCGGCGTTGCGTTGCCGATTCTAAACTCCTCAGAGTCTGGTATCGTCACGTCCTTGCTGTCGGCATCACCGAACCCGAGCCATTCCGCAAGGCTGACAAAGACAGTCATGATGCCGTTGCTCTTCTGGTTCAGGGTCTTCGGGGCGACCTTCACGTTCATCTGCTGCGGGTTTGCGGTCACGTTCAGGGTGTCGCAGGCGATAGCACCCGTTGCATTATCTACAACCTTCACCGTGACAGCGTAGGTGCCGGCGGTGAGGTAAGTGTAGGTGCCCGTGATTGTGCCGTTGTGGTCATCGTGCAGCGCGATCTCCGGTGTCGTCGTCGCCGGGCCCCAGTTGATGGTGGCTGAGAGGTTCAGTGCGTCGGCGATGTCTGTGTCGTTGTAGGTGGCGAGGATTGTGACCTGCTCTCCGGCGAGTGCGGTGCAGTCGCCTCCTGCATCGACGACGAGGGCGGCCTGCACGGCAGGAACCGCCACGGCGAGGAGGAGCAGGAGGGAAAAGATTCTGATTGGTGTACTGCGTCTCATGGTGAACTCATCTCCAGTAGAGACTGGATGAGACACCCTATTTGATTGCATTGAGCTGGCTGGTTCAATCAATCACCCCTGGGGTGCAGGGGAGCCTATACCCGGAGCATCCGTGCGTTGACAGCGACGATCACAGTGCTTGCGCTCATCAGCACCGCCCCGGCGGCCGGGGTGAGGACGATACCGGCACCAAAGAGCACGCCGGCGGCGAGCGGGATGGCGACGGCGTTGTAGCCGGTCGCCCAGAGGAGGTTCTGGAACATCTTCCGGTAGGTCTTCTTTGAGAGGTCGATGACTGCCGCTGCGTCTCTGGGGTCGTTTCGCACGAGGACAATATCGGCGCTCTCCACGGCCACATCGGTCCCCGCCCCGATAGCGACCCCGAGGTCGGCCTGCACGAGCGCCGGGGCGTCGTTGATCCCGTCGCCCACCATCGCCACCCGGTAGCGGCGCTGCACCTCCTGGATCTTTGCGGCCTTCTCATGGGGAAGAACCCCGGCGAAGAACTCATCGAGGCCCAGTTCCCCCGCCACCCACGCGGCGACGTCCTGGTTGTCGCCGGTGAGCATCATGCACCGGATACCCATCGCTTTGAGCCGCCGGACAGCCTCCCCCGACTCAGGCCTGATGATATCGGCGAGCGCGAGGGCCCCGGTGAGCCGGTCGTCCTCGAGGAGGAAGACGACGGTCTTGCCCTGCCGTTGGAGCGCCCCGACCCGTTCGTCCCCGGTCTCTATTCCCCGCTCAGCGAGGTAACCGGGGCTGACCACCCCGACCCTCCGGCCGTCGGTCTCTCCCTCGACGCCGACCCCGGGGCTCGCCTGGAAGCCCTCGAGCGGGAGGAGGGAGAGGCCCCGTTCCTCCGCGCTCCGGACCACGCCCCGGGCGATCGGGTGCTCGGAGTGCGTCTCCACCGACGCCGCTCTCCTGACCACGTCCTCCTCCGCAGCGCCGCCGAAGGTGAGGATATCGGTGACCCCGAACTTCCCCAGCGTGAGGGTCCCGGTCTTGTCGAAGACGACCGCCTGGAGATCCTTTGCCCGCTCAAACGCGGTCCGGTCCCGGATCAGGAACCCTGATTGGGCAGCAAGCGCCGTCGAGACCGCGACCACGAGCGGGACGGCGAGACCGAGCGCGTGGGGGCAGGCGATGACCATCACGGTCGCGGCCCGTTCCACGGCAAACCCGGCCCCCTCCCCGAGGGTGATCCATGCAGCAAACGTCACCGCACCGACCGAGAGGGCGATCACCACCAGGAGGAACGCAGCCCGGTTTGCGAGGTCCTGGGTCCGGGACCGGCTCTCCTGTGCTTTCCTCACGAGGTCGATCACCTGGGCAATGTAGGTCTCCGCACCCGTCTTCCTGACCTCGACGACGACCGAGCCCTCACCGTTGATCGCCCCGCCGATGACCCCGTCCCCGGGACGCTTCTCCACCGGCTTCGACTCGCCGGTGAGCATCGCCTCGTTGACGCTCGTCGCCCCCTCGACCACCACGCCGTCCACCGGCACCTTCTCCCCGGGCCGGACGAGGACCCGGTCGCCCGGGGTGAGCCGGTCCACGGGCACGTCCTCAGTTCCGCCGTCCTGGACCAGGTGCGCCTCCGACGGCATGACCCTGACGAGTTCCTCAAGCGCC
>Ga0265294_10011167_pt1 | contig 10126 bp, 11 predicted proteins | sample MunlanPumphouse3_FD_192504 | JGI IMG/M metagenome (GOLD analysis project Ga0265294, IMG submission 192504) | Groundwater microbial communities from a municipal landfill in Southern Ontario, Canada - Pumphouse #3 | ecosystem: Environmental > Aquatic > Deep subsurface > Groundwater | place...
ATCTACTTCCCATGTATTGTCGACAGTTTTGATGGTGATGAGTTGCGATATTTGAGTTTCATTCAGAGCAAATTTGTTGAGATAGCTCAATTACTTAGATCCATTGAGATGGTCTAACCTGTAATTACCGGTTGAAAACTCCACAACCTGCCAAAGAAAATAAACTTGCCTTGCACACGAACAAGGCATAAAAATGGTAAGCATGGTAGACAAACAAAAAATCATTCCGTATTGGCACGTCGAGAAGAAGTCTGAAGTGGAACTTGCTTCGGTTCTGGTCGTTAGCCGAAATACGGTCCGGTGGAATTTCTACCAAAACCTGGACGGTGAGTTAAGCCAAAACAGTCGCTGGCTCATGGGCATCGGTTTGGACGGGAAATTGCGTATTTTCGCATAAAAGAGCGATATGTTCCACGGCTTATTGCGGTTTCAGAGGTGGGTCGAGTCCCTTTACCAGGCTTTGATAAGCCTGCTTCGGGTAGCCTTGCGGTGCCGTTTCCGATCCGATCTGAACGGGATGAAGGCGGAGTCGGAGGAGCTGTTCATTCTGGCCAACGGACCCTCGCTGCGGGAGGATCTGGACGAGTATGCGGACCGGCTGACCGCGAAAACGGTGATGTGCGTCAACCAGTTTGTCCTGAGCGATGACTTTGAGCGCATCAGACCGGCTCACTACATCTTCCTGGATATCGGATTTTTTCATGAAGCCACGATACTACGTGTTGCTGAAGTCAGGGAGCGCGTGCTGACCGCTCTTGCCGAAAAGACCAACTGGCCGATGACGATCTATGCTCCGGCCGAGGGGCGAAGAAGCCGCTTCTGTCGAACCCTGGCCACCGCAGGCATCCCGATCACTTTCCGTTTCTTCAACCGGACGGTGGTGGATGGATGGAAACCTTTGCGCCACCTCCTGTACCAGTGCCAGGCCGGCATGCCGCCACCGCAGAACGTCCTCATCGGGGCACTGATGGTGGCCATCGGGATCGGCTTCAAGCGGATCGTGATCCTGGGAGCCGACCACACCTGGCACCAGGGCCTGGAGGTGGGGATGGATGGTGTCCTGCAATCAGCTGAGAATCATTTCTATGACCAGAAGCCCTGGAAGGTGGCCGTTCACCACCCCGAAACCCTGCACCGGGCTACGGTACACGACTATTTTTTCAATCTTTACCGGACCTTCAGAAGCTACCACCTGATCCGCGAATATGCCGATGCCCGTGGCGTCGAAATCATCAACGCCAGCCGTGTGACCTTCATCGATGCTTTCAAGCGTACGAACCTGGGCTTATGACCATCACGGTCGTTTTTCGACTCGATTTGACCGATTAATGGTTAGAAAATTTTCGGAAAGTGAATCATCCTTGCCTTAATCATGTGATTCTTTTGTATCTTTTTTTCGAATAGATGGCGGCAAGCTCGAAATCAACCTGGTCATCTACGTCAATGGAGTCTTCCCGACTCATGATAAATGCATAGGCCGAAGTGGGCAGGAAAAGCGTTTGCTCACTCAACATCCGGTCGATCCGACAAAAATAGATTGCGCCATTGAGACGGTAAAAGACAGGCAGTTGTTGCGATGGTGTCTTCTGCACCTGTTCAGTGATGAACCCGGTTAGCGACAGGTTCTCGGGAAGAGTATTGGCCCAAAGTGGCGAATGTTCTGTCTGACAGACTGATATGACGGCATCGGCATTTTTTGCTTCCAATAATCTTGCAGCCTGGCGGATATTTTCGGCCGTGCGGAGGGGCGAAGTTGGCTGCAGACAAGCCATGTGAGTCCAGGATACCTGGCTGCCACCCGTCAACTCCTTGACGGCGTGCGTGAGAACTTCTATGGTTGGTGTTGAATCAGTGGCCAGATTAGCAGGCCTGATGAAAGGAACCTCGGCACCATATTGGACGGCCACTGCGGCAATCAGGGGATCATCAGTGCTTACCACCACACGATCAAAAACTTCACTCCTTATGGCAGATTCGATGGTCCAGGCGATCAGGGGCTTGCCAGCCAGCGGCAATAAGTTCTTCCCGGGCAGGCGCTTACTGCCCCCACGAGCTGGAATGATCGCGATATAAGGTTGATAATCAGACATTAAAATTGGATTTAAATTCGAGGTTGGCCCGTTCATAATCAGCAGGATTGCCGATATCCATCCAAAACTCCCGAATCGGGAACGAGAGGGTGGTGAGTCCCTTTTCAACAGCCATCTCAAAGAGCCGGGTCATATCGAGCGCTTCTCCGGCGGGCAAAAGTCTCAACATTTCAGGACTCAGGACATAAATCCCGGCATTGACATAAAATTGCTGCACGGGCTTCTCCTCGATCGCCACAATGCTCTCCTTGTTGAGCCTGACAACTCCGTAAGGGACCTCCAGCCCGAACTCCCTGATGCACATGGTGGCGGAAGACCCGTTCCGGATGTGATAATCCATCAGGCTTTCCAAATCCACGGTGGTGAGGATGTCACCGTTCATCACAAAAAAGGGCCGATCGGGTTGAGATTCCATGAGTCCAAGTGCTCCGGCCGTTCCCATACGCTGATTTTCACTGATATAGCATATCTCCACACCCAACCTGGATCCATCGCCGAAGTGCTCTTTGATCTGATCAGATTTGTAATTTATCGAGATAGCAAACCGCGAATAGCCGTGCTTTTTGAACTGATAGATGACTGTCTCCAGGATCGGCCGACCGCCTACGCTGAGCATCGGCTTGGGGATATCGTTGGTGAGCGGCCGTAACCGCTGACCGAGTCCGCCAGCCATCAGGAAGACGAGATTGGGTTGCTTCTCCTTGCGGATCAGGTGGTCAATCTCGGCCAACCGCACCACAAATCCCTGCTCGTCAACGATCGGGATCTGATAGATGCGCCGGGATAAGGCTATCTCAATGATCTTTTCACGTGAGTCGGAAGCACTTGCCGTGACAGGATCCCGGTGGTAAATGCTTTCAATGGGGTCGTCCAGCGTGAGCCCCGAAAGGAATCCGCGACGGATATCGCCATCCGTGAGAGTCCCGGTGAGCCGGCCATCGGTATCGATTACCAGGGCAATCTTCATGGCTCCGCGATCGATCACCTGCAAGGCTTCACGAATGGTAGCCAAAGGGCTGATTTTTATCTCTTTAACCTCGTACACGTGGTTTAATTATCAAAGAAGGTTTTGGGAATCAGTTGATTGACGTCAATGCTCTTCAGAACAGCCACCACTTTCCTGGCAGCACCACCCTCCCCGTAAGGATTGGTGACCCCGGGAAGTTGACGGCGAAACTCATCGGAATAGATGGTTTTCAGACCTTTCAGGATAGCTTGCTTCTCACATTCGCAATCGATGACGGAAGCTGCACGTAGCCGTCCGTCCTGGCGATGCCCAATATTGAGAGTTCCGATATGAAACGCGGGAGCTTCGATGATACCGCTGGATGAGTTGCCCACCACGGCATCCACATGCCGAAGCGCCGATAGGTAGTTAAGCTGCCCCATTGATTTGATCAGGATGGAACGATGGCTATTCTGGCGCACAAACACTTGAATCTTCTCAACAATAGCTTTGTAGCCGGTGTCGGCGTTTGGGTGGGTGAAGATCAGATGGATATCCTCGAGCTGAGTAAGGGCTTTCAGGATCTCCTCCATCTGACTGGCGGCAGCATCGGGGTTGGTGGTGACGGGATGATAGGTGATTAGCAGATTCCTTTTCCCGAGTGTAAATCCAATGGCCTGCTCAAATTCTTCCCGCTCCAGAAGCTGGAGCCGATGGATATTGTCGATCCCCATGCCTCCAACCAGAAACACCCGGTCGGGATGCTCACCCATGCGAATCACCCGGTCGCGATAGTCCATGGCGGCAACAAAATGCAAATGTGCCATCTTAGTCACTGCGTGCCGGATGCTGTCGTCGATTGCCCCCAGGCTTAATTCTCCGCCATGAAGGTGGGCCATTGGCACATTGGCTATCAGCGCGGCAGTGGCAGCCCCCAGAATTTCAAATCGATCGCCTAACAAGACGATGAGATCTGGACGGAGCGTATGAAAAGCCGAAGCAAATCCATCTAATGCAACGGCCAGTGAATGAGTAATATCGGTGACCTTATCGCCTTTCAGCTGAAGGTCGAATTGACGGTCGATGCGGAAACCATCCTCACGAATCAAGTTTACCGTAGAGCCGAACTCAGGGGAGAGGTGGGTGCCGGTGACCACCAACTGGAGCTGGAGCTCTGGATCAGCCTGGATCTCTTTCATTAGCCAGAAGAGGAGGCCATATTCGGCGCGACAGGTGGTTACAACACAAATTTTTCTCATCAGATCAACTCGTCTTTTCGGTAATCCCTGACAGCAAAGGTACCGATAATCCGGTCCCACTCGAGCGAAGGAATGCCGGTTCCGGGTCTTTTCACTGTCAGGTTGTCTTCACTAAGCAATTCTCCCTCGCGGATATCGCACGCTGCCACAATACTTTTGCGTGCGGCCTGCATATTCATTTTCTCTCCGGCTGTGGGGTTTTTCCGGCCGCTACCCAGCGATGCTTCCACGTTTCGGATGGCTCGTACCATCGCAGCGAGTTCCTCCGGCTCGAGACTGGCCTTATGGTCGGGTCCCTCCAGGTTGCGGTCGAGGGTGAAATGTTTTTCAATGACTTGCGCCCCGAGGGCTACAGCCGCAACGGGTATTTCAATGCCTTGAGTATGATCCGAATAGCCGATTCGCACCCCAAATCGCCGTTTCATGGTGAGCATTGCTCTAAGGTTGACGCCGGAGTAAGGGGCGGGATATTCGGTGCTGGCGTGCAAGAGAGTCACCAACTCGCGAGGAAGACCCACCTGGTCGATGACCTCCAGCACCCGCGCGATCTCACGCATGGTGGCCATCCCGGTGCTTACAATAAGCGGTTTGCCATAGCCTGCCAGCTGCCGGATTAGTGGGATGTTGGTCAGGTCGCCCGACCCAACCTTTAAGCGCCCTACGCCCAAACGCTGGAGCAGAGCGGCACTGGCAGAATCGAACGGGGTGGAAAGAAAGCCAATGCCCTGCTTTTCACAGTGGCGAATGAGTTCAACATGAGCTTTGTCGCTGATTTCCAATTTCTTGAGCATGTCATACTGACTGCCGATGACGCCGGTATTGGCCTCCTGATAGGTTGCCTTTGGTGCATCACGGGTAACCAAGTGCTCCGTTTTGAAGGTCTGAAATTTTACAAAGTCGGCACCGCAATGGGCTGCCACTTCGACCATCTGGCGCGCCAGCAGAGGATCCCCATTATGGTTCACCCCGGCTTCGGCGATGATGAGGACAGGTTCTCTCATCGGATACGTTTTAAGGGGTTTCCAATATAAGTCCCAGATTCAGTGAGGGTTCTGAGGACTACCGATCCCGCTGAAACCAGACTGTCATGGGCAATGGCTACATCATTGGCTAACACCGTGTGGCTGCCGATAAACGTGCGACTGCCAACTGTGCATCGGCCGTTGAGGATGGCATAGGTAGAGATGTGGCAGTGGTCGCCGGTAACTGATTCGTGCTCCACCAGCGCCCCGGTGTTGATGATACAATTTTTCCCGACACGCGCTTCGGCGTTGATCACCGCATGATGCATCACGATCGTGCCTGAGCCGACAACAGCGCTGCGCGATACATGAGCATAAGGAGAAACAATCACCGGGAAATGCCCACCGAGCTCGGTAATACGGTCGAAAAGCCCAATCCTGGCCGCAGCACCGGATATCTGCCCAATGGTGATCAGAAACTCAGGGTAAATCTTCACGAGTTCAGGAAGGTCATCATCAGTCCCAATTATCGGGTACCCTAAGATCTTCTTATCTCGTTCAGAATCAGGAAATCCGCTGCTTTCCACAATGCCGGCAATATCGAATCGACCCTCCTCCAGGATGACATCGATACACGATTTACAATGGCCTCCCCCTCCAACCAGAAGAAGCTTTTCTTTCATATTGAGATTGTTTTAGACAAAGATATACTATTTGGCCCTGAAGGAGCGATATAGCTGTTTCCAGCGTTGATTCAGGTCGGGCGACACCTTGAAAATGAGTGTAATGGCTGCAAATACCAGAGAGATAGCCAAACTTCTGACGCCAATATCCAGAATTAGGGTCAGAATCGGCCTGTTGCTGTTGTTTAGATCGGGGATCAGGATGGCTGGTACATAGGCTGCAACCGCAACCAACAAAGTGGCGGCATGCCTCCAGGTGTAGGGCTGCATTTGGTACCGGAAAAGAAGAAAAAGATAGCGCATCAGTGCATAGACGAAGGAAGAAACCGCAGAGGCTAACGCCGCTCCAACAATACCAAAGGCAGGGATAAACAGAAGATTTGAAACAATGACCAATACTCCGAACAGAATCACAAACAGTGCCAGCATACGGTAATGGCTACTAGTGGTCATCACCGATCCACTAATCCCGGAAGTCATGATGAAGAGGTTAGATAACCCGATCCAGAAAATCACCCACTTGCCCTCTTCGTAAGAGTCGGGGAGGATGTGAAAGATATTCCCGATGTTGCCCCAAATCCCGACAAAAATCAGCAGGGCAAACAGAAGTTGGTGCAAACTTGTATCTCGATATAATCGATTGATTTCCTGATGATTATTATCCTTCCACAATTGAGCGACCACCACTGCGGAGATTTTCGAGACTGCTCTATTGGGGATCGAAACCAATGATCCAAAGATGAAGACCCTGCCATAGAGACCGGTAGCTTCAAGGCCGAGGAACGAATTGACCATGATCCGGTCGATATACAGGATCATGATATTACTGAAGGCAATGATCAGTCCGTAGGAGGCAACACTGACGAGCGACCGGGTCATTTCCCGGTTGAGGTGGGTTTTGTCGGGACGGATCACAAACTCTCCATCGCGGATTAACGATATCGTGATGAGGATGCCTGGTGCGGAGAGGGCGACGACATAGAGTAGAACGGTTCCACCGAAGCTGCACCATCCGGCCACGAACACCAGGAAAGCTACCAGGATAAACAGCCGCATCAGGAACTCCCTCAGGAAAATTCCTTTAACCGCATTCAGCAAAACTGCATAGTAAATATCGGTGACCAGATAAATCGCGGTGAAGATGGTGAGTGGGATGATGAAATCCATGTACCGGATAAACAGGAAGGATTCCTGCGCCTCGCTGTCGGCAATGATCCAGGGGCGCAGGAACCAATACACGATCAACGAGATGATCGTTCCGGCTATGGTAACCCAGAAAAGCAACCCGTAAAAGCCATGATGATGGTTGGACGGATTTCTAAACCAGGGGAAGAGCCTGTTGGTCACGTTGTTGAGCCCCAGGGTAGCCAGGGTAGCGAACACCAGCGACCAGGAGGTGAGCAGTTCGAGTACCCCGTTTTCGGCTTTGGTGAAAATGTGTGGTTGGAGCAACCCGGCTGTAATAAAGCCGACGACCACTCCGACATAGGAGAAGAATGAGCCCTTAATGCTCTGTTTTTCAACGATACCCATCCTTTTCGGAATTTGGACTAAAAGTAGCATTTTGGCCCGACCTTCCCTATCGTTACTTAAATCTTTGTAAATTAGACGCGGAAAAGCAGGAGGAATGAGGAACAAGCCACAAAAGGTACCTACCGTCAGATTGCGCAATTCGTACATTACGACTATTGTGAGCATCTCCCTGGTTTTGTTCCTGTTGGGAATGCTGGGGCTGTTGTTGCTCAATGCCAGAACCATCGGCGATTATGTCAGGGAAAACATCGGTTTCACGGTTATTTTGAAACGGGATGTCGTTGAGGCTGATCGTGCTGCGATGGAGAAACTGCTGGAAGATCACGCCGCCGTGAAAGAGTTTACCTTTATCACGGCCGAGGATGCGGCGGCGGAGTTACAGCAGGACCTAGGCGAGAACTTCCTGGAGTTTCTGGGAGAGAATCCGTTGCATCCAAGCTATAATCTGAAACTCAACGCTGCCTACGCCAATCCCGATAGCCTAGCCCTCATCGAATCGTTTTTGATGAAGCAAGATCCGGTGCATGAAGTCTCCTATCAGGAGTCGATGGTGCATCTGGTGAATGATAATCTCCGGAAAATCAGTGTAGTAATCCTTGCCTTTAGTATTTTGCTTTTTGTGGTATCCATCGCTTTGTTTAATAACACCATCCGCCTCATGGTGTATAGTAAGCGATTTATTATCAAGACGATGCAGATGGTTGGTGCCACTCGCGGCTTCATCCGACGTCCCTTCTTGGTGAGGGGGTTGATGCACGGAATCATTGGCTCGGCAGTTGCCACCTTTTTAATGATGGGGTTGATTCAGATTGCCAAGAAACGAATGCCAGAATTGCTGGTTTTCACCGACATGCAAACAGTCGGATCCTTGATTGTGTTGATATTCCTGATGGGCGTTTTGCTAACCTGGTTAACTACGGTGATGGCGGTGAACAAGTATTTAACGCTCGATCGAGATTCGCTATATTATTGATATTCCATTTACCATTAACGAAATAGATGAAACGAACCAAGACAGACGATAAAAGTGGGAAGAAAGAGCCCACTCCCGGCCGTTTCGTGTTTACGAAGCTCAATTACCAGTTGCTGATTGCCGGATTGATTGTAATGCTGATCGGATTTATGATGATGATCGGTGGCGGATCGGATAATCCGGAGGTTTGGGATCCGGGAGTTTTCAGCTTCAGGAGGATTACACTGGGACCGGTCATTTTGCTGATCGGATTTGTCATTGAGGGAGTGGCCATCATGTACAGGCCTAAGCCTAAAAAGGAGGATTAGTTTGTGGACTGGCTACAGGCTTTATTGCTCGGGTTAGTCCAGGGGCTGACAGAGTTTTTACCGGTGAGTAGTTCCGGTCATCTTGAGCTCGGCAAAGTGATTCTTGGTATTGAAACCCAAGAAGATCTAACGTTTACGGTAGTGGTTCACGGGGCAACAGTTCTTTCTACCATCATTGTTTTTTGGCGCGAACTCTGGCGACTTCTCCGGGGAGCTGTCCGCGTTAAACTGAATGAGGAGACCAACTACCTACTGAAAATAGGTGTATCCATGATTCCCGTTCTTTTTGTCGGAATTTTTCTGGAAGATTGGGTTGAGAGCTTTTTCAGCGGAAACCTGCTGTTTGTCGGGTCGATGCTATTGGTTACTGCCGTTTTGCTGGGGTTTGCCCACTTTTTTAAGCCCGGTAGCCAGGGTAAGCCTGTAACCTGGTTTTCGGCTTTTATCATCGGAATAGCACAAGCCGTGGCCACCCTGCCAGGGATCAGCCGCTCGGGCGCTACGATCAGTACCGCTCTTTTGCTGGGAACCGACCGTCGTGAGGCGGCACAATTCTCTTTTTTAATGGTGCTCGTCCCGATTATCGGAGCTAACTTACTTAAAATCAAAGATTTCGGCGAACAGGCTGCAGTAGCTACTGGTCAATCAACAACTGCTCTCCCCTTGATCATTGGGTTTATTGCCGCGTTCCTATCAGGTTTACTAGCCTGCTCCTGGATGATCAACTTGGTAAAAAAGGGAAAGCTCATCTGGTTTGCGGTGTACTGTCTGATCATCGGCGTCATAGCCATCATCGCCGCATAAATGCCTATGGATCAATCCACTAATTTACATTCCGCCTATCTCAATCCCGATTTTTGGACGTCGGGGCAGGTATTGTTATTCGACAAGCCACTAGGCTGGACCTCCTTTTTTCTGGTGCGGCGGGTTAGGACGTTGATTGAGCGTAACACCGGGATCAAAAAGCTCAAGGTGGGTCATGCCGGCACGTTAGATCCGCTGGCTACAGGATTAATGGTTGTTGCCACCGGACTGGCAACCAAGCGCATAGACGAGTTGCAGGCTGGGGATAAGGAGTATCTCGCTACTGTTCGAATCGGGGCTACCACCCCATGTTTTGATCTGGAGAAGCCGATCGACCAGCACTTTCCCTATGAGCATGTGGATCAGCGTATGGTGGAGGAGGTTTTGGAGCGACTAACCGGAGATATTGATCAGGTACCCCCCCTCTTTAGTGCTAAAAAGATCGAGGGTGTCAGGGCATACGAGATGGCACGATCAGGTAGTGAAAAGGTTCTTGAGCCCAAGCGAGTCAGGATTGATGAGATTCGGTTGATTAGCTTTACGCCGCCGGATATCCGTCTCCGGGTGA
>Ga0265294_10011168_pt1 | contig 10125 bp, 7 predicted proteins | sample MunlanPumphouse3_FD_192504 | JGI IMG/M metagenome (GOLD analysis project Ga0265294, IMG submission 192504) | Groundwater microbial communities from a municipal landfill in Southern Ontario, Canada - Pumphouse #3 | ecosystem: Environmental > Aquatic > Deep subsurface > Groundwater | place...
AAGGCATAAAAACGTGTAAAAAATGATTTATTTTTTAAGAAAAACGTGTAATTCTTCTTGCGGGTTGCCTGTGAATCTGTTAAAATGCAAGTGCACTACTGATTCATAGGAGGTGGTTATATGGAGCGAAATGCGATGAAACAGCTTCTTGCATGGAAGGATAGCCGCGACAGAAAGCCATTGATTTTGAAAGGGGCAAGACAGGTCGGCAAAACCTGGCTCATGAAGGAGTTTGGGGCTGCTTGTTATGATCATACCGTTTACTTCAACTTTGACGAAGAGGACGAACTAAAATCCATTTTTGAAGCTAATAAAAACCCGCAACGAATTCTTGAACTGTTAAGCCTGCTTAGCGGCGAAAAAATTGAACCCGGAAATACGCTGCTTATCTTTGACGAGATCCAAGAATGTCCCGAAGCCCTGAATACCTTAAAGTATTTTAAAGAAAAAGCAAACGAATATCATGTGGTTTCCGCGGGAAGTCTGCTGGGGACACTGCTGGCACAGCCCAAGTCTTTTCCGGTGGGCATGGTAAATATCATTAACCTCTATCCGCTGGCCTTTGATGAATTCCTCCGGGCAGTCAATAAGCCGCTTTACGACTACTACTGCAGGATCCAAAGCGGACAGCAGATTGAAGATATTTTTCACAATCGTCTGACCGAAATTTACCATTACTATCTAATTATTGGCGGTATGCCGGAATGTGTACAATCCTGGGTGACCGATAAGGATCCGCGCAAGGTCGAAACGATCCAACGCGAATTGATTTCCATCTACGAAAATGACTTTTCTAAACATAACGGCAAAGTCAACAGCGGACGGATTCTTTTGGTATTTCGTAGCATTGTTTCTCAGCTTGCGAAGCCAAACGAAAAATTCATTTATGACTGCCTTCGTGAAGGAGCCAGAGCGCGGGAGTTTGAAACAGCTATAGAATGGCTGGTATCGGCAGGCATGGTCAACCGGACCTACAACATCTCTAAGCCGGAGCACCCGTTGGCGGCCTTTGATAAGTTAAATAACTTCAAATTGTTTCTATTCGATACCGGTTTGCTCAAGTGTATGGCAGGGGTTGACAACAAAGCGATTCTGCTTACTTCCGACTTTCAGTTCAAAGGGCCGCTGACAGAAAACTTTATTTTACAGCAATTAAAGGGAAGCGTCTCCGTAGAACCGCGCTTTTATGCCGAAGGTTCCTTGGAGATCGATTTTATACTGCAGCGCGGGATGGAGATTATACCTGTGGAAGCAAAAAGCGGCAAAAGCAAATCCGCGGTCAGCTTTAAAGCGTATATTCGTGAGCGCCATCCGGTTGCCGCAATTCGTTTTTCGGAAATGAGCTATCGCAAGGATGGAGAAATTACAAATATTCCTTTGTACCTTGCCCCGCGGGTAAACGAATTGCTTTAAGAAGAGGCAAGCTGTGTTTCGGACACGCAGATACAAAAAAGCCTTGTGTGTTTTCAAAATTGAAAACCTACAAAGCTTGATAAGACAAGGGAAATTGGTGCGGAAGGCGGGACTTGAACCCGCACGCCTTACGACACACGCCCCTCAAACGTGCCTGTCTGCCAGTTCCAGCACTTCCGCAATTTTGTGCTTAAGTAATGTCTAAGCAACAAATATACTACCACGCGTAAGGTCTAATGTCAAGAAAGCAACGCAAATAAATCAGGTATAGTTTTTTGACAAACGATGTGAATTATTGTTGTATTTTAGTGTTATACCAGCTCATAGCCTTGTCGCATAATTCACTCAGAGTCATTTTTTCAAATAAATTTTCCTGCCATTTCGTATAATCAAAAGGCTCTCTAAGCACCATAGAAATAAAACGTTCTGCATCGACTTTTCCAAGTTTGTCAAGTAGAACATTCATCCCTTCCTGACGGATCAGGGAATCTGGTTTTTGTGTTCTGTCAGTTGTCATCAATTTCCCTCCGTTTCCAAAACAAATTCTAATGGGCTTAATACCTTAATTTCAGGGTCGTATGTTTTTTCTTTTCATTATGCATGGCTAGGGATAGGGGACACACCCGGCACTTATTCTCAAACACGTTTGAGGACAATTTTTGCCCTTGCCTAGGAATAAGTGCCGGGAATGTCCCCAACGTATATGCATTATGCATTATGCCTTATGCCTTCGGCGCGGCTTGGCTGATCTCCTCGGTTATGCCTGTGAATTTCTCGAAGTTTTTTCTAAAACTTAAAGCGAGTTGATGAGCTTGCGCTTGGTAATCCTGAGGATTAGACCATGTTTTTTCGGGAGTAAAAATTTCCTCCGGCACCTCAGGACAAGAGAGAGGCACTTGGAACCCGAAAAGCGGATCGAGACGGGAGGGCAAGGTTTCCAGTGTCCCTGCCAAGGCTGCTTTAATAATCGCTCTGGTGTGCGGTATTTTAAATCTTTGCCCGACACCATAAGGCCCTCCGGTCCAACCTGTATTGATCAAGTAAACGCGAGTACCGTGTTTGCTCATTTTTTCACCGAGCAGCTGGGCATATTTTACAGGCGGCAGCGGGAGGAAGGGTGCTCCAAAGCAGGCGGAAAAGGTAGTCTGCGGTTCTTTAATGCCTCTTTCTGTTCCCGCCAGTTTGCTGGTATATCCCGAGAGAAAATGGTACATGGCTTGATTTTCATTAAGGATGGCGACAGGAGGAAGAACACCGAAAGCATCGGCCGTCAGGAAGAAGATCACTTTCGGGTGTCCCGTCATGCTGGGCGTTAGGGAATTGGGTATGTATTCCATAGGATAGGCTGCTCTCGTATTTTCTGTGATCGCGGCACTGGCAAAGTCAATTTCCCGCGTTTTTTCATCAATGACGATGTTTTCCAGAACGGCACCGAAACTTAAGGCGTTATATATTTGCGGCTCATCCACAGGGCTAAGGCCGATACATTTGGCATAACAGCCGCCTTCGATGTTAAAGATTCCTTCATCAGACCAGCCATGCTGGTCATCACCTACTAAGCGCCTGGCTGGATCAGTGGAAAGAGTCGTTTTTCCGGTGCCGGACAGCCCGAAGAAAAGGGCGGCATTGCCTTTAGTATCAACATTAGCCGAACAGTGCATCGAAAGTATATTTTGGAGAGGGAGCAGATAGTTCATCAGTGTAAAGACCGATTTTTTAATCTCTCCGGCATAAGAGGTTCCCGCGATTAAAATCAGTTTTTCCGTTAAATTAAGAGCAACGACCGCTTCGGAATTTGTGCCGTGTCTGGACGGGTCTGCTTTAAATGCGGGGGCGGCGATGATCTGATAATCCGGTACAAAATTTTGCAGTTCCTCCGGAGTCGGACGAATAAAAAGATGACGGGCAAAGATGTTTTGCCAGGCCGATTCGTTAATAAAACGTAAATTTAAACGATGCTGCGGGTCGGCACCGCCAAAACCGTCAAAAACAAAAAGTTCTTTACCTTTTAAATAAGCCGTCATATCGGTAAAAAGTCTTTGGAAGTTCTCCGGCGAGATGGGTTTGTTGATCTCCCCCCAGTTGAGGATTTCATTGCTTGTTTGATCCTGCACAAAAAACTTGTCATGCGGTGACCTTCCCGTGTATTTGCCTGTAGTGACACGTAAAGAACCTTTCTTGGTAAGGATGCCTTCTTGGCGTTGCATAGCCGTTTCCATCAATTCCGGCAGGGAAAGATTAAACTTGACTTGAGGATTTTGTAAAATTTGCGTAATTTCATTTTTTATTAACATAACATGCCTCCCTAAAAATATTATATGGAAAAGATTATATCATAGTTATCCTCTCAATGTATATTCTAAAATAGCTGTTGACACATAAATATGAAAAGTATCGGCAAAATGTCTTTGTCAAGAAGAAAAAATTAAGAGGGGCGGAAGGTTTGATGACTAAGGCTAAAATCAGAAAAATGTTCCCGGGAAATAATAGCAGTGTGGGTTTTTATTCTTTTTACGATGAGGTCATTAATTTCCCGGCCGCGAAGGTGTTTATTTTAAAAGGAGGTCCCGGGACGGGTAAATCCACGCTGATGAAAAAGATTGGGGCGGTAATGTTTAAGCGGGGGTATGACCTCGAATATCATTATTGTTCCTCTGATCCCGATTCTTTAGACGGCTTGGTGATCCCCTCTGTGCGGATAGCTGTTTTAGATGGCACCAGACCTCATGTTATTGAGCCGAAAAACCCCGGTGTGGTAGAGGAAATTGTGAATCTGGGGGATTTTTGGGATGAACATCTTTTGCTGAAAAATAAAGAAAAGATCATGGAGCTGAACAAGCGGAAAGCACGAATGTTTCAGTTGGCTTATTCTCATTTGCGGGAAGCCCAAATAGTGCAGGATGAATTGGAAAGTTATTATCAGGAAGCCGTTGATCCGGTTCGTGTCAGGAAGTTGTGGCAGCAAGTGAACGAGGCTGTTTTTCGAGAGGTGCCTCCGCAGTTTGCACAACCGGCTAAAGTCAGACGGCTGTTTGCCAGTGCTAATACCCCCGGTGGTTATGTTCATCATCTGGACAGTATTTTGCAGGAGGCGCGGCTTTTGTATCTTTTGCAAGGCGAACCGGGGACGGGGAAGGAGGAGTTTTTAAAGTCTGTTTATCGGTGGGGTACCGGTCGGGGGCTAACCTGTGAAGTATATCATTGCCCTTTCCAACCCCGAAGAATGGAGCTGCTCTATTTCCCCCCACTTAGCGCAGGTTTTCTGCGTGTAGAGGAGCCTTTAAAGTTTGAGCCGGGCAATCTTCCTGAACTTCAAGATTGTCGGGAAGTAAATTTTAATCAAGATCTCAATACAAAAATCCTGCAAATTTATCAGCAAGAAATAAAGGAAGCCAAGAGCCGCCTCTTTGCTTTAAGAAAAAAAGCTTGGGATAAATTAAAGGCGGCGCAAGAAGTACATGGCTATTTGGAAAGATTATATCTTCCGGCGATGGATTTTGAGGCTGTTAACCGTAAAGGAGAAGAGGTATTGCAGAAAATCCAGTCTTATCTTAACTCTTAACTAAAATGTTCAGTGCTATTTTTTAATATATGGTGAGATATTGATCCAGTTCCCACTGATGAACTTTAGTCATATATTCGTTCCACTCCTGCTGTTTTGCCTCCAGGTAGCGGTTCAGCACATGAGGGCCGAGAGCTTCTTGGATAAGTTCATCGGCCGCTAAGGCTTGCAGTGCTTCGTGCAGTGTGCCGGGCAGTGTTGTGATGCCTTCCGCTTTCCTTTCCCGTTCGGTCATCGTATAAATATTGCGATTACAAGGTTCGGGCGGCAGCAGTTTATTTTTGATCCCGTCTAATCCGGCCATGACTACAACGGCTAGAGCCAGATAAGGGTTACAGGTGGGATCGGGGCTTCTTAATTCAATTCTGGTGGAAGACCCGCGTTTCGCCGGGATACGAATGAGGGGGCTGCGGTTTTGGGTGGACCAGGCGATATATACCGGAGCCTCGTAACCGGGGACAAGCCGTTTGTAGGAATTTACGGTAGGATTGGTAATGGCGGTGATTGCCCCCGCGTGTTTAAGGATACCCGCGATATAATGTAACGCGTCAGGGCTTAATTGATGAGGCTGGCTTTCATCCCAGAAAGCATTGTTTTCACCTTGAAAAAGAGACTGGTTCATGTGCATCCCGTTACCGGCTTTCCCGAAAATCGGTTTAGCCATGAAGGTAGCGTGTAAACCGTGGCCCTGGGCGACAGTGCGTACCACCATTTTAAAGGTAATAATCTTATCGGCAATATCCAGGGCATCGGCATATTTGAAATCTATTTCATGTTGACCGGGCGCAACCTCGTGATGTGACGCTTCAATTTCAAAGCCAAATTTTTCTAAGGTTAAGATCATTTCACGGCGTGCTTTTTCCCCTAGGTCAACAGGAGAAAGATCGAAATATCCGGCTTTGTCATGGGTGAGTGTTGTCGCCGAGCCATCCGGGGCGGTATGAAAAAGGAAAAATTCCGCTTCCGGCCCGATCTTAAGGGTATACCCCATTTTTTTAGCGGTATTAAGGGCGCGTCGTAAGACATAGCGGGGATCGCCTATAAAAGGGGTCCCGTCGGCATTATAGATGTCACAGATCAGCCTGGCGACAGCTCCTTCTTCAGCCGTACTCCACGGGTAAATGATAAAGGTATTCGGGTCGGGATGAAGATACATATCTGATTCTTCAATTCTGACAAATCCTTCAATAGAGGAACCATCAAACATCAGTTCATTATTTAAGGCTTTTTCTAGCTGTTTGACGGTAATAGAAACATTTTTAGGGATCCCTAAAATATCTGTGAATTGCAGCCGGATAAATCTGACCTTATGTTCGGCAACAAGCTGTAAAATTTCTTCTCGGGAAATGGTAGGCAAAAGAAACAACCCCTTTTTTTAGTTTAAGTATTTTCATTATTGTAGCAACTTTTTCCCCTCTTTGGCAAGCTTTTCACCTTAAAAGAAGATTTATACGTTAAGTTTTACTTCTGTCGATCGGGACAAGATGAGGCTAGATGACAATAGGGGCAAGTTTGGGCACTACAGCATGGTTTTTTAGCGAAACCTTCAGCGGCAGGAGGAGAATCATAGCTTCTGGGCACAGGAGTTTTACTCCAACCCAGAGCGGCCGTAACTGATTTCATCGGCTGCAAGAGAAAATAGGCGGTTGCCGTAAGCCCGATTTTTTCACTTTCGATGCTGGCCAGGAATTCTTTTTGCCGGTGAAGGGACCAGTCGCCATAGCCCGGACTGAAACGAGCCGTAGGGAAATAGCCTTTACGCTTGATTTGTGTAGAAAGGTAAAGATCTAATTGTTCGGTGAAACATTCAATAGCTGTAGAAGCCACGGCATCGGCAATCAGTGCTTCGGCTGGATTTTGCGGGCTTAAATGAGCAAGAAGATGATCGATTTCTTGACCTAGTGTTGTTCCCAAAAGGGTGATGTGGTCACAGGTCTTGAAATGTTTGGAAGTATTGACTCCTGCTAAAAGGAGGGGTGAGTTTTCTAAGCTAATTTTCCCCGGCTCCCAAGCTTTTACGGAAAAAGTTTTCCAGATGCCTAGCGGTTGAGCTTTTTGCTTGATTTCTTTCAAGTAATATTCAATAAGCTCTTTTTCCTGAGGAGAAGGTTCTTTGTTCATCCCCAGAAAAGGTAAAACTTCTTGGTAAGTCAGGGTTAAAGGAATTTTAAAAAGGTTCATCTTCACCTCTCCTTGCTTCGTCGCCGGTTAAGAGCCTTTGCACTACTTTGATTGTTTCTACGGCATCTTTCCCATAGCCGTCAGCACCTATGCGGCGGGCATATTCTTTGGTTACGACGGCTCCGCCGACGAGGATTTTTACAGGCAGTTTTTCTTTTCTCACCTCTTTAATCACTGTTTCCATTTCCATCATCGTTGTTGTCATTAAAGCACTTAAGCCGATTATTTGTGCTTTTTCTTTTTGGGCGGCGCTAAGAAAAGCCGAGGCCGGTACGTTTTTCCCTAAATCAATGATTCTATAACCATGGTTTTCTAAGAGGGCTTTGACAATATTTTTGCCGATATCGTGGATATCGCCTTTGACTGTACCGAGGACAATCGTGCCTTTGTTTTCTAAAGCGGCAGCGGGCAGTTGTTCCCGCAGGTAGGAAAAGGCTGCTTTAACGGCTTCGCTGGTTAGCAGCAGTTGCGGCAGGAAGATTTCGCCTTGTGTAAAAAGGCTGCCTATTTTCTCTAAAGGGGGAATAATCCCTTCATTAATGAGGCTTAGAGGGTCTGTCTCTGTAGTAGCAAGAAGTTCTTGCAGTAGAGGGATCAGCGGTTCTTTTTGTCCCTGTAAAAGATAGGTGTGGAGTGTCGTCAGGGAGACGGTTTTAGTGCCGGAGCCGTTGGGCGTTGTCTTTGTCTTCGTATTAGCAAGAGCAGAGGGTACGGTTGCTTTACCTGTTATGTGCAGATAATTTCTCGCTCCCGGATCACGTGCGGTAAGGAGAGCTCCGGCAGCCAAAGTTCCGCTGATTCTGGGATCATGGGGATTGGCAATGGCGGCATCCAGACCGGCACCTAGCGCTAAAGCCAGAAAAGTGTTATTCAGCCAGGAACGCTGGGGTAAGCCGTGGGAAACATTGCTCAGACCTAAAATGCAACTGACCCCCAGATGTTTTTTTACTAAATGAATCGCTTTGATTGTTTCTAGGGAAAGGGCAGGATCAGTGGCTGCTGTCAGGACTAAGCAGTCAATAAGGATATCCTCTCTGGCTAGACCTGTTTCCAGAGCGCGGGCGACAATTTTTTCGGCAATTTTCAATCTGTCTTCGGCCTTGGCGGGGATCCCTTTTTCGTCAAGGGTCAGACCTAAAACGGCCGCCCCGTATTTTTTGGCTAAAGGCAAGATTGTTGTAAGGCTTTTTTCTTCACCATTGACAGAGTTAATCAGGGCTTTCCCTTGGTATTCTTGGAGTCCTTTTTCCAGAGCCGCCGGGTCGGTACAGTCTAAGACCAGAGGTATGTCTAAGGCCATCTGCAGTTGTCTGATGCTCTCTTGCAGCAGCTCACCTTCGTTAAGTTCCGGTAATCCCACATTTAAATCTAAAAGATGGGCGCCTTTTTCTGCCTGGTCATAACCTTCTTGGCGGATCAGGTCCCATTCGTTTTCCCGAAAAGCTTGGGCAATACTTTTACGTGCCGTAGGATTAATCCTTTCGCCAATCAGACGGGGTAATTCGCTTGTCCCTAAGGTGACAACCTTGGTGCGGCTGGCTAAACGGGTGGGAAATTTTTTGTTTGTCGGGATATTGCCCTGTTTTTCCGGAGATAAGGCGTATAGTTTTTCGTTCATCGCTTGGATATGTTGCGGAGTACTGCCACAACAGGCCCCGAGTAAGCGGACGCCTAATTGCAGGAAGGGTTTGACGAAGCCGGCCATTCTTGCCGGCGTTTCGCGGTAGACTGTTTTCCCTGCGATCAGTTCAGGTATGCCGGCATTAGGTTCTACCAATAAGGGCAGGTTGGTGGCTTGGCTGTAGGCTTCCATAATCGGCAGTAGTTCTTGCGCCCCCGTTGAGCAGTTAGCCCCGATCAGGTCGGCCCCCATAGCTGCGAGGACTACGGCAGCCGTTGCCGGAGGAGTTCCGGTGAGGGTTCGTCCCTGGGTATAGGTTAAGGAACAGGCGACGGGAAGGGACGTAAAGTTTTTCGCGGCATAAAGAGCGGCGCGGGCTTCCCCCAAGTCGGAAAAGGTTTCGAGAAAGAGGAAATCAACCCCGCCTTCTTGCAGTGCTTCCATTTGTTCGCGGAATACTTCTACTAATTGAGACCAAGTGTAGGCACCGAGGGGAGCGGGGAAATGACCGGTAGGACCGACTATACCGGCCACAAAAGCCTTTTCCCCGGCCACTTCTCTTACTAATTCAGCCGCGGTTAGATTGGTTGCTCTTACCTGGGATGAGGCTTGATATTCTTGAAGCTTTAAGCTGTTGGCGCCAAAAGTATTGGTTTGCAGTACTTGTGCCCCTGCCGCAAGGTAGGCTTGATGAATTATTTTCAGCTTTTCCGGGTGGGAGAGCATCCACAGCTCCGGACTTTCTCCCGGCGGGAGCCCTTTTTGGGCGAGCATTGTTCCTAGCGCACCATCACCCAGCAGCACTTTTTCTTTTAAGGAAGATAAAAATTTTGACAAGGGCGAACACCTCCTAATTTAACTAATTCTAGCCGAGAAGAAGTCTTTAAGTCAATATCTTAGCTTTATTTTGGCATATTCCTGCCGCAGGGACAATATATTTTATGTAGGGAACGGTACCCTCACCGTTCCGTCTGGTAAGAATATCTTTTAGTTAAAGAGAGAAAAAGGAGGATAAAGCATGGGTAAATTATGGGAGCCGAGAGAACCTTATTCTTCTCGAAACTTTAACCATAAACTGTGGCCGTTGCGGGAAAAACGGCGGATGCGTCATTACGGGCGGAAGCTGGTACTGCAAACCTTAGCTGCATTGTTCATCTTTGTGCTGATTTGGGGTGTGTTTCGGTTGGAAGCTCCGGCCATGGTTCCTGTGCAGGGGAAAATCAGGATTTGGTTCACACAGGATTATGACATTGAACCGGTCATCAAATTTTTTAGCAGTGTCGGGCTTTGGGGTGATACTTTGGAAAGAGCTGCTTTTGAGGTTGTGACAACCTCAGAGGTTGCCGAG
>Ga0265294_10011170_pt1 | contig 10124 bp, 4 predicted proteins | sample MunlanPumphouse3_FD_192504 | JGI IMG/M metagenome (GOLD analysis project Ga0265294, IMG submission 192504) | Groundwater microbial communities from a municipal landfill in Southern Ontario, Canada - Pumphouse #3 | ecosystem: Environmental > Aquatic > Deep subsurface > Groundwater | place...
AAATTATGATAAAATTTTATATATGAATAGTTTTGCTACATATAATCTAATACCGGATATTACATTTATAATGGACATTCCGGTATCTGAATCCATAAAAAGAATTATGCATAAAAAATTAGATAGGTTAGAACAAGAACCGGAAGAATTTCATAAAAATGTGCGTGATGCCTTTTTAAAACTTGCTTCTAAAGAAAAAAGATTTATTATTTTAAATGGGATGCAATCAATTGATACCATTCATCAAGAAATTATAGATATTATATATAGTCAGTTTATTAAATAAAGGAGTTTTATATGATTAAATTTATCCGTTCAAATAAGGTTGCTTTTTATGCAATCATATTTATTTGGGTATTAGCAGGCAGTGTAATTTTTAATTATTCTTTAGCAGATGCCTCAAATACAAATACAGAACAACAAGATTATTATAAGTATATTAGACTTTTTTCTGATGTCTTAATCAAGCTTAGAGAAAATTATGTCGAAGAGATTTCTTTTAAAGAACTCATAGAATATGCTGTTGATGGTATGCTTGAAGATGTTGACCCTCATACTACTTTTTTCTCTCCTGATGATTTTAAAGATTTCACTACCAACACAATGGGAGAATTTGGCGGATTAGGTATCACGATTGACAGACAAGGTGATTATATAACGGTTGTTTCTCCTATTGAAGGCACTCCTGCTTATAAAATGGGTATTCAAGCCGGAGATAAAATTGTTAGCGTAGATAATGAAAATGTAGTTGGAATAAAAACCGAAGATGTCATTAAAAAAATGAGAGGAGAGAAAGGGTCTCGTGTCTTGATTGGCATTCAAAGACCGGGAGTAAAAGAAGTTCTTGATTTTGACATTATCAGAGATATTATTAAAATTAAAAGTATTCCTTATGCATTTAAATTAGATAACGGAGTTGGTTATATCAGAATTAGACAATTTAATGCAAACACTACTATAGAGTTACGACAAGCTATTGACGATTTGGAAAATGAAGGCATAAAAGGTCTATTAATAGATTTAAGATTTAATCCGGGGGGTTTATTAAACGAAGCTGTTGACACTGTTAATGAATTTATCGGACCGGATAAATTAGTCGTTTCGACTCAAGGAAGATTAAGAGAAACTAATCGTGAATATTTTACAAGATATAATCGTATGCGTTCAGGTTACCCTGTTGTAGTTCTAATCAATGAAGCAAGTGCAAGTGCTTCAGAAATATTTGCCGGTTCTTTACAAGATTGGGATAAGGGGCTTGTAGTAGGTAAAACATCATTTGGTAAAGGCTCTGTTCAACAATTATATCCCTTAGTAGAAGGTTATGGACTTAAAGTAACTATATCAAAATATTATATCAAATCAGGCAGATGTATCCATAAGGATATTAATGACAAGTTATTACGTGGTAAAGAAGTCACTGAAGAAGAAAAAGAAGCCATTGAAAAAGAAAACAATGAACACCTTTACTACACCGTTAACGGCAGAGAAGTCAAAGGCGGTGGAGGAATAGTACCTGATATTGAAATTTCATCTGAAAGACTAACTCAATTAGAAATGGACATCAGAAGAAAAAACCTTTTCTTTGATTTCAGCGTGGATTACTACTCCAAATTTAAAGACGAGATAGAAGAAGACTTTATCGCTACGCCTCAACTTATCGAAGAATTCCTCACTTACGGAAAAGGTAAAGGACTTACCTACGAGTCAACACAACTTGATAGTGCCTATAATTTTATTCAAATTTCCCTTTCAAAAGATATTATTGACAAAAAATATGGTGAAATTGTCGGATATAAAAAAGCTATCCCTTTAGATACTCAACTTGCAGAAGCTATCGCTCTCTTTGATAAATTTGAGACTCTCGAAGAAATGTTTGAATATGCTAAAGACTTAAAAAATGAAATAAAATCAACAGAATAATTAATTATCATTAATACTTTTATGCGTATGAAGCCAATTCATACGCTTTTTTTTGTGAAATTGTCTTGACTTTTTCATAGTATTTGACTAAACTCTTCTTAAAGGAGATTAAAATATGAAACTAAAAACCAAAATCATTAGGATGTTAATCGGAGCAGTTGTTATTCCCGTAACCTTAATCTGTATTATTGTTTCATTTTTGTTAACTGACTTATCAAAAAATGTTTTCACTGATTACACAAGTGTTGTAATCAATGCAGTTAATACCGGTATCAACTTATTTATAACAGAAGCGAAAAATAATGCAAAAATGCTTTCTCAAAACCCAATAATCAAAAATGCCGATAACTCAATTACTTCTTATGCTCAAACTTCAAAAGCTGCAAAATTAAATGCTCGAAATGCTGATTTTATAGAAAAATCTATCTGGGGACAACTATCATTAATGCAAGAAACTCACCCTGATTATGTCGAAGTATTTCTTGGAACCAAAGAAACAGGTTTCGTCTCAACAGGTGAATATGAAATGCAAGCCGGATATAATCCTGTTAGTAGAATCTGGTACACTATCGGAAGAGATAATCAAAACAAAATTAATATGACTGAGGCTTATTTATCTACCACAGGTCAAGTAGTTATTAGTTTAACAAAGGCATTTACCGATAACAACAATCAATTTGCCGGAGTGGTTGGTTTAGATGTATCTTTAGATCAGCTTACAAACCTTGTTAATAGTATAAAACTTGGTGAAACAGGATTTATAATGTTGATTCAAAATGATGGTACAATCTTAGCTAATCCTCACTCAGAAGAATTAAATTTTAAAAATTTATCTGATTTGGGCGATGACATTAAACACTTAAATGATATATCTGAAGGTATTACTAAAGTAAATATTGACAATGAAAGTTATCTCGCAATGGTTTATTCTTCACCTCAACTCGGATGGAAAATAATTGGCTTTATGCAAAACTCTGAGATAATGAGCAATACTTACCAAGTATTAATGATTTTAATTATTATTGCCATTGTCTTTGCCATAGTATTCACAATATTTGCATATATAATGTCAAATCAAATGACTAATCCTCTAATCAAAACAACTGAGACACTAAAATATCTTGCTCAAGGTGAGGGCGATTTAACCCAAAGAATTGAAGTCTTAAGCCAAGACGAGGTCGGAGAACTTTCCACTTGGTTTAATAAATTCTTAGATAATATGCAAAATATGATTAAAGATATTACCGAAGTGACTGTCTCATTGGTAAGTTCTGCAAAAGATGTAGCGAGAGCATCAGAATCCGTAAGCTCAACCTCAATAGAAATGAATCAACAAGTAGAAGTTGTCTCTGCAGCCTCAGAAGAAATCAGTGCAAATGCTAACACCATCGCTGCCAGTGCCGAACAAGCAGCTACAAATGTGAAAAACGTTGCCAATTCATCCGAAGTTATGTCCTCTAATATCAATATGGTAGCGGCGGCATCTGAACAAGCTTCAGTTAACGTTACTACTGTATCCAATGAAGTTAATCAAGTTAGTGCAAATATTGAAGACATCACTAAAAGAATTGAAGAAGTTGTCAATACAGTTCAACAATCAGCTGCCGCAATCGAAGAAATGTCAAGCTCTTTAAGCGAGGTTTCTCACAATACCCAAAATGCAAGTAAAATCTCTAACGAAGCTGATAACCAAGCAAAAGAAACCGGCCTTGTAATGGAAAACCTTAAAAAAACCGCTGTCGAAATCGGCAAAATTGTTAAAGTTATTAATGACATAGCTGATCAAACTAATATGTTAGCTCTCAATGCCACTATCGAAGCTGCCAGTGCCGGTGAAGCAGGTAAAGGCTTCGCTGTCGTTGCTAATGAAGTAAAAGAACTCGCTAAACAAACCGGTGAAGCAACAGGTAGAATCGCTGCACAAATTGAAGAAATCCAAAGTACTATCGGTACAGCTGCAACTTCAATCAATTCCATCACTACAGTCATTCATAACATCAATGACATAAGTAATACTATAGCAACTAGTGTCGAAGAACAAACTATTACTATCAATGAAATTGCACACTCTATTAGCATTGCTGCAGACAATTCTATACAAGTAGGAAATTATGCTAAAAAAATAAATCAATCAACCGAAGGTATTGATAGAAACGTATCCGAAGCCGGTCAAGGCGTTGCTGAAATAGCTAAAAACTCTGCTCATGTAGCCGAAATCGCTAATGAAGTTTCAAGAAATAGTATTGAAGCAAGTCAAGGTGTTACCGATATTGCTAAAAATACCACCGAAATCACTGCCGGTATTGACGAAATTACCAGAAACTTAACCGGTATTATGTCAGCCTCAAACCAAACCTCTAATGAAGCTGTTAATCTTAAAAGTTCTTCCGGAGCTTTAAATGATTTAGCCGGCAAATTAGAAAACTTAATCAAAAAATTTAAAGCTTAATAGATATACAAATATTTACTCTTTGAACTCGATTTTTATCTGAGTTCAAAGAGTTTTTTTCTTTTATATTAATTAAAAAGGATGTTAAAATAATTATGTTGTGTGAGCATCCTTGCTTGCACTTGTATTAGTTGTGCGAGCATCCTTGCTTGCACTGGTATTATGTTGTGCGAGCATCCTTGCTTGCACTTGTATTTCCAAAAAACCGGAAGATGTTATCTAAAAATGCAAAAATGTTCTACAAGCTTCCAGCTTGTAGTTTCATAAAATATTAAATATCTATCTTTTATGTTTTTGAGTGCAAGCAAGGATGCTCGCACAACAGTAGCTTTGAGTGCAAGCAAGGATGCTCGCACAACAGTAGTTTTGAGAAAGACTTTAGAAGTTCTTGAATTATGCATAATATTTCTCAACAACCTTCATTAACATAAATAATTGATTACAATACAGTTAGGTTAATGAAGCTACAAGGGACCTCCAGGATGCTTTAAAGCATCCTGGAGGTCCCTTGTAATTCTATCGTAACATATTTGTTGAAAAGATAACAACTATCAATAATTAATGTACTTAAATCCTTGATAATGATCTATTAAAAACAGGGATATCCTTTCAACACCTATTTGTAATCTTTTTTATCAATATCTTTCAAACAAAGTTTTAAAAAAGAGTTGACAGTTTTACTTGAAGAAAAAACAATAAATAAAATTGAAATTTAAAGGATTTATATGGAAAATGAATATATTTTTTCAGAAGATGTAATTATCAAAGATACCAGAAATGTAATCAACATTTTGATAAATACAGAAAAAAGATATATTCCGAAAGCCGAATATGTTTTTAGAACTTTTTGCAGCATTTTAGGGCTTAAGCCTTCATTTTTTTATAATTATGCTTACGAAGAGATTCATGTATATTATGGGCAAGATTTTAAAAATGATTATCCTGTAAATATTTATCATAATCCAAAAGCGGTTGATTTTTTTGATCAAATTAAACTATATCCTAATGAAGATATTAACCAAGTTTTATATCAAGATATATATATTCCCTTTTTATTTTCACTACCCGGAAAGATTTTTGAAATATCTAATAAAAAAGTTATTATAAAAAAAGATATCATAACCTCAGCTTTTTATTTTCTTACTTGCTGGCAAGAATATGTTGATGAACAAAATCTAATCCCCGGTGACAGATATGACTATCGCCAATCATTACAAAATTATTTAGATTTAACTGAAATTCCGGTGGTTGACTACTATTGCCAAATCTTTGAAGTAACCTTAAAAATAATTTTAAAAAAGTTTGCCAACAAAAAAAAATGGCCTAACAATGCAAGCTTTTGCTTAACACTTTCCCATGACATTGATTACTATAATTTTTGGAATAAAAAACATCTGAATATGGTATATAAACACAATCTAAAAAAAATGAAAAAAAACTTTATCAGTGCTTTATATAAAATTGTTGGCCATTTCATTACCAAACAATGTCTTTGGAATCCGGAAAAAGCACTTAGCTCTATTTTAAATTATGAACAAAAACTAAAAGTAAACTCTACTTCTTTCTTAATGAGCCAATCCGAAATCTTAGACGAAAGGCAAGCATATTTTAATGATGAACAACAGTTAAAACAAATTATAAAGATTTTTCAAAAACATTCAGTAGGACTTCATGGAACTAAAGCTGCAAGCGTAGATGAAGATCTATTAACAGAACAACTTATTTTAATCAATTCTTATGATTTTGCTGTCAAAGGATATAGGAATCATTTTCTAAGCTTTAATTATCAAAAATCTTTTAAAATATTAGAACAAGCCGGATTTGTGTACGATGCTACATTAGGTTTTTGGGAAAATATCGGCTATAGAGCCGGCATTTCACTACCTTTTTACCCCTTTAATATTAAAGAAAACAGACCTTTTAGTGTCTTGGAAATCCCTCTAACTATAATGGATGTAACTCTCTTCACAGAAAAGGCAATGAATTTATCATACAATTCAGCCAAACACAAAATAAAAAAAATTGTTAATAACACTCATATAAATAATACTCATCTATCCATACTTTGGCATAACAACACATTTGATTGCATAGACTATCCTTATTGGCAAAAACTGTACTGGGAAATTATCAGATATTCTAAAAGAAAAAATGCTTGGATTTGCTCCTTAGACGACTTAGCAAATTATTGGATTACTGAATAAATAAAAATAAAAGGCTATTGAATAACTATGTCGTGCGAACATCCTCCGGAAACGTGTAAAACAATGTTTATTATTATTCAACAACCTTCTAAAGTCTCAAAAAATATAAATACACTGTAACAAAATGAATCAGTTCCTGTTATAGTATTTTATTATGTAACTAAAACCTTAATATCAATCCACATATCCTTATAAATTTCAATATATTAGGAACTACGCCTCAATATTCATAAGTTTATTCAAAAAATTGTTGACAAAATTGTCATAGTAATTACAATTGACAATAACTTAATAAAAAGGAGTATTAAAATGAGGATTGATTTATGTATTAAACATCATAAATACTCGTCTTTTAATGCTCTTATAAGCCATTTATAAGAAAGGATGGATATTTATGAAGAAACTAAGTTTTGTATTAGTTCTACTTGCATTAGCAAGTATGTTAATGGGGCAAGTCCTTATGAATGAAGGATTTGAAGGAACAACATTTCCTGAAGGCTGGTCAACCCATAATGCGGGAGTAGGCAATGAATGGACAATTGTAGCTACAGGAGGAAATCCCGATGCAACAATGAGGTATCAGTGGCATTCAAGTAATGTAGCAAATGCCTGGGCGTTTTCTGCAGGCTTAGAACTAGAAGCAGGAAATAGTTATGTTATTAGTTTTGATTACAAAACAAGTACTTCATTTCCTGAAAATTTAAAAGTTACCCTTGGTACTGCACAAACTGTTGATGCTCAGAATGTAACTTTGTTTGATGAATCAGGAATAGCAACATCAACTTTTTTAACTGCAGAAATACCTTTTGCTCCTGAAACTAGTGGCACCTATTATCTTGGTTTTAATTGTTACTCGGCAGCTGATATGTTTAATATTTTTGTTGATAATATTAAAGTTGAAACTCTTTTAGCTAACGACTTAATTGCACAGTCAATCACAGGAAATATAACTCCAACAGCAAATAATGTTTATGATTATGTAATTACGGTATTAAACTACGGTACAGTTACTGCTGAATCTTATACTGTAAATTTAATGCAAGTTGTTGAAGGTGGAGATGATTTAGTATTAGGCACTGAACCGGGCTCAAACCTTTTAGCTGCTCAAGAAGCTGAACATTCAATAGCTTGGACCCCTACTGTTAGCGAAAATTATCAATTATATGGCAAAGTTATCTATGATAATGATGAGAATTTAGCTAATAACACTACAAACGTACTTAATGTAAGTGTACAACCTGAAGGCACAGTAATGGCTTACATTGGTAATCCTGCCAGCACTACTACAGCTACTAATCCTCCATTAAATTTCTACTATAAAAGCAGTGTATCTCAAACTATCTACTTAGAAAATGAAATCAATGCAGGTGGATTAATTGAATCTATCTCTTATAATTTTACAGGTTACGGAGATATTCCTGAAGGTTCTCCTGTTTCTATTTATATGGCTACAACTGATCTTGAAGTTTTTGAGACTAATGCTGACTGGATTCCTTATGAAGAATTTACCTTAGTTTATGAAGGTGGATTAGATAATACTACAGCAGGTAATTATGAATTATTAATTGAACTTAGCGAACCATTCCCTTATGGTGGTGGTAATCTTGTTATTATGGCTCATAGACCTTTAGATGCTGAATACTATAGTTCAAGTAACAAATATCAAACTACATCTTTTGAAACAAATCGTACTTTAAAATTAAATTCTGACACTATAGAATACGACTTAACTGCTTTAGCGACAGGCACCTTAACCACAGAGATTGCAAACACTTCTTTATATTTTAATACAGCAGGTTTAGGTAGTATTTCAGGTGTTGTTACACACAATGATGCACCTTTAGCTGATGTTGAAGTTACTGTTCAAGGAACAAGCAGAAGAGCATATTCAAATGAAAACGGTGAATATACCATCGGTTATGTTTCTGAAGGAACTGTTACATTGGTAGCAAGTAAATTCGGATTTGAAAATACAACTATTGAAGGCGTTGCTGTAGTTGCTGACGAATCAACAACTCAAAATATTACTATGACTCAATTACCTACAGTTACTGTTTCAGGAACAGTTATAGCTTCTGATACACAAGAAGGCTTAGCTAACGCAGAGATCACTTTAACAGGTTATGAAAATTATGATGGTATTACAACTAATGCTAACGGTGAATTTGAAATAACCGGTGTTTATACAAATAAAACTTATGTAATCACAGTAACAAGAGAAAATTATCAATCATATACTGATGATTTAGTTGAAGTTGGTGAAACAGATTTAACTATGTCACCTATCACATTATTAGAATTATCTAATCCTCCTGCTAATGTTGTTGCTGTTGCTACTGATAGTGAAGTTGCTTTAACATGGTCAGCTCCCGGTTCAGTAAGTGGGTTAAGTGAGTTTTCAGATGATTTCGAAGGCGATTTCTCAAACTGGGATGAAGTTATTCAAGGTGCCGGAACTCCCGGTGAAGGCGGAACTCCTTACTGGTTTATTGGTGCACCTGATGGAAATCCTTATGAAGGAAATTGTGCTAGAGTAGACTGGGGATATGATATTAATACCTGGTTAATCACACCTCCAATTTCAGTTACAGCAAATACTATCGTTTCTTATGACTTCTATATGAGTTACTATTGGGCAGTAGATCCTAATGATAATCAGGATTTAATGGTTAAGGTATCAACTGACGGAAATAACTGGACTCAAATCTGGAGAGAAGAAGATTTTGGTACTTTTGAGAATTGGTCTTGGTTAAATACTTCTATTTCTTTAGCTGAATATGCAGGTCAGGCAGTATATGTAGCATTTAATCTTGTTGGTGATGATAATGCTGTTACAACCATAGATAATGTATTTATCGGTGATGCAAGAAGTAATGGAAATCAGATTGTCTCAACTCCTAACTATAACTTTACTGCAGAAAAATCAGCATCATTATTAAACCATAAACTTACCAAAAAAACAGCAAAAGATGATTTTTCTTTAGAATATACCAAATATAATAAATCTGATTTAGAAAGAATCGCAAGAACTACTTCTCAAGTTTCATATAATCGTGCAATAGAATCATACAAAATCTATCGTGCTAATGTTACAGATTTAGATAATGAAAACCTATGGGAAGCAATTGCTAATGATGTACAAGACACAACATATACAGACCTTACATGGGCTACTGTAGAAACTGGTGAATTTAAATATGTTGTTAAAGCAGTTTATTCAAACGACGTTTTATCAACTCCTGCTTTTTCAAATTCAGTATCTAAAAATATGTCTGCTGTAGTTAACATTACTGTTAATACAGAAGATAATGGTTCTGTTAACGGTGCTGTCATTACTTTAACAAACAATAACGGAAACCCTGCTCATATTTATACTCAAACAGCTACAACTAATGCTGTTAACTTCCCTAACGTATGGCTTGGAACATATACTATTACAGCTCAATTAGCAGGTTACTCAACAGTTACTAATGAAAATATTGACATAAGCACATCACCATTTAGTTATGAAATTACACTCCCTGTAAGCAGCTTAATACTTGATGATGATT
>Ga0265294_10011173_pt1 | contig 10122 bp, 7 predicted proteins | sample MunlanPumphouse3_FD_192504 | JGI IMG/M metagenome (GOLD analysis project Ga0265294, IMG submission 192504) | Groundwater microbial communities from a municipal landfill in Southern Ontario, Canada - Pumphouse #3 | ecosystem: Environmental > Aquatic > Deep subsurface > Groundwater | place...
GTTCCATCGGGTTTGCGATCGGTCCCGCGATCGGCGGCGTCATCACCCATTTCCTCTCCTGGCACTGGATCTTCTTCATCAACATCCCGATAGGGATATTTGCCGTCCTCTTTGCTCTCAAAATAATCCCGCGTGCTGCGGTCCCGGATCATTCTCCCTTCGATTTCACCGGCGCGGCCGCTCTGTTCTGTCTGATGGTCTCAGGCGTGTTTGCCCTCGAACGCCTGCCGCATCTGGGTCTTTTCGACCCGCTGATCATCGGCACACTGTGCGTCTCTCTCGTCTCGCTCATCCTCTTCTGTGCAGCTGAACTGAGAAGCACCCATCCGATCCTCAACATCCGGGTCTTCAAAAAGCGGCCGCTGACGTTCGTGGTGACGGCGTTTTTGGTGAGTCAGATCACCAGTGCCGGCTACTTCTATCTTCTGCCGTTTTATTTATCGGCCGGGATGAACTTCGATCCGGCAGCGAGCGGTCTCCTTCTCTTCATCCCCGCGGCGGTCACTGCCCTCTTAAGTATCCCCCTTGGTCACTGGTCGGATCTGACCGGAAGACGCGGGTTTGTTATCGCAGCGTTCGGTATCCTCTCAGCGACAAACCTGATCTATGCGTTCATTGTCCCCGAATGGGGTCTGATCCCGCTGATCGGCAGTCTGGTCCTGATGGGTCTCGTCTGGGGTATCGGTGGCGGCGCGGCGTCCAGCCGGATCGTCGAGCAGATGCCGAAAGGTGAGGAGGGGACCGGTTCATCACTGATGATCACGACGATGTACTTCGGCTCTGTGGTTGGAATCGCGCTGTATGCCGCGGTTTTCACCTCTCTTACATCTGCGGCGGGTAGTATCGTTTCATTTGCCGACCTGGATTACTCGGTGTTCATGTACGGATTCCATATCACGAATGCGGTCGGGATCCTCATCGCAGCCGCGGCGTTGATCTTCTCGGCAGTCGTGAAAGATCCGGCACGGGACAAATAGAAAATCCGGGAGTTTTCCCGCCGGCAAAACCGCAACTTAATAAAGAGATGACAGCCAATATTAGTGGAGCAAGGGGGTCGTAGGGTAGCCTGGAATCCTAGGAGACTGGGGGTCTTCTGACTCGCGTTCAAATCGCGGCGACCCCATACCTGTTTTGGAGATTTTTTTATGAAGTTAGCACCTGAATGTAGGACTTGTCTGCTGACAAAAGTCCGTTCACAATCACAGATCGTAACGAATGACGAGGAGGTTTTGGCCAGGGTCGATACCGAGTGCACGAAAGTGTATGACCAGTTTGCAGAACTCGATCCGGGAATAACGGTCGCTGCGTGCGAGGTACACAAAACCTGTTATGCCGTTATCGGTTCAGACGATCCGTATACAGAGATGAAAAGAGAGGACAACGACGCCGCGATCCGGGTGGCCTCGGCCGTACGTCCGAAACTCCACACCCTGCATGACTACATGACCGCCGCAATCATAGGAAACACCATCGATTACGGCGTGACCGGGCATGAGGTCTCGGCAGATCTGACCGCATTCTTCGACCAGATGCTTGCGAAGGGTCTGGCACTTGACGACTCGGAAGAGTTCTTCAAACTGGCCGACCGGGTGGTCTACTTCACCGACAACTGCGGCGAGATCATCTTTGACAAATTGTTCTGCGAAGAACTGAGAAAGAACGGATCGCACGTGACCATCGTCGTGAAGGAAAAACCGATGCTCAATGATGTGACAGTGAAAGAAGCGGCAGATATCCGTCTCGAAGATGCTGCGGACGCCCTCTATCACTCGGGCGGCGGAGTGCAGCTTGGAGCACACCCGGAGTATTTCCCGCCGGAAGTCAGCGAAGCGGTCGAAAAAGCCACGCTGATCATAGCAAAAGGTCTTGCAAACTACGAGAGCCTGACCGAGTATTCACTCCGGCCGCCGATCGCGTATATGCTGATGGTAAAATGCGACCCTGTCGGCAGGGACGTTGGCGCAAAAAGAGGGGAAATGATCGCTATTCTCCGGCGTCAGTAGATCTCCTGCACGCGGCCGACCGACCCGTCTGCGAGCCTGACCTTGATCCCGTGAGGGTGGTTTGGGGAGTTTGTCAGAATATCTGCGACCCGCCCAAACGTCAAAGCTCCCGTTCCCTGATCTTTTTTAAGAATTATCGCCACCGCATCCCCAGGGTGAATATTACTGCGCAGATTTCCGTTTTTCATGATCCTGAATACAGGTTGGACTTTGGAGATAAAAAGTACCGTCTGTGTCTCCCTAGGGATGGAGGTGCCTGCTGAATCGGATCCATGCAGAAAATAAGAGGGGTTTTCCAGATAAGTCAAGGATTTTTTAAGGAAAATATCTTTAACAAAACGGTACCACATCCAAACAATATTAATAGAGGAACTCCTATTTCTTGGTTAAAGGAGTAATTATCAACATGGCCTCGAATAAATCAAAAAACAACCAAAAGGCGAGCAAGCAGGTCGCCAAGAAACTCGTGAAGACGACAAAAATCGCAAAGAAGACAACAAAAGTTGCAAAGAAGACGTTAAAGCAGCTCAAGAAGGAGGAGCAGGGCGCCGAAGCTCTGCTCAACTACTGCAAGTCTATGGGCAGCTATTTTGCCGAGCAGGCCGCGTTGGAAAACATGCTGGAAGGTGAACCCGATTCACCGTCCGGCGAATCGATCTGTCAAACCAGAGATAAGTTTCTCAGAAGCTTCCACGAATCCGAGGAGTACGTAAACGCTCTTACCGTTTACCGCAACAAATTTGATCAGGAAAACGTCGTCTCACCTGAGGGGAACCCTGAGGGTCAGGCCGGAGAGGCACTCCCGGAAGACAAGCCTGAAATTGCAGAATACTGATTTCGGGACATATTTCCCACCTTTTTTTCACTTCCCTGCAGAGTTCCGCAAAACAGGTGAAACCGCAAACCGGGTCACAGGGGGCTTTGAATGGTGCTGATTTTTTTATTTTATTCAGAAACACTGTCGTTAAAATGTGCGCGTAACTTCGACAAACGTTGAAATCGCTTCCAGATGATACCAGAACAATTGCCTCAAACCGCAGAGTATATATCGAATCTACATGATAAATAATGTATAATTCAGATTCGCGGGAAATGTTCCTGCGAACGAGAAACCTACAGGAGTACCGACATGTCAGTCAAAGCTACAAAAATGCTCTCTGAAGCAGATGGATATGACCTTCTGCGTCAGTTTAATGTACCTGCTCCGGCCTTTGAGGTCGTCCAGACAGCGGACGATGCTGCAAAAGCCGCAACAAAAATCGGTTATCCCGTAGTAATGAAGATCGTTTCTCCCCAGATCATCCATAAAAGCGATGCGGGTGGAGTGGTCGTCGGGATCAAAACGGATGCTGAAGCTAAAGACGCATTCAATAAAATCGTAACATCTGCAAAAGCCTATGAAGCCTCCGCAGAGATCAAAGGAGTCATCGTCGAAGAGATGGCAAAACCCGGTCTCGAGCTGATCATCGGTGGAAAGATCGATCCGGCATTCGGTCGTGTCCTCACCTTCGGTCTTGGCGGCACCTTAGTCGAGTTCTATAAAGATGTCGGGATCCGACTCTTACCCTGCATAGACGAAGATCTCAGAAGTCTGATCCACCAAATCAAAGCATATACCCTCATCAGAGGATACCGTGGTCAGGCCCCTCTCGACGAGGAGTTCCTGTTCCAGACGTTAAAGAACGCCTGTGCATTCTTTGAGAAGAACGATACCGTTGTTGAGTTTGATATCAATCCGCTCCGACTCTATGAGAAAGGCGGCTGCGCAGTCGATGCACGTGTCATTGTCCAGGACACACCGGTCGAAATGCCGGGGCATTATGATCCGGCAAAGATCGTTCCGCTCGACTACTATAAACCAAAAAGCGTAGCAGTCATCGGGGCATCTGACGACCCGACCAAAATGGGATACGCGGTTTTCCGCAATATTCTCCAGTTCCCCGGCAAAGTCTATCCGGTGAACAACAAGCGTGACGAGATCCAGGGCGTCAAATGCTACCCGACCCTCTCGGATATTCCAGGCCCCGTAGATATGGTGGCAATCACCGTTCCTGCTCAGCTCGTTCCGGGAATCATGAGTGAGTGCGGTCAAAAAGGCGTCAAGATGGCGATCGTTATCACCGCAGGATTCAAGGAGATGGACGAGGACGGTCGTGCACTTGAAAATCGCATGGTCGAGATCGCCAAAAACTACGGTATCCGTATCGTCGGTCCGAACTGTCTTGGTCTGATCCTTCCGCCCTACAAACTCGATACGACGTATGTTTCCACATCGCCTCTGCCGGGTGACATCGCGTTCATCTCCCAGTCGGGAGCTATCGTGAATGCAGTTGTCGGGATCTCCCTTTCGGAAGGCTCCGAGATGGGATACTCCGAGGTCGTTTCGGTCGGAAACCAGTGCGATCTGGACTTCCTTGACTATATGAGTTATGCAGCCCGTGACCCGCACACCAAATCGATCATCCTCTACGTTGAGGAGATCAAAAACGGTGTGGCATTCATGGAGATGGCAAAAGAGATCACGAAGACAAAACCGATCGTTGCCATCAAGGCAGGTTCGTCGAAGAGAGGTCAGGCCGCAGCCGCTTCCCATACCGGATCCCTTTCCGGTGCATTCGAAGTCTACATGGAGGCTTTCAGAAAGTGCGGTGTTGTTCCGGTCAAGACGCTTCCGGGCGCATTCCAGGTGGCAAAGGCCCTTGGCGATCTGAAAAAGCCGCTGACCGGCCGCCGTGCGGTCGTTATCACGAATGCCGGAGGATTCGCCGTTCTCTCCAATGATTACGCTGAGACCTGGGGTATCGATATCGTGGATCTGCCAAAGCACATCATCGATGAGCTGAATGCTTTCCTCCCGCCGTTCTGGAACAAGAACAACCCGATCGATCTCTTAGGCGATGCCACCGAGGCACGTTTCAGAGGGGTCTTCGATGTTCTGTGCAGGAATGAGGATCTCTGGGATATCGCGATCCTCGTCAACTTCCCGAACAAAGTTCTGGCACCCGACCGGGTTGCCCATATCCTTATCGACAACACGAAACGCACGGACAATCTCCTTGTCGGGACCTTTGTCGGGGGAGACTGCTTAAAGCCGGGTGTTGATCTCTTGAAGAAGAACAACATCCTTGTCTTTGAGGAGCTGGAGTTCACCTACCGTGCACTCGGCCACCTGAGCTGGACTGCGGATCGCTGAACGCTGAAAAGCGAAATCAGGTCTGCCTCTCATTTTTTTTTGCGGGTTGGACGCTGAAAGCGGCCGACCTCAGCGGAGCAAGTCGATAGACTTGCGACCAACGTTTTTTTTATTGCAAGAGTGGACTGTCGTGCATGTTCTCCTCAAAAATATGATATCTCCACCGCGGGCCGACTCGCAAATCAGAGATTTGCTCGCAAGTCTATCGACGACCTTAGCTGAGGCGGGCTGCACCCCAAAAATCAGAAAAGGGAGTGGGAGATATGGGGTGTATTTTGAAAAGTATATGGCACACGAATAACGTTCTTAGCAACTCATGAAGCGTATATAGGCCTCGAAAATAAGATATTTCCACCGCGTCGGGCTCCGCGCCGGAGTCGCCCTCCCGCACCCCAAAATCAGAAAAAGGATTGGGAGATATGAGATGTTTTAAAACACACTCGTGAGCAAGTTACTTTTTTTAATCCCGGGGTGCGGGAGGTGACTGCGGGTCGGAGACGTAGTCGACGACCTTAGCTAAGCAAGTCGCCAGACTTGCGATCCGGCGCGGTGGGAATATCCTATTTTTTAATTTCACACATTCTCTCAGCCCCCTCATCTCAGTGAAATTGTCAATGAACTCGTTGGCTGTATAGAAAATATTCTGCAAAACTCAAACGTAATCGAAAACGTTCGCGTAAAAAAAGAGGTTACTCTTTTGACTCTTCAGTCAGAGATTTTGGCTTTTTCTTCGGATGAAGATACATGCCGGTGTAGGTTGAATCGAGTGCCTCCTCGGAGTTCTTCTTCGTAAGCAGACTGACGATGATCATCGCGGCGATCGAACAGGCCAGTGAGTAGATCGAGAAGTGCATCGGGAGTTTCTCCACGAAGTTGTAGTAGGCGCCAAATGCCAGGCAGCTCATCAGACCGATCAGCATACTCGCGATTGCGCCCGCTGCGGTCGCTCGTCTCCAGTAGAGACCGGCGATCATCGGCACCGCAAATGCACTGAGCATCAGACCGATACCGAGCCAGATCAGGAATGCCAGCATCTCCGGCGGATTTATCGCAAGGATCAGTGAGATGACTGCCGCGAGAAGAACGCAGATCTGACTTACAAGAACGACCTGACGCTCGCTTGCTTTCGGGCGGAGCATGGTCTTGAAGATATCCCATGAGAAGGTCGTTCCGACTGTCAGCATAAGACGGTCAGTCGTCGACATGACCGCTGAAAGAACGATCACTGCAAACAAGCCGGTGATCAGGATGCTGGGACTTGCCGCCTGGATACCATACATCAGGGCAAAGTCTGCGACACTTCCCCCGTCAGGCACAATGCCCGCAAGGAGTCCGTCGGCCTGCATCGATCTGACAGCCATACCGCAGACCTTGATCAAGAGCATGATCACGAGGTAGATCGAGAATGCCACAAGCGGCGCCCACTTGAAGTAGGATGTTTTCTTTGCAGCAAATACGTTCGAAAGAACATGCGGTGCACAGGCAAGACCCACGATCAGCAGTACGCCAAACGAGAAGAGATATTCAGGCGTACAGAAGGCATAAGCCGCGGTACTCCCCGACGGGAACCAGGGCATTACCAGGTTTGGATCGATCGTAGCAAGGATGGTATTGATATGCTCCAGGCCTCCTGCATAGGTCAGGATAAAAGGGGTCACAAGGAGAACGCCGAAGATAAGGATGAGACCCTGGACGAGTCCCGTCCATGAAACGGCGTAAAGACCGCCGACCACGGTATATGCGGTGATGATGACTCCGGCGATCAAAAGAGCCTGCCAGTGTTCCAGCCCAAACGCCCAAATAAGGACGATACTTATTGCGGTGTACTGCCCGACGAGATATACTAATGAAACAGCAATACTTGCAAGAGCAGAGAGGGCACGAAGCTGCCGTGTATTTTCATATCTGAGTGAAAAATAATCCACAACGGTCATGCACCCTTTTTCTCTGCCGATCCTATTGAGTTTTGAACCAAAGAAGATGATACAAAATGAAGCCGACAGAGGAACGAAGATCTGTTCCCAAATGCCCGGCCAGCCTGAGGCAAAACCAAATCCGCTGGTTCCAACAAGCGTCATACCGCTGCAGATCGAACAGACGATCAGGAGGGTAAACAGCCAGAACCCGAGACTTCTGCCCGCAAGCATATAGTCCTCTGAGTTTTTGATCTTCTTTGATGCCCATACCCCGATACCGAGTAAAACTACAAAGTAAACTGAGATGAGTGCGACCGTAATGAATATGCTTCCTTCAGCTAGTGCCATCTTAGTCTTCATTCTCCTTGGGGAATGTAATACCCCAAATCAGTAGGAGGATGATGCATAAAATGATGGCTCCGCCTACAGCAAAAACTGTAATATCGGGTAATCCTAATATCATATCATTAGTATGACACGTGTTGACATATAACACGATTGGTTTGATAACGGACTTCCGCTGGGAGAATAGCGAAAAATGATACGAAAACGCTTTTTCTGCAGGGTTTCAGAACAGGGCACAAAATACGCGCACAACGGCGCAAAAAAAGAATGTTACAAGAGTTCCCGGCCTGCCGGGACTTCGTACTTTTCGAGAACACTTTTTTTCAGATCGATAACTGCCTTATCGAGGGGGACCACGAATATGAACTTCGGCACATCGGCAAATCCGTGCAGACCGAAGACGACGTAAAAGGGATTTCCCTCGGCTTTTGCATAGGCAAGATATTTGTCGTAGATCTCCTGGGTCGTCCACGGCAGATACGCTTCGCCGTCTTCACCGATAAACATCCGGCTCCGGTAACAGGTTACGAGATCGAAGCGGATCTCGTCCGCATTTCTGAGGGCGAGAAGATCGGGTTCACCCAACTCCCGCTCTTCGCGGCCGGTCGCCGACCAGTGGCTTCCCAGCCGGTTGATCACATGATCACGAAAAGCCAGAGCTACCAGCGGATTTCCGTCATCGGGTTCGGTGTCCTTATCCGGATACCAGACGCCGAGTGCCCGTTCGATGTTGCCTAAAAATCCCATACTATCACATCAGTTTATGTGAACGTATTGTTCTATACATTCAATGAAGAGGGTCTCGTCACAGAGCATTCTTTGGGAAAGACCTGTGTCGTTATACGCTCTCAGCTTTGCTGCCTGGCAATCGATCACTCCCGGCGGGAAGATATCATCCCTCTCAAAGATTTTCCGTTTTGCAATGAGGGCATCGGCTGACTCTGCACAACTGGCGGGCAGCTGACGGAGAGTCTTTAAAAACGACGAGCACTCCTCTTCGAAAATATTTTGGGATGCGTAGAGTTCATCTGCTTTGGTGAGAGCACCGTTCATACCAAGACCGTGGATCGCTCCACAGATCAGGCAAGCGACCGTTTCGTAGATATTGGCCGAACCGTCGGCAACACGGTATTCGAAGGTCTGCCTGGCGTCATTATCTGATCTTCTCTTGAGACCGAAGTTTGCTTCGGCGGCCATATCTGCGGACCCAGTCCAGCCGAGCGGCACGCGGATGAGAGCTGACCGGTTGCGATCTCCCCAGAAGATGTAGGTAGGTACATTCTGCTTGGGAGCAAGTCTGAGATATGAGGTGGGGATAGTGTTTCCAAATGCCGTCACTGCCTCGCAGATTGCAAGAATGCCGACGATCATTCTCTTTGCCGTGTCGGACAATGCACCGTCATTGATCAGCATGTTTTTGCCGTTTTTCTCTGCAAGGATATGGATGTGGAGACCTGAACCTGCTTTATTGAGGGCGATCTTCGGAGCGAAGGAGACTTCAACACCGTACTGGACGCTGAGCATACGAAGGATCCATTTTGCAATGATGATCTGTTCGACGGCGAGGACGGGACCGGTCGGCAGAAACTCGATCTCATGCTGCTCGTAATAATACCCGTCTTTCGTGAAAGAGCCCACTTCGGCGTGACCGTATTTGATCTTACCGCCGGCGCGGGAGATCATGAGCATGGCTTTGGTCCGCATCTCACAAAACCTGCAGAACGGTCCAGATTCGTGATATCCCGTCCTGTTGCTTCCGTGGTAGAATGTGTCCTCTTTGGAGATGACATAGTATTCAAGTTCACCAAGACATTTGAACTCCATCCCGGTGTGTTTTTTGAATGATGATTCTGCCTGACGAAGAATATACTCCGGAGAAGAGGCAAGCGGATGTCCGGTATCGTCGTAAAATGAACAAAGGAGGTTTAAGGTAGGGACGCATGCGAAGGGATCCATGAAAGCTGTCCCATATCTTGGAACGACATACAGATCGGAACTTTCTGCTTCAATAAAAGAGAAAAGTTTACTGCCGTCAACACGCTCGCCGTCGGTGAGGATGGTGTCGAGATACTCCTTTGACGAGACGGCAAAATTCAGGGTCTTCAGTTTCCCGTCACCTGCGGCGTAGCGGAAGTTGACCATTTCAACATGGTTTTCTTCACAGAAACGGAGGATGTCATCTTTTGTAAAATACTCAGGACTTTTTTTCAAAAACTGTACTAAGTCGTTTGGGTTCATCAGGACCTCCGCATCATTCATAATACTGTATTATGTACTTTTTTGGTACTTAAGGGGACTGGATTATCTACCGCAAAATGCGATCACCCGGTCAGTCTTGACCAATCAGGCATGAAACCTGAGCACCCCTCCAGAGAGAGGATGTGCTCAGATGCGATAGAATTTAAATAACGAACTCCAAACGTATCTACACTATATGGAAGAAGAGATAAAATCCCCCAATACGGGTCGAACCCGCGAATCAAACATCTCCCCTAATGCCCTCGACTTCGGGGACCTCAATGACCAATACGCCAAGTTACACGAAGAAGCGATCTTCCTGAAAAAAGAGAACGATTCTCTCCATAAAATAATCAAGACCACGAAAACCGAGAACGAGTCGCTCAGGCTGGAAAACAACAAGATCCGGATGGACAATGCCCAGCTT
>Ga0265294_10011174_pt1 | contig 10121 bp, 5 predicted proteins | sample MunlanPumphouse3_FD_192504 | JGI IMG/M metagenome (GOLD analysis project Ga0265294, IMG submission 192504) | Groundwater microbial communities from a municipal landfill in Southern Ontario, Canada - Pumphouse #3 | ecosystem: Environmental > Aquatic > Deep subsurface > Groundwater | place...
CGGGGTTCTGATTAACAGGGTTAAATGTATCGTCATGCCATTTAATCGGATTGTTTATAATATATTCCTTAATGCGTACATATTCATTATCATTTCGAATAATATGGTCGTGATAATTGGATTGGAAAAAATGGTTATTCCGATTGTATTTTGGAATTTTTAATTTGTTTTCATCAATATAATCATCAATTTTTGAATTTATTGCCGATTTAAACCCTGCAATAAACGATGAAATGGATGTTGGTTTGCGAACAAATTGTTGTTTTTCAGATTGTACAATGGATTGTAATGGGGATTGTAATGGAAATTGTAATGGGGATTGCAATGGGGATTGTAGAGACGCACGGCCGTGCGTCTCTACGTGCATTTTGTGCATTTTGTCCATTTTGTCCATTTTGTGCAAATCATGTAAATCACCATTGGGTTTATTAATCCAATTTCTATCCAATACCACGATAGCATGTAAATGATTGGGCATGATAATAAATTCATCCAAAAACAATTCATCACGAACTTCAAATGATTTTACCCATTCATCGTAGATAATGTTGCCAAAATCAGAATATATAATTTCGGAATTTTCATTAATTTGCCCCATATAACATTCCCTGTTTTGTGTAACCAGTGTGATGAAATAGATACCGTTGTTGGCATAATCCCATTCAGGCATCCGGTGTGATTGGATGCGATACTTATTTCTAAATTTTTTCATCGTTGTTTAGGTAGTTACAGTAGTTATAGGGATGGAAGTTTTGTTTGCAATTTGTTTTGCATACATCCAACCCCTTTTAAAACAAACAGATTTGAAACAGATTATTCCTCCCTCACCCTATCGGTCAGCACCTGCCGTATCATATTGCGTAATTCCAGTTTCTTGGTATCGACCTCCGTTCTTCGGGCGGGACGATACATGTTCGCATATTTACATTTCACCGGCCTGATTTTCATGTCGTCTAAATTACCTTTAACATCCACTCCAAGTTTTATTGGCAACGGACTATCAATCAATGAAATATGATAATCAAAATTCATATCCAGGTTGTGCCGGCCTTCCACGATGGCTTTGTATTTGTCCATCACAATCAGGAAAGGATACACGTACACATTGTTTTTTATAACAGTAAATTCAGCAGAAAGACTGTCGATTTTATTCTCTGTTTTTTTGTTGAAACGGAGCGTTTTAGCAATTTCCGTGAATGTTTCACCATCCAGCAAAACAAGGTCTTGTCCGCGTACCGAAGCAGCACCCAGTAAAGTTGATTTTTTTAGGTTGTAAGCCGAATCCAGGTATGTTTCGATGGTCATGTGGAATTCACCCGTACCCGCAAATGATCGCAGCATCGGCATGATGGTGTCCACATCCGGAATCAGTTTCAACAACTCAGGAATCTCTATTTCAAGCAAATGCAGATCAATTCCAGTAAACAAATGATTTCTGCGCGGACTTTTATACATACCTGTGAGTTGCATTTTGGCTGCAGAAGTTGTAAATAACATACTTTCCAGTATCATTACTCCGTCTTTAATAGTAACCGTACCCTGCACATTACGAGCGGTATCTTTTGAAACCAGTGCTTCGTTAACGCTGGTATACAAGGAAATATCCACCCCTTTGGGAACCATAAATGGTCCACTGCTCCCATTGGTTGCAGGAGTTTCTTCTTTAGCCTCCGTCTCTTCCTGACCATAGCCCATTCCACTTACTAAATCCAACAGTTGATTCACATCAGTAGTATGCGAACGGAAATTGAAATCACCTTTCAACAAACCTTCATCTTTGAGATACGGTCGCACATTTGTAAGCTGCCCTGTCAACTGAAAATCAGACTTATCGATTATCAAACGGCTGTCCCGTATCAAATACTCATCCGGTGTAAAGTCGAAATCAATGGCAGGTATCTGAATTTCTGTCGCCAATTGAGGCGTACTGATTCTTCCCTGATTCATTTTTACATAGCCTTTCGGAATCCATTGCAAGAGGAAATTCTTTTGCGAACCGTCATACGCTACACCTGCATCCACACTGATGTTTTCAGTATCGATTTTAGTTTCACCCATTCGTGCTGCAAGCCGGTCGCTGTGGTATTCCAACTGCATGTACGGACGTTTCACATCGTGCGCATCAGGATGATACAGAACCACACCCCTTGGATTTGCGATGTCAACCTGAATTGTATCCATGGATGCTGCAAGCTTAGACAAGTCAAAATCACAATCAAACACCGGAATGGCGGTTGAATCCTGCATATCAATAATCAGGTTGAAATTTCCTTTCGGATTACCCATAAAAGCAGTCATATTATCCATGCCGGCCGTCATATCCATCCCCTTAAAACTACCATTTACTGCCAGTGGAAGTTTTTCATTCATAATATTCGAAGTGGAAGTCACCAATCCCAAATTCCGGATAACAGCTTTGGTATTTTTACCCATTTCCACCTCTACTTGTTTCGATGCTATGTCAAGTTCGACAAACGAAGTTTCTTTACTTTTGATGTTGGGCATCTGGAATGCAAGTTCTGCCACTTTACTGCGAAGAGAGATGGTGTCATAATCAGCAACCAGGTACTTCACATTGAATTTACCCTGAATCAGCATTTTATCAAACTGATTCTCCATGAATTGAGAATACAGGAATTTAATTTTTGCATTACCAATCGCCAGCCCGCTGATGTCAACAGGCATATCATCCGGAAGCATGGGTTTGGCATCTACTAGATTCAGTCGGGCTTTCGCGTCAATATCGAAGCGCATATCTCCCATCAGTTGGTCGACAAATGCAGTACCAGAGAAAGAAGATTTACCGGTTTTCCCTTCGAAATCATAGACCTTCACATACCATTTTTCATTGTCGTTCAGATCCATGGCAATATCTGCCTTTCCCGACATATCATAAAGCTCATAAGGCAACGATTCGTAGGCAAATTTAAGTTGACGGAAATCAGCTTTCAGGTCAAAAACAGGCATTACGGAATCAGCAATAATGCCTTTCAAAGAACCGTTGACGAAAGTTTTACCATCGACGGTCATTCCCTCCAGGTACTCACCAAAAGGAACATATAATAAGTCAAAAACTGATTTAGCCGGTAATTCAACCGAGTTAAAAGCAATATCCAGCAAAATTTCCTCCGGTTTATTCTGAATCAGCGCATTCATATCGAAGGTAAGATCATTCAAGGCAAGCGTACCAGCATTAAATTGCAGTTTCATTTCCTTCAAATCAAAAGAAAATGGCGTATTGATTTCAAGCGGAATTTGTTTGATATAATCCGTTTCATCCCAATAGAAAGAAAAATTAGTTGCCTCACCCTGCATCATGCCGGTAATCAAATCACCTTTCCAGTTCATGTTGATTCCCGCATCCAGCTTGTTCAACGACAACACCATGTCCATGGGCGTATCATGGTAAACAATGCGGGCATCGTCAAGCTGAATTTTATCAAGCGCCAGGCGTTTAAAAGGCAATTCAAAGGCAGTGGTATCCGGTTCTTCATCCGGTCTCATAATATCGTAGTTTGTACGACCAGCACTGTCGGTATATGCCAGTATGAAAGCTTTATCAATGTATAACTCATTAACAATCAACTCGCGGTTCTTCCATAAGGCTTTTAAATCAATGGTAGCAACCACTTTATCACTATTAAGCAAGGTATCCGAAGGTGTTCCAGGCAATGAATTCTTCAACAAGAAACCATTAATTTTCAGACCGAATTCCGGAAAAGTACTGAAAAAAGTAAGTTCCACATCACCGGTCTGATGTTCGCAAATCAACATCTTATCCAGTTGGTTACGCACAATCGGGGTTAGTTTTTCAGGTGTGAAAATCACCCACGACAAAATGCCGACAGCAATCAGGCACACAGTCAGCAGCGAGAGCAAACTAATCAGGAAGATTTTGAGCGCTTTTTTCATGATGTGGAGTTTTACGGGTAAATCTTAATTAACTTTGGTATAAGTTATCGTTCCAAAACCATCATTCAATTTCAAGGTAGTAGAAGTCAGCTGAATTACAGTATAAGTATGAGGAACTCCACTTCCGGTTGTAGTTGTAATTCTGATGATTGTAAGATCAGACTTGACTAAAGTCCAAGTCATTTCCCCACCTTCATCGTCTTCATAGGTCTCTTTTCCAGGTGTTAAATCCCATTCTTTACCAGCACCTCCTTCATCAAATCTGATATACGCCACACCCGAACGCCATCTGCCATACAGCAATGTTTCATCAAAAACATCCTCTTCGGGAAGACAGGAAACCATTGCTATGGCTGTAATTACCAATGCGATGAGATAATTAAATGTTCGTTTCATGATGATATTAAGTTTTACTTCTTTTGTCTTTCAATAGTTTCTTATCTTCTTTTTCCAACTTTCGTTGCACCTTCTTTATATCCTCATCAGCAGGAAGATTTTCCGGAACGATTCCTCTGTTAACAAGCATTTTACGCACAGCCAAATTATTATCTACATGTTCATTTTCAACTGTATCCTGACCTTTCATATTTTTTGTCTGTACGTTTAGACCGGTCATTTCAGCAGCTAAATCTTTTGCTTTTATACTGATAGTAGGCAAAAAATCTGCAAGAGGTCGTTTATCAGGAATGCCCAGTTTCGTTTTTAGTTGACTGGTTGACAATCTGAATAATGCCTGATCGCCTTTTGAGCGAATAATGCCGAACCCTTTGCTGTCCACGCCTCTTTCATACAAAATTGCAGATAGCTGTTTTTCTGTCTGACTGAGTTTTTCTCTGGCTTTGACTCTTTCGTATTCCAGCATTCGTTTTTCAACAAGCTCTGCTCTTCTTGTTTGTACAGCGAAATAGTTCTGTGCAAAAGCAATTTCAGGTTTTCTACTATCGCCATTTTGAGCAATTAAATAGCATGCATAGCGTGTCAAAAGGATGTCAACAACCTCTCTTTCAGCACCTGAGCCTACACCAACCATTTTCCTGACGTCAGGAAAATGGTTTTCAATTTTTTCACCTGCATTTTCACATGCAACTCTCGCTTTTTCAACGACTTTCTCAAAGTTTTCCCATTTACTGTAACCCAATAACAGTTGAATATCCCGTGCACTCCAGCACTCAACATTCTCAATCAGAGATGCAGCAGCTTCAAATTGCTTGAAAAGCAACTTGATTTCATTCGTTTTCATAGTTAAATACTTTTTATAAATTAAACAAACAGTTACAAAATAGCTTCTTTTTCAATATCTTTAAAATAATTGTACGTGCCGACTTTCAACTCTGCACAAGCCGCTTTATCACAAACAATGATTGCCTTAGGATGCAGTTGCAGGGCACTGATGGTCCACATGTGATTTACTGGCTCTTCTACCGCATGGCGTAAGGCACGAGCCTTACCGTGTCCATTGACAATAATCAGGACTTCTTTCGCTTCACAAACAGTACCCACACCCACTGTCAGTGCATTTTTAGGCACTTTATTCACATCATTGTCAAAGAAACGGGAATTAGCGATGATGGTATCCTGAGTCAATGTTTTGATCCTGGTTTTTGAAGTTAATGAAGATCCTGGTTCGTTGAATGCAATGTGACCATCGGGACCTATACCACCCATAAACAAGTCAATTCCACCATATGATTTTATTCTGGCTTCATACGATTCACATTCAGCAGTTAAATCAGCAGCGTTACCATTTAATATATTCACTCGTTCAGGAAGGATATCAATATGGCTAAAGAAATTAGTCCACATAAATGTATAATAACTTTGATCATGATCCTGAGGAATTCCCACGTACTCATCCATGTTGAACGTCACGACGTTTTTAAAGGAAACTTTTCCTTTTTTGTACAATTCAATCAGATACTTGTAAGTACCCATGGGTGTTGAACCGGTAGGCAATCCAAGTACAAAGGGCTTATCTGATTTGTCGTTTGCAGCATTGATTTTGTCTGCAATGTAGCCGGCCGTCCATTTTGAAATCAGGTCGTAATTCTGCTGAATAATTAATCTCATTTTGATTTTAGTTTTAAAATATAAATAATGACCAACAAAGATACAATATTTTTCAATAGAATAAAAGACAAACAGGAGCTCCGATTTTAAAGCTTTTATCAATATCAGTAAGTTTCCCGGTTTTTATATCCCTTTTGAAAACAACAATATTATCTGTTTGCTGATTTCCTATAAAAAGGTATTTTCCATCGGGTGTAAGGGCAAAATTTCGGGGACCGACTCCCCCACTGCTTATTTGTTGAATAAAACGTAATTTCCCTGTTTTTTCCACAGCAAAGCAGGTAATATCATTCGCGGTTCCCCGGTTGGATGCATACAGAAACTTCCCGTCAGGTGAAAGATGAATATCAGCTGCACCGGTTTCAATATCGGATTTTATCACGACTGATGTTTCCTGGATTATTTTCAACTTTCCATTTTTCAAATTCATTACACTGACCGTTCCATCAATTTCCTGGATCAGATAGGCAAATTTCCCGTTTTTGCTGATGGTCAGGTGTCTTGGACCGCTTCCTGCTTTCACCTGCACGCTATCATACACAACCAGTGGCTGATGTTCGGACTTCCTGTCATATTTATAAACCATCACCAAATCAGTTCCCAAATCACAAGAAAGCAGAAATTTATGATCCGGCGTGAAAACCACCTGGTGCGCATAAGGCTTGGTTTGTCTTTGGGGATGGATACTGCTTCCTGTATGTTGAATCAACTGGATCAGATCAGACAAAGAACCATCTGTATTTATACGGAATACAGAAAGACTACCTCCGGAATAATTGGCAGTTACAATATGTTTGTCGGTAACAGCAATATGGCACGGACCTTTCCCCTCCGTAAGTGAGCTGTTCAAAAATTTGAAAGAGCCCTTTCCCGCATCAAAAGTAAATGCCCCGGCTTTACTCTCCGTGCCAGATTCACTGATAGCATACACATACTTTTTATCTGTTGAAAGCGCCAGAAAGCTGGGGTTGACTAACTCCTTTGCGACTTGTATTGGTTTGAAAACTCCCTTCTCTACATCAATTGCGTAACTGTAAATACCTTCACTAACTTTTGTGTTTGTATAAGTCCCAATCAACAGGCGGTATGCTCCATCACCTGCAATTAACTGAAATACTGACACAAATAAAAATATACTTACTGATAAAATGTTTTTCATTTCTAATAATGTTTACTTATGTGATTCAAATCCTTCTTTTTTAATCAGCACCAAAAATAAGCAAAATCATTTGTTGAAACAACTTATCTGTCTTGTGAGTTATAAATTATTTTCTCATCTTTGTTTGCACACTGAATATACAAGGAACCAAACTCATGTCCGGATTTCCCTCTTTCATAAAGAAAGCAATCAAAGTCATCCTGTGGACGATGGCCGGACTGCTGTTTGCTATCATCCTGCTTGCTGGTCTGATTCAGCTTCCCTATATCCAAAACAAAGTGCTTGATGTTGCTACTACTTATGTAAGTCACAAAACCAATACGCGGGTGGAAATTGGTCATATCAGCATTTCCTTTCCAAATTCCATTGTTTTGAAGGATGTTTATTTGGAAGACAATCAGGAAGATACGCTGCTTTATGCAGGAAAAGCCAGTCTGCACATCGGATACAAAGCTTTGTTTCATCAACGCCTGCACATCCGGGACTTATTATTGCAGGATGTGTATTTGAATGTTTACAATTCGGCAACAGATTCGCTGTTTAATTACCAATTCTTACTTGATGCTTTCAGCGATACAACTGCCGTTGAAAAGGATACGACAGAAACAGCCCAGGCCTGGACGGTTTATGCTGAGAAATTCAGACTGAAAAACATCCGCCTGCACTATGCTGATGAGTGGAATAAACTAAAAGCTACAACGCAAATACAGCTATTTGAACTGAAGGAAACAAATATCCAACTGGATACGATGGCACTGGATATTGAAAACATCGTATTGAAGGCTGATAAGCTGCATTATCGGTCGGGAGGAGTCAGAACAGCTTCAAATCAGTTTAATCCTGCCGACATCAGTCTTGCCAACATCGATCTGAAAGCACGCAATTTATCTTTTGCACCAGGCAAAACATCCGTCGAGATTCAGCAATTTACTGCCGATGAAAAGCAACAAATGGCTATTCGCAAGCTGAGTACTTATTTTTCAATGGATGAACAGGTAATTAAGCTCGACAATTTCATTTTGCAAACGAATCAGTCATCCATACAAGCCCGGATATTGGTAAATTATCTTTCGCTGGCAAGCCTGACTAACTCAATATCAACACTTTGGGTGGATACCCGTATTCAGCAAGCAAGTTTTAGCAAAAAAGAAATCAGCTACTTTGTAGGTACTGCTCTTCCCAACAACATTGAACTGCCAGATCGTATCAACCTGAATCTCAAATTGAAAGGTAGTATGCAGGCTTTTGACGCCAGTATGAATTTGAAAAGTGATTTTGGTGATGCAAGCTTACTGGCAGTCCTCGAAAACAACGAAAGTTTCGAAGTAAATCTCGGTATCAGTCAATTCGAACTTGGAAAACTATTGAAAAACGAACAGCAGTTGGGACCGCTCAGTCTCACCGCTCATGTAAAAGGCAAAGGAACAGACCCAAAAACAACGTCAATGGATTTTCAGGCAGATGTACCTCAACTGTCCCTGAATCAATATGAGTATCAGAATCTTTCATTAAATGGAACATTAATAAAGCAAGTATTGGATGCCGGTATTCGCATGCAGGATGAAAACCTGGATGTGGATTTAAAGGCACTGGCCAACCTGACGAAAGGGAAAGAGAGATTGCAGCTGGACATGAACCTCGAAAACATTGATTTTAACGCCTTAAAGTTGATGGAAGACAGTCTAAGGGTGAAGACAAGGGTGCAGGCCGACATTGCTGGTGGTTTGGAGCTTAAAAATCTCAATGGGAAATTGGATATAAGGGATTTAAGCATTATCCAAAACAACAAAACTTATTCCCTCGATTCAATTTCAATTAAGGCAACTAAATTAACCGGTCAAACGGAAGTAAAATTGAGAAGCGACATCCTGGAAATGGATACTTATCTGGCATTTAAAAAAGACCATATCCGATTGAATTTCAACCCCGACCATTTCTTGTTGATGCAAAAACACTGGAAATTCAATCCGGAGCATTCTATTCAATTGGGTGAAAAGGGATTTATTATCCATGATTTGCAAATGCAACACGAAGAAGGAATACTCGGAATTACCTCAGTTAATGAAAGATACAAGGATGATATCCGGATAACCATGCAACATTTTAGTCTGGATGAAATTTCAGGATTAATCAATCAGGAAAATAAATTCGTTGGAGGTACGCTCAATGGTAATGTGTTGTTGAAAATGCAGGAAGGATTTGGTATTGTTGCAGATGCCGGGATTGACAGCTTGATTCTGATGGACGTTCCTATTGGGAACCTCCGGCTTACTGCCCAAAATCCGGTTGCCAGCCGTTTTGATGTTCAAGTCGACATCAGCGGAGCAGATAATAATTTACAAGTATCCGGTTTTTATGATACAGGAGAAGAAGGAAACAATTTCTGCCTGAAGGCCAATATAGCTTCACTTGGGATGAAAACCATCGAAGCCTTTGCTGCAGGACAACTGCGTACATCATCAGGGCATGCCAGCGGACTGTTTGATATTTCGGGTGACCTGAATAAACCGCTTATTAACGGCGAACTCTCATTTCATGAAGCAGTAACCACTCCGGTGATGCTGAATAATCCCCTTTCATTGGCCAACGAAACCATCCGAGTGGACAATGAAGGCGTTTATTTCAAACAATTTACTATCAGAGACATCAAGAACCAACCGCTCGCGTTGGATGGTTCCATCAGGATGAAGGATTTTGCTGACTTCAAATTTAATTTGAATGTAGATGCCAATCATTTTCAGGTGTTTAATACGACAGCAAGAGACAATGATTTGTTTTATGGACGTTTGCTGACAGATACCAAAATCAGGCTGAGGGGTACCATGGAAGCGCCTGATGTCAGCGCTGATGTCAGTTTACTGGAAGGGTCTCATGTCAGCTTTATTGTTCCTCGTACGGAATTGAACACTTACAAAGGTGAAGATGTGGTAGAGTTTGTATCGGGTGAAGAAAGAAAAGATAGTTTGATTACAACAAATAAAAT
>Ga0265294_10011176_pt1 | contig 10119 bp, 8 predicted proteins | sample MunlanPumphouse3_FD_192504 | JGI IMG/M metagenome (GOLD analysis project Ga0265294, IMG submission 192504) | Groundwater microbial communities from a municipal landfill in Southern Ontario, Canada - Pumphouse #3 | ecosystem: Environmental > Aquatic > Deep subsurface > Groundwater | place...
AATATGATATCAAAATATCGATACTAAACGCAAAATTGTAGTCTTGACGCATTCATCCCATGAAATGAAGATTTCATGGGTTTTCTGCTGCGATCTTATAAAATTTCTGAAATTTTAGCCCTTTAATTCTCTAAAAATTCATGATATATGTTGTTTTTTATTTTAAGGTCTATTAACGATTTAGTATAATGTCTTTCATTATAATGTCTTTCATTATTTACTATAAATTCTGAATTATTATAAATCGACTTAACCTGCTGTAAACTTATTTCCTTGTAACTCTATTGTGAAGTTCTTGTAGAATTGTTATATATTTATTCTTCCTTTACTGTCTGCGGTTTGAATCCCGCATATTGAACTTTCCCTAAAGACGATATTTAAAAATATATTTAATCTGGTTGTCAAAAATGGTTGTTGATACTACAATTTGTGGTTTAAAAATCGGAGACCGGTATCCAGCTCAGGTAATGGGTATCCTTAATCTAAGTCCCGAATCCTTTTACAAAGGTTCTGTTGTTAGCCCCGATCAGGTACTTGAGACTGCCTTGCAGATGGTAGAAGACGGGGCGAGTTTTCTTGATGTAGGGGCAAGGTCAACCTGGATGTTTTCAAGCCCTATAACAGAAGAAGAAGAGGCAAAAAGGCTTTTTCCTGTCCTTGAGGCCCTTGTAGGAAACGTTGAGGCGGTAATTTCCGTAGACACTATGTTTTCCGAAGTTGCAGAAGAAGCTCTCAAAAGAGGCGCTGATGTCATAAATGATGTTTCGGGCTTTACTGCAGACCCCCGGCTTGCCGATGTGGTAGCCGATTACGATTGCCCTGCCGTAATTATGGCTTCGGAAAAATGTCCCGGAGATCCGCTTGGAATGGATGCTGTTATGGATTCTTTGGAAAAAATCCTAGAAAAAGCCGAAAAAGCTGGAATAGATTCAGAAAAGCTTATTCTTGATCCGGCTTTTGGCAGATGGATTGAGGCAAAGCTTCCTTGCTATGACTTTGAAACCCTTGATGATCTTGAGCGTTTGCAAGTTTTTGAAAAACCAATTCTGGCTGCTCTTTCAAGAAAATCCTTTATAGGGGACGTGCTGGAAAAACCAGCTTCTGAAAGGCTTTATGGAAGCCTTGCGGTTGCAGCTCTTGCAGTTTATAATGGAGCTCATATCATCCGCACCCATGACGTTGCTGAAACTGCTGATGTCGTAAAGGTTGCAGGGGCTTTTCGGAGCCGGAAGGCTGTGGCAAAAGAAGATTGCTATGAGGTATCCGTACTTAGTATAAAAACTCCAAAAGACGCTTTTCGGGAAATGCAAAAGCTTGGGACAACGGAAGCTGGCTCAAGGGTAATGCAAAATAAAAGTCTCCAGCTTACTCTAAAAATAAAGAACCTGACAACTACTGAAGCCCTGATCTTAAAACAGGAAATGCTTGCCCGAGGAGGAGATGCAGCCCTTGAAAGAGATGCAGTCTCTCATGAAACGGAGAAAACCGATGTCCTTGTCTTTGGAACTCTGCTTCAGCTTGAAAAACTCTGCACTAAACTTGAGGGGCAAGCCCGAAAACTTCCCAGAATCGCAAACCTTATCCGGGAATGTCTTGCGGAAAGAACGAATCCCGAATATCGTTATTCGAGGTAGGTATGATAATAACTTCAGCTAAACCCTTTGAAGAAGTCCTGGCCCTCCTGAAAGACGAGGATGATATCTTCATTGTCGGCTGCAATGTCTGCGCCGCGAAGTTAAAGACCGGAGGAGAACCTGAGGTCCTTTGCATGGAAGCGCGCCTTAAGGCTTCCGGAAAGCGAGTTGTGGGTTGGGCGCTGCCCACAGCTGCCTGTAGTGTTCGATCCTATGAGTCCCTTGTTGAAAAAAATGCAGCCATAAAAAATGCACACTGTGTGCTTGTCATGGGCTGTGGCAGCGGGATCTCGACTGTGGCAAAGCTGGTAAATCTTCCAGTATACGGCTCGAACAATACCCTTTCTCTCGGAGGCAAAAGTGAAGGGCAACTCCTTTCTGAACTCTGTGTGCTATGCGGAACTTGTACTATTTGGGAATTTGGAGGAATTTGTCCTAAGGCTCGCTGTCCCAAAGGTCTTCTCAACGGGCCCTGCGGAGGAGCAGTGGATGGAAAGTGCGAAGTAGATAGAGAAAAAGACTGTGTCTGGGCACTGATCTACAATCGCCTGAAGAAAATTGGAAGACTTGACCTGCTCTATGAGGTGCATCCTCCCCGAGAATATGCTTTAAAATAATTTTATCTTTAATATATCTTTTATATTATTCTTAAGCTTTTCACAAAATTGTCTTTCTGTTAATCTCATCAATATTAAAGCTTTGAATCTCTTAACTGATCCCTTTTAATCTCCTCTGATACTATGAGGTTTTAAGAAAGGGTTCTCCTGCAGGGTGTGAGAATATGAACTTAGATTTTAGAAAAAAGCTCAATTCCAAAAATTTCCTTGTTACGGCTGAAATTTCCCCTCCCAAAGGCTCGGATATTTCGTCTGCCCTTGCCGATGTCGAGGGGCTAAAAGACCGTGTTGACGCTTTAAACGTGACAGATAATCAGTGCTCTATCATGCATATGAGTTCTCTTGCCTTTAGCAAGTGTCTGCTTGACAAGGGCCACGAGCCGATAATGCAACTTACCTGTAGAGATAGAAACCGAATTGGACTTCAGGCCGATTTGCTTGGTGCCTATGCTCTTGGGATCCGAAACATTTGTCTTATGAGCGGAGATTACCCTTCTTGTGGGGATCATCCAGGCGCAAAAGCTGTGTATGATCTGGACTCTGTGCAGCTTTTAGATGTTGTTTCAAAACTTAATTCGGGATTTGATTTTGCAGGAAATCCTCTTGAGGGTAAAACCGATTTTTGTGGAGGGGCAGTCTCTAATATAAACCCAAAGGAGTTTCTTCAGCTCCTCAAACTGGAAAAGAAAGTTCGGTGTGGAGCCAAATTCATCCAGACCCAGGCGGTTTATGATATAGGGCAGTTTGAGGCCTTTATGGAAAGTATAAGTCATCTGGAAGTGCCCGTACTTGCAGGGCTTATTCCCCTAAAATCTCCCAAAATGGCAGCCTATATGAACAAGCATATTTCGGGAATTGAGGTTCCAGAGGAACTGATTTTCCGTCTCAAAAAGGCTTCTGAACCTCAGGAAGAAGGGCTTTTGATCGCTGTAGAAACCATAAAAGAACTAAAAAAACTCTGTAGAGGAGTGCATATTATGCCTGTAGGCTCCCATTCCAAAACGCTAACCCTGCTTGAAAAAGCGGAAATTTTACCGCAGGCGAATCCGGCGTCAACTTAAGCCTGTGAGGTTTAGGAAATGCCCAAGTTTTTTCTTTTTTTCTTTTTCATTCATTTCATATTCTTCTCTTCCAAGCTCTGAATATTTCCCTCTCTTTTTGGATACCTTTATCAATACCGTTCTTTATTTTAAGGTCGGATTCCCGGTCTATTCAAGTGATTTATCGGTTCCATAATAGAAAGGAATGGTTATCAAAGGCAGAAAAGGCAGTAATTAACATGACATCAAAAATCAATTCAATTCAGATGTTTGGGATCAAAACTCCAATTATTAAAGCTGGAGACGAGCTTGCACCGGTTCTGGAAGCTGCGTTACAGGAAGCTGGACTTAAACCCGAAGAGGGAGACGTGCTTGTTGTTGCTGAGTCGGCGGTTGCCACTTCGGAAAATAGGGTGGTTGAATTGGCAGGGATTGTTCCTGGAAAAAAGGCGCGGGAACTTGGAAAAGATTATGGGATTGATCCACGGGAAATGGAGCTTGTACTCCAAGAATGCGATGAGCTTTTTGGAGGCGTTCCGGGAGCAGCTCTAACTATTACAAAGGGGATTTTAGCTCCGAATGCAGGAATTGATGCCTCAAATGCTCCGGAAGGTTGTGTGGTCTTGCTCCCCAAAGATCCCCGCAAAAGTGCCGCGGAAATTCGAAAAAACCTTGAAAAGCACTATTCCTGCAGCTTGGGAGTAATTGTAGGCGATAGCCGAACTCAACCTCTAAGACTAGGCTGTTCCGGGCTTGCGCTTGGAGTTTCAGGCTTTGAACCTGTAGAAGATGCCCGAGGTTTTTCTGACATCTATGGAAGAGCTCTAACCCTTACACACAGAGCAGTTGCGGATAATTTGGTTTCGGCTGCGGAAATCCTTATGGGAGAAGGAGGAGATCGGGTGCCTGCAGTCCTTATTCGAGGAGCTCCCGTAAAACTTATAGATAGTTCCCCAGAGGTTCCGACGATTTCAATGGAAGGGTGTATGTATTTTGGAAATCTCGGAAAAGCAAAAAAGAGAATTCCTGGCTCAAAAAGGACTCAAAGATGAAAGAAATATCTTTTGGGTCCGTAATAAGCGTTATATATTCTAGAAGATAATATATACTATGTATTTTGGCCCTGTATCTGGTTCTTCCGTTACAGGGGTCGTATGATTGCGATTTTGAATTTGATTTCGGGACAGCTTCAGGCAGAAAATCGTAGATTAGCAAGCTTGCTAGTCTATTTACGGGATTTATTCCAAGGATTTTATTCAAGCTGTCCAACAGCTACAAAGCTAAAAACATAACAAATATTCCAGAGTATTACCAGGTGATTTTATGAAACCAGTGTTAATGGACTTTTCCGCAACATGGTGTGGCCCTTGCAGGATGCAAAAACCGATTCTTGAAGAACTGGAAAAGGAATATGCGGACAGAGTGGAGTTTAAGGTAATCGATGTAGACGAAAACCAAGAACTCGCTTCCAAATACGGCATACATGCGGTCCCGACTCTGATTATTGAAAAAGATGGCACAGAGATAAAACGCTATATGGGAGTTACCCAAAAAAGCGTACTTTCAGAAGAACTCGATAAACTTCTCTAACTCCCCCAGAACCCATCAACTCTCTCGGAGCTAAATCCCCTGATAAAGCTTCAGGGGATTTTTACCGTTCTTTTTTGCCCTTCTTAAAAAAAGTATCAAATCAAGCATTTCAGCTCCTTTTCTCCTCTGGCTTTTGTATATTTCAAAAAGGCTGGATTTTTCCAGTTGGCAAAATGTAAATACTTTGAAAAGAATCCTTTCCGGGATTACTTTGATTTCAAAAAAATTAATAGATCTGGGGGTGCTGCCCCTCAGGCAGAAAAACTCAAGGGGAGGCTTCAAGCCCCATCTAGCTTTACGTTTCAAAGATGAGGCCGGAAAACTTCGCATGTTTTCCGTTGATACCACCCGCACCCCCAAAAAATGCATCCAGCCCGATGCCTATCTTATAACCCACGCCCATTCTGATCATCACGGAAAATCCGCAATGCTTTCCGAAAGAGCTTTCTGTTCTGAAAAGACTGCTCTTGCCCTGAAACTCCGGCATGAGAGAGAGTATAAAGGAAAAACGTTTCAGCTCGGGGAAAGTTTTGAGGTGGAAGGCGTTGAGGTCAAGACTTACCCTACTGGCCATACAGTAGGAGCTACCGCCTTTTCCTGGGAAAATGAGGTTGGCACAAAGCTTCTTGTAACAGGAGACGTCAAAGATGCAAGCGCTCTTCCTGCCTGTGATGTTCTGGTTACCGAAGCCAATTACGGAGATCCTTCAGATCCTTCCTGTCATTTTGAAGATGATCCGGAAGGGCTTAAACGAGCTCTTCTTAAAAATGGGTTTAACTCTGGCAAGGAAAAAGGAGTTGCTTTTGGAGCTTATGATTTTGGAAAAGCCCAGAGAGCCGTACAACTTTTACGCAATTTTGGCTATGAAGGCCCAATAAAGATGGCTTCAAAAGGTCGAGCTCTAACCGGAAATATGCTAGATGGGGCAGGAAAGCTCTCCGGGCTTGAAGGAGATTCCGGAGTTTTTATTGTTCCTCCGCGAGCCCTTGGAAAATTGCCTTGGGGTATTAAAAAGTATGTCCTGAGCTGCAGGCACGATTACCCTTTCCCAAATATAAGACTCAGTGATCATCTAGATGTCGAAGGGCTTGAAGCCATGGTCCGCAAAATTGATCCCGAAGTTGCGCTAATCTATCACCCAAAGGGCCCAAGACCTGAAATATTTGCCGAACACCTAAACTCTCTTGGAATCGATTCGATTTCTCTGGATAAGATCGGTAATGTTTTAAGCAATGAATTTATTTAAAAATGGAACAATTTATTAGGTTGACATATGATTTAGACCTGATTTAGATATGGTTTAGATTAAAGATCTAATTTGGATTTAATTAGAGTTCTTAGAAACTCTTTATAGAAACTCTTTACATCAATTTGGATAAGTCTAGCTTATGTTTAGATAAGCTTAAAGCTAAGTTTGGTATATTGAATCTTATTTAAGATAACTTGTATTTAATAAATCACCTGGCATTTTGAGGGTAAACTCTATCCTCCGAGCATTTTATGCTCTTTTAGGCAGGTATATTATTATAATCAAGGTTTCTTCCCTTTTCATCAGAAGCTGACGTTTAGGAGATCAGACACGGTGAGCAAACAAACCCCTAAGTCCAAAAAAAGTTTGAAGTCCAGAATGGCAGAAGCCTTGGAAAAAGCGGAACAAGCACAACAGGCAAAAATGGAACAGGCTGCAAGGCAGGCAAAAAAAGCCTCAAAAGAGCCCGAGGGTAAAGGAGAAAATCCAAAGAAAAAACTTATTAAGGAGAAAACCCCGGAAGAAAAAGCAAAGGCCCATAAAGAAGGGATTATAAAAACCCTTGTTGCGGGTGCGCTGGGAATCCTTGCAGGAGCCCTTTCTTTTTACCAGTATGGAGCAGGAGAAGACAGAATCTGGTATGTTCTGCTGACTATAATCATTATCCTCACATATTATGCCCAGAGGCTGATCTATCCCGGGCTTAAGATCAGCACAAAAGAGTTCAAATTAAAAGACTGGTTCTACGTAGAGTTCATTGTCGTGGATTTTTGTCTTGTGACTTGGACTCTCCTTCTGAACTGAGTTTTTTTGCCTGCAAATAAATAAAAAACCGGCTTGCTTCCAAAAAGCCTTTTTATTTATTTTTCAGGGTGTTTTTCAAATTATTATTTTTTTAAGCATCAATTAAGATTTGATTTTCTAATCAATAGTTAAAGGCTTGATTTTTAAGTCAAAAACGTTTTTTCAGGGATAATTATGCGAATCGCAATACTTAATAAAGATAGATGTCAACCCCGGCGCTGCAGTCATGAATGTGAAAAATACTGTCCAAGGGTCAGGACAGGAGACGAAACGATAGTATTTGGGGAAGATGGAAAACCCCTTATTTCCGAAGAACTCTGTGTAGGCTGCGGAATCTGCGTAAATAAGTGTCCTTTTGACGCTATTATGATCATAGGCCTGCCTGAAGCTCTCCAGGAACCTACCCACAGGTATGGGCCAAACGGTTTTGCTCTTTTTGGGCTTCCTGTGCCGCAGGTTGGAAAGGTAACCGGGATTTTAGGACCTAACGGGGTAGGAAAAAGTACCTGTGTTCAGATTCTTTCAGGGGGCCTTGTTCCAAACTTTGGGAAAGGAGAAGGAAACTGGGAAAAGGTACTCGAATACTATGCCGGGACAGCGCTTTATGACTACTTTAGGGCTCTTGTTGACGGGAAAGTAAAGGTTGCCCAGAAACCTCAGTACGTGGATTTGATTCCTAAAGCTTTTAAGGGTAAAACCTCCGAACTGCTTGGAAAAACCGATGAGCGAGGAGTGCTAGAAGAACTTATCGATTACCTTGAGATCCGAGGAGTACTGGATCGAAAAATTTCGGAATTGAGCGGAGGGGAATTGCAAAGGGTAGCAATTGCAGCCTGCGCGGCCAGAGATGCTCAGTTTTATTTCTTTGATGAAATCAGTCCTTATCTGGACATTCATCAGCGGATAAAGGTTGCCCGTCTGATTCAAGAACTTTCAAAGGAAAAAGCGGTCCTCGTAGTTGAGCATGATTTAGCTATCCTAGATATGCTAGCTGACGTGATTCATGTAGCATACGGCGAACCTGCCGGGTTTGGGGTAATAACTCAGCCAAAAGGAGTCCGAATAGGGATTAATCAATACTTAAAGGGCTTTTTGCCCGAAGAAAATATCCGGATTCGGCCCGAAGCTATCAAATTTGAGGTTCATCCTCCAAGAGATGAAACCGCCCTTGATTCCGTATTTTCTTTTGGGGAATTTTCTAAAAAATACGGGAAAGGCTTTTCCCTCAAAGCCACAGGCGGAGACCTAAGAGAAGGCGAGGTGCTTGGAATCGTAGGTCCGAATGGGATCGGAAAATCCACTTTTGTAAAAGTGCTTGCAGGCGAACTAAAGCCTGATGAGGGAGATCCTGAAATTAAAGTAAAAATATCCTACAAACCCCAGTACATAAAGGCTGATCTTCAGATGCGGGTTCAGGACTTTTTGCGGAGTATTTCTAAAAAATTTGGGACCAGTTACTATGAAGTGGAAATTGCAGCTCCTCTACAGCTTGAAAAAATCTATGAACGAATGCTTGATGAACTGAGCGGAGGCGAACTTCAAAGAGTAGCGATTGCAGCCTGTCTTTCCCAAGAAGCCGACCTTTATATTCTAGACGAGCCAAGCGCTCACTTGGATGTGGAACAGCGCTCAATGGTAACAAAAGTCATAAACCGTTTTGCCGAAAATAACAAAAAGACCGCAATGGTTGTTGATCATGATATCTACATGATTGATATGCTCAGCCAGAGGCTCTTGGTTTTTGAAGGAAAACCTGCTCTTTACGGCGAAGCTCGGGGTCCTTTTAGCATGCAGGCTGGCATGAACAGGTTCCTGAAAAATTTGGGTATTACTTTCCGCAGGGATGAAGATACCAAACGCCCGAGGGTAAATAAAAGAGGCTCCCGACTTGATCGAGAACAAAGAGAAGGGGGCAATTACTATTATGTGGCAAGCGAGTAAACGGAGTAGAAGTGAGGAAGGTTTTGATTAATTATGAAACTTGAGAGCCTCGAGCTGCCGGAAATAGTAAAACGTTTTTACCTTGAATCCGGAATTGTGGAACTTTACCCTCCCCAGACCGAGGCTGTTGAAAAAGGGCTTCTGGAAGGCAAAAACCTTCTTGCAGCCATTCCTACGGCCTCGGGAAAGACCCTGCTTGCCGAGCTTGCTCTGCTAAAATCCATTCTGGAAGAAGGAGGAAAAGCCCTATACATTGTGCCCCTCCGAGCGCTTGCTTCCGAAAAATTCAGGCGTTTTCAGGAATTTTCTGGTTTGGGCGTAAAAGTTGGAATTTCCACAGGAGATTATGATAAAAAAGACGAAGCCCTTGGCTCAAACGATATCATAGTAGCAACTTCTGAAAAAACGGATTCTTTGCTCAGAAACGAAACAGCCTGGATGCAGGAGCTTTCGGTAGTCGTAGCCGATGAAGTCCATTTGCTTGATTCTCCTGACCGAGGTCCAACCCTTGAGGTTACGCTTGCAAAACTCAGGCGAATCAATCCAGAATGCCAGCTTCTGGCTCTTTCGGCAACTATCGGAAACGCAGAAGAACTTGCAACTTGGCTGCAAGCCGAACTTGTCTTGAGCAAATGGAGACCAACGGAACTTCGGGAAGGAGTTTTCTTAGATGGCACCTATTATTGCCGGAATTTTAAAAAATCAATTCCAAAAGAGGATCGAGACGCTTCAATCTCTCTTGTGCTCGATACTCTCCGAGAAGAAGGGCAATGTTTAGTCTTTGAGAGTAGCAGGAAAAATTGTACGGCTTTTGCACGCAAAGCGGCTCCAAAGGTTGGAAAACTGCTCTCTTCTGAAGCCCGAGCCGCTCTTACTCTGCTTGCAGATGAGGTGCTGGATTCAAGCGAGAGCGAAAGTGGAAAAGAGCTTGCGGCCTGCCTTCGTTCAGGCACGGCTTTTCACCATGCAGGGCTGAACTCTGCCCAGAGGAAGAGCGTAGAAGAAGGATTTAGACAAGGCAAAATTAAGCTGATCTCAAGTACCCCAACACTTGCTGCAGGGCTTAACCTACCTGCAAGAAGAGTTATTGTAAGAAACTACCGCCGCTATTCTCCAGGAGAAGGGATGCTTCCCATTCCTGTTCTGGACTACAAGCAGATGGCAGGTCGAGCAGGCAGGCCCAGACTTGATCCTTACGGAGAAGCCGTGCTACTTGCGGCTTCGGAAAAAGAGCGGGCAGCTCT
>Ga0265294_10011180_pt1 | contig 10117 bp, 6 predicted proteins | sample MunlanPumphouse3_FD_192504 | JGI IMG/M metagenome (GOLD analysis project Ga0265294, IMG submission 192504) | Groundwater microbial communities from a municipal landfill in Southern Ontario, Canada - Pumphouse #3 | ecosystem: Environmental > Aquatic > Deep subsurface > Groundwater | place...
TAACCGGTATACCGCAAGCCTGTACCGCCATCTGATCATCAGCGGTTGCACGCATGGCAATTCCCATACGACTGTATTTGAAATAAAGCGACAAAGCCACAAAAAGCATCAACGAAACGCCTGCCGCCCACAGGTACTCCTGGGAGACTACGGCAGTTCCAATTTGCACCGGGTCCTGGGGAAACAGCCTGGGCAGCACGTCCACCCCCCATGGCCAAATGAAAGTACAAAGGCCTTCAATAAAATATGCCATGCCAAGTGTAACCGCAATCAACGAAAGAATAGGCTGGGCAATCAGCGGCCTCAATACAAATCTTTCAATTACCCATCCCAGCAATAGAGCAAAGGCTACAACAATCGCAAGTCCAAGCCAAACCGGCAGCCCGGCTTGTGCGAGCATTCCATAGGAGAACCAGGAAAAGAGCAGTACCAGCTGACCAAGTGCTAGATTGGCTACACCGCTGGATTTCCATATAAGAACAAAACCCATGGCTATAAGGGCATACACCATACCAACAGTTATGCCGGTTATCGTATACTGGAGCAAATCAGCCATTATTTACCCTCCGGTTCATCAGCATTTCTGACCTTGATGCTGGTTGTTACCACTCCCTGTCTTCCGTCACGATAAGTCACCGGAGCCTCTATTTTTATTTCGCTGTCCCCTTCATACATGGCTCCTATCAGTTTCTGATAACGTTTTTCCATGTATTCCCTTCTCAGTTTCCGTGTGCGGGTTAGCTCTGCTTCGTCAGCATCGAATTCCTTGTGCATCAGTACAAATTTTTTAACCCTTGCCGGCACAGGCAGATAACTGTTTACCCGGTTAATATCACGACGGACCAGTTCAGCTACTTCATCCCGCTGAGACAGGTCTACAAAGGTGGTATAAGAGATGTGATGATCTTCTGCCCACTTGCCTACCATAGTAAAATCCATATTGACGATAGCAGTTACATAATCTCTTTCCGGCCCGCCAATCACCATGGCATCTTTTATATATGGGCTGAAACGTAACCTTCCTTCGATATATTGGGGAGCATATTTTGCCCCTGTCCTGAGCTCGCCCATGTGTTCCAAACGGTCAAGAAACAGTACATGGCCGTGCTGATCGATATTAACAGCATCTCCGGTCCGGCACCAGCCATTGTAAAGTACCTGCCGGGTTTTTTCAGGATTATTGTAATAACCGCTGAACATACAATCACTTCTAACCCAGAGTTCACCTGAATCCATTAGCCGTACTTCCACACCCCTGGCCGGCCTTCCTACACTTTCAAAGCGTATATCTCCTTCGCTGTGGGAGGAGATATACCCTGATTCCGTACTGGCATAATTCTGCCTGAGAGAAACACCAATCGCATGTATAAAGCGAAATGTATCCAAACTTAATACTGAACTGCCGGTTACAGCAAACCGAACCCTGGATAGACCGAGTTTATCTTTAAGGGGGTGGAACAGCATTAAATTGGCAATCTTGTAGAGAATCTTCCACCTTAACGGGGGTTTTTTACCCTCAAGTGTGAAATCCGCCATGCGGTATCCAACCGGCATAAATAAGTTAAATACAAACCGTTTCAGCCAGTGGGCATCCATCATCTTGACCTGGATTTCACTCACCAGGCCTTCCCACTGCCGTGGACCATATATGACAAAATTGGGGCCTACTTCACGAGTATCCTGCGCAATTGTATCCGGCTCTTCAGCAAAATTCAGGCGTGCTCCGGTAAGCAAGTGTGGAATGGTAGAAAAATAGCTGTCACCGACCCAGGCGGCAGGGAAGTTGGAAATCAGGTCATCTTTTTCGGTAAGCGGATAGCGGCTTATAAAACTCCAGGCTGTACGTATCAGCGCGCGGTGAGTGAGTATTGCACCTTTTGGAAGGCCGGTAGTACCTGAAGTGTAGTAGATAAAAGCAGTGTCATCAGGTGTCAGCATAGATACGCGTTGCTCAAATTCGCCGGGGTGGCTCTTTTCATACTCCCTGCCTGAAGCAATCACTTCATCAAAGCTGATAAGAGCGGGTTCATCATAGTTTTTTAAACCTTTAGGATCCCAGTAAACGATTTTTCTGAGGAGCGGCAGCTCATCTTTTATCTGGAGGAATTTGTCCACCTGTTCCTGATCGTTAGCTATGGCAATACTCGCACCCGAATGCTCCATAATATATTTAAGCTCAGATGGAATAGAATCAACAAAGGTCCCGGTAGCTATTGCGCCAGCCGCCTGTACAGAGAATTCCCCCCAGAACCATTCGGGTTCATTATCCCCAATTATGCAAACCACATCACCACGCTTCAACCCCATTTGAACCAGACCCAGAGAAAAGTTCTTGACCTTCTCGCAATAGTCCTGCCAGTCATAGCGTTGCCATATGCCGAATCGTTTCATGCACATAGCCGGGCTCTTTGCCCGCTTATGGCTATTGGCTATTATAAGTCCGGGTATTGTATCTGCTGTCAGCTGTGCCACTATTCCTCCTGGATAAAAAGAAACCTCCCTTGCCGGGGAGGTCATATCTATGCCATATTCAGATTAAGTACTATAATTCCTGCATAAAAGAAATGCCCCCGGCGCACATGGTGCGCCCGGTAAACGCGAAATTAAACTCAACCTGGTTATAATATATTTTATTTTCCATAGCTCGCTCTCACAGAGAACCTGCAGAGATTACCACAAGAATAAAAATCCGTCAAATTATTTTATTACCCCACTATCCCGCCTGCCCGTCACGCCCTTGGCACTCGCTACCGGCACGGTGGTTCCGGTAGCCATAGCTATCAGATCTCCGCGGGAATTTGTAACCTTTATTTCGGAAACGCTTATGCGTTTTCCACTTTTAATTACCCGGGATTCCGCAACCAGTGTTTCTCCTGTTTGGGCACCTCTGAGAAAATGCATATTGAACTGGCTGGCTACACTGGGATAAGACAATGAATTGGCCCCGTAACCAAATGCATGGTCAGCCAGCGCCATGATAATGCCCCCGAATGCCATTCCATGAACGTTTCGATGCTCAGGCTTGATCACCATTGATACCCGCGCATACCCCGGCTCGAGGGTTTCCAGCTTCATACCTATAAATTCAACCGCCGGCTCGACCTGACCTGTCAGCAGTTTGATGTTTTTGTCGATTTCCCCGTTTTCCATCGGATTACCCCTTGAAGGCCTTTTTCAGACCTCTGACCGCCCCTTCAAGGGTACGGTCATTAACACAAAATGACAAACGCATATGCCCGCTTTTGCCGAAGCCGCTACCTGGAACACCGAGCACCCCATATTCCATCAGCTTTCGAACGAAAGCTGTGTCTTCTCCAGGCACCTTCGGAAAGACATAAAAAGCGCCTTCAGGCCTGGTTACGCTATAGCCGGCATCAAGCAAACCGTGGTAGAGATGATCACGTCTGCGCTGGTATTCGGCCACAGATACTGTAACGTTCTGCAGATTGGTTACCGCGTTTTGCATCAGTGCAGGGGCATTTACAAAACCCAGGACCCGGTTTGCATAAATAAACCCTGCAACGAGTTCTTCTTTTTCCTCGATATCAGGGTTGACAGCGATATAACCTATTCTTTCGCCAGGCAGAGAAAGATCCTTCGAGTAAGAGGTTGCCAAAATGCTTTGCCTGTAATTTTTAAGAGGAGATGAAAATTGAACATCATCATATAAAAGCCGGCGATACGGCTCATCACTGATTATATAGACCGAACGGCCGAACCGGCTTTTGGATTCTTCAAGAACTTCAGCCAGGCCTTTCAGAACTGCCTGGTCATAAACAACCCCGGTCGGATTATTGGGAGTATTAAGAATAACCGCTTTTGTCTTTACAGAAACTGCCTTTTGTATAGTTTCCGGAGTCGGCTTAAAATCATCCCCGGTTTCCACGATACGAGCCACTCCCCCATGGTTATCAATATAACTGAGGTATTCCGGAAAATATGGGCTGATTACTATTACTTCGTCACCTGGATCGAGCAAAGTCTTTAGAACAATATTCAGCCCGGCAGCTGCTCCGCTCGTCATGACAATGTCGCCGCCTTTGAAATTTACACCCAATTCTTTTGAAATCGAGGACGCTACCGCATCACGGGTAGCCATATATCCGGCATTTGCCATATAGCGGTGCATACCGGGGCGAGGATTCTGAACACATCGTATCAATTCCTGGCGAAATTCAGCCGGCGGTTCATCCTCCGGATTGCCCAGGGAAAGATCAAATACGTTTTCATCTCCCAGCCGAACACGCAGCTCTTCTCCAGCTTCGAACATTCGGCGTATCCAGGAACTTTGTTTCATTCCCTGTGCGGTTTTAATCGACACCGGCATTTTTTATCTCCTTCTGCCCCAGTGAAAACGCCGCCAGGTTTATATCGAGGATTCTTTGCGGAAGCCTCGCCTCTAAAGATTCTTTCCAGGCTTCAAGACTCAACGGCAACAGAACCGAAAGTGCGCCAAGAAGGAACACATTCAATGTGCGAATGTTGCCCAAATCTGCAACTTTGGTTATTCCATCAATAAAGAATATTTCTCCGGCCCTTTTCCTTATTATATCAAGGATTACTTCATCCGCCGGATATTTCCCCCCTCCACTGGTTACAGATAATGGCGGAGACCCGTAATTACTAATCAATGCCTTTCCGCCAGATACCAGGAAAGGGCATGAACGTGCTGCCTCCAGCTTTTCCATACCAAACAACACGTCTGCCTTGCCCACTGGAATCAATGGCGAATTCACCGCCTCTCCCATCCTGACATGGCTGATCACGCTGCCTCCACGCTGGGCCATTCCTATAGAATCAGTTTTCTTGACATCCCAACCCATACGCAGTGCAGTATCTGCCAGAATATCACTTGCCAGAATAATCCCCTGGCCACCTATGCCGGTCATAAGAACACTAATATTTTTCATTTATTCTGCCACCGCCTTGCCAATAACACCGATAGCCCCAACCGGACAAACCTGTTCGCATAAACCGCAATTATCACCAGCGCAGAGATCCGGGTCAATATAAACACTGCCACCCTGATACTGGATCGCAGGACATGCCAGTTTAAAACAGGTGTTACACTGCGTGCACCTGGTATTATCTATAATACGGCTGGCACCAGACCGGCGCCGCAAAGGGGCACACTCACCGCGAACAATTACAACCGAGAGTTTATCACTGTCTGTTGCGGTTGCTATGGCATCGCGCAAAGCCTTAATATCGAACGCATCGATAACCAGAACATCCTCAACACCGATTCCCCTGACTGCATTTTCCAGGCTTACTGCCTGCATCTTCTCACCTTTGGCATTAATTCCCGTGCCGGGATGGCCCTGATGGCCGGTCATCGCAGTCGTCATATTGTCAAGTATCACTACAGTAATGCTGCTCCGGTTGTATACCGCATCTGCCAGGGAAGTAAGTCCGGAGTGCATAAATGTTGAATCTCCGATTACTGCTACTACTTTATCGGTCACCCCGGCTTTCTCTATTCCCAATGCATGGCCGATACTGGCACCCATACAGGCACAGGTGTCAAGGCCGCCTAGCGGAGGTAAAGCACCCAGGGTATAGCAACCAATATCACCTGTTACCACCAGGCCGCTTTGCACCTGAGAGCTCGCGCCGGATGCCTTTTTCCTGATACGGCGCGGATTTTTTCCGAGAGCATAAAACAATCCGCGGTGGGGGCAGCCGGGGCACAGAGATGGCGGACGTTGCGGCAAGTCGACCTTGCAGAAGTCATCCATAATTGCGGTTTCTTTTAAAAGACCGGCCTTTATGGCGGAGGAAGCTACAATTTCAGGAGACAGCTCACCTGTAATCGGAATAAAAGATTTTCCGCTGACTTCTACTCCCATGGATTTAACAATTTCTTCAACGAAAGGATCGAGTTCTTCTACTACAATCAGTTTTTCAATTCGTGAAGCAAATCCCCGAATCATCCTTTCCGGTAACGGGTAGGTCATCCCCAACCGGAGTATCGGGGCGTTGGGGAATACTTCTTTTACATACTGGAAGGATATGCCGCATGTAATTATCCCCGCCAAACCTTGTCCCTCAAGAATCCCATTTACCGGGCTGGTTTCTGCGTACCGTTTAAGTTCCTTCATGCGCTCTTCAACTGCAACATGCCTTTTACGGGCATATGCGGGTAACATGACGAACTTTTCACAGTTGGCAGTAAACAGCGCTTTTCCTTTTACAGACAAGGCTTCCCGGACACGCACCACAGATTTTGAATGAGAAATACGGGTAGTTGTACGAAACAGCACCGGAGTATCAAACTGTTCACTGATATCAAAAGCCAGAAACATAAAATCATAAGCAGATTGGCTATCATACGGTTCAAGAACGGGGATTTTAGCCAGCCTGGCATAATGGCGGTTGTCCTGTTCGTTTTGCGAACTGTGCATTCCGGGGTCATCAGCACTCACAATCACCAATCCACCGTTTATGCCGGTTATTGAGGCGGAAAGAAGGGGGTCTGCGGCCACATTCAAGCCGACGTGTTTCATACTCGCCAGGCAACGCACCCCTGCATAAGATGCTCCCATTGCAACTTCCACGGCAACCTTCTCGTTGGTTGACCACTCCGCATAAACGCTATCAAACTGGGCCAGATTTTCCAGTATTTCGGTACTGGGCGTACCCGGATACGCAGCAGCCACTTTCAACCCTGCATGATATGCACCCAGCGCAATCGCTTCATTACCAGAAAGAAGAAAAGTTTTTCCAGCCTCCAACTGTTCTATATTATGCATTAATTATCTTCCCCTTACATCAACAGGCGTCCTGTTTTCATTATATATTAAACGAGTCAAGAATTTATTGTCCAACACACGTAAACAATATACCTCCACGGAGTTTCGCCAGGGAGTGTTTCCAATTTGACAAGTCAATCTTCAAAAAGATAAACTTGTCCAATAACTCCGAGCCAGGATTTCCTAAACCTGTCTCAGGCAGGGAAGCCGGCCGAAGGGCAAGCTGAAAAGCCCGTAGGGTGCAACCGGAAACAGTTGCGCCTCCCTCTTTTTGGAAAGGAGATTATCAGAGAGGAAAAGCTTGTTCCGAAAAAGCCTTTTGGTGGTGTTTGCTATCAATAATAAATACCAGTGTTATTTAGCTGGCTATTTACATGCATACAGGCTTACTGCCTGTATGCATTTTTTATTTCAAGGAATTTTTAAACAAAGGGGGTAGAATTTATGGACATTAGCCGAAGGAATTTTCTTAAAGCCTCCGGCGCAACGCTAAGCGGGTTGTTCTTGTTCAACGGCGTAGATACCAATGCCGTTATGGCCAGATCGCTTAAGAAAGTGCCTCTTAAGAAGAAGGTCAAGGAATCAACAACAATCTGCTGCTACTGCAGCGTAGGTTGCGGCGCGATCGTATCTGTCTACGAGGACGGCATCCTCAAGATAGAGGGCGATCCGGATCATCCAATCAACGAGGGAACGCTTTGCCCCAAGGGCCTGGCCATGTCACAGATCCACCAGGTAGATGGCAAACCCAACCCTCACCGGTTAACCAAACCTTTGTATAGGGCTCCCAATTCAACTGAATGGGAGGAAAAATCATGGGACTGGATGCTGGATACCATCGCTGCCAGGGCTAAGGCTACGCGGGATGCCACCTGGGTTGAATCAGCCGGCCGCACGGAAGGCCTGGCTTCATTCGGCGGTGGCGAATTGGACAACGAAGAGTGCTACATGCTGACCAAGATGAACCGCGCGCTTGGCGTAGTTTATCTTGAGCATTGCGCACGCATATGACATTCCTCTACTGTAGCGGCTCTGGCAGAGTCGTATGGAAGAGGAGCAATGACCAATCATTATATAGATCTCAAAAACTCCGATTGTATAATGATAATCGGCTCAAATGCAGCTGAAAATCATCCAATTTCATTCAGGTGGATCACAAAAGCCAAGGAACGAGGGGGCAAGTTGATCAGCGTTGATCCGCGTTTTACCCGTACCTCTTCCAAGGCAGATATTTACGCTCCGATTCGCTCTGGAACCGATATAGCTTTTATCGGCGGAATGATAAATTATGTCATCAGTGACATCGAACAAAATCCGGACAACTACAACATGGAGTATATTACCCAATATACCAATGCATCTTACATACTTAATCCGGATTTCGAATTCAACGATGGCCTGTTTGGCGAAATTGAACAAAAAACGTTCAATGGTTCGTATACAGCTGCTTCGAAAGCTACCTGGAAATACGCCGGTGGCAACTCCCCCGAAGCAGACATTACCCTCAAAGATCCCAGTTGCGTCTTCCAGATGCTGAAAAAGCATTACTCGCGTTACGATGCAGATACGGTATGCCGCATAACCGGTACACCCAAAGAAGATTTTCTCAAGGTATGCCAAGCATATGCGGAAACCGGCAAGAAGGATAAAGCCGGTACGATCTGCTATGCCATGGGAGCTACACAGCACACCTATGGTGTACAGAATATCCGCGGTTATTCCTTGCTACAGACACTACTGGGAAACATGGGGGTCGCCGGAGGCGGCATCAATGCTCTTCGCGGCACTTCCAATGTACAGGGTTCGACCGATATGGCATTACTGGAGCATATTCTCCCAGGTTATCTTGATGCACCAATCGAAGGCGATAACGATATTGACACTTATTTAAGGCGCTCTGGAAAACACCCGTCAGCTACCATAACTCCTCCGGCAGGTTTGGCTGCTGATACCAGCGCCAACTGGTGGCAAAACACCAGGAAGTATATTGTCAGTCTGTTAAAAACCTGGTATGGAGATGCCGCAACACCTGATAATGAGTTCGGTTTCCACTGGCTACCCAAAAAGAAGCCTGGTGTCAATTATTCTCACATAGCATTAATCGAAGCGATCGCAAGCGATATCATCAAGGGCCTGTGGATCTGGGGGCAGAACCCAGCAGCCGGCGGCCCGAATGCCAATGGTGCCAGAGAAGCCTTTGCCAAATTGGACTGGATGGTTTCGATTGATATCTGGGAAAACGAAACCGCCATCTTCTGGAAGAGGCCGGGAGTTGACCCAACAACCATAAAGACTGAAGTGTTCATGCTGCCTGCAGCCTGTTCATATGAAAAAGAAGGCAGCATCGCTAACTCCGGCCGCTGGGCGCAGTGGCGTTACAAGGCGGTTGAACCCAACGGTGAAGCAATTGCTGACCTTGAAATAATGGCTGATTTGATGAACAGGATCAGAAAGCTTTATCAGGATGATACCAGCGCACCCGGCAGGGAAGGAATTCTAAACTTAACCTGGGATTATGATCCCCATACCATTACCGCTGACCAGATCGCCAGGGAACTCAACGGCTACGATCTGACCACCGGTAAATTGATGGCCAGTTTTGCCAATCTTAAAGATGACGGCACTACCACTTCCGGTAACTGGCTATACTGCAACAGCTACACTGAAGATGGAAACAAATTGAAAAAGCGTGATCCGGTTGATGCTCATCCTCAAAAAATCGGTTTGCATTCCAACTGGGCATGGTGCTGGCCGGTAAACCGCCGTATCATTTATAACCGTGCTGCCGTAGACCTTAACGGCAATCCGTATGACGTAGAGCACCCGGTAATATCCTGGGACGCTGCAGGTGCCAAATGGGTCGGAGATGTTCCTGATGGAGGATGGGCTCCCATTAATATTGCTGAAAGCGGAGCTAAAACCCTGCCATTCATTATGAAACCCGAAGGGGTTGCCAGGCTCTGGGGATTTGGCAATGCCGATGGCCCGCTGCCAGAGGTATACGAACCCTGGGAATCACCACTGGAAAATAACTTAATGTCGGGGCAAAAGAATAACCCCTGCGCCTTCATAGGTAAATGGATGAATGAACAGGGTACCCCGGACAAATACCCTTATGTTGGCACTACCTACCGCTGCACCGAGCACTGGCAGACTGGAATTATGACCAGAAGCCTTCCGTGGCTGGTAGAACTCATGCCGGATATGTTTGCCGAAATGGATCCGGAGCTCGCCGAAGCCAAGGGTATCAATAATGGCGATAATATCGTTGTAAGTTCAGCCAGAGGCGAAGTAAGAGCGGTAGCTATAGTTACCAAACGTTTCAAACCACTGACTGTCGATGGTAAAACTATCCATCAGATCGG
>Ga0265294_10011182_pt1 | contig 10117 bp, 14 predicted proteins | sample MunlanPumphouse3_FD_192504 | JGI IMG/M metagenome (GOLD analysis project Ga0265294, IMG submission 192504) | Groundwater microbial communities from a municipal landfill in Southern Ontario, Canada - Pumphouse #3 | ecosystem: Environmental > Aquatic > Deep subsurface > Groundwater | place...
GTGTGGCGTAACAAGCCCCCTGTTAGGGGTGCTCATAAAAGGATATCGGAAAAAGTATTCGAAGTTATTTTTCATTATCCATATTTAGCCATACACTCCGTTGGAGGATTTCTTTCATGCTCAAATTGGTATCGTCATCTTCCTGTCCTATTTCCCCCTCAGATTCAATGTCGTTTTTTTTCATTGCTTCGCTTCCTTCTTTTATGGCTTTGTGTATTTTTTTTGCATATGGTTCTCGACTGTCAATGATGATAAAGCAATCTTGTGGAGGATTTATATGCTGAAATTTTATTAATTTCCATTCATCTTTCTCCTGTTTTGGAACAACAATATTGAGAGCCTTTTCCTTTGAGAATTATCCGTTCTTTATGTCCACATCTCGTTGTCTGACAAGGGGTTCCTCAGGAATAAGAATGATTCTTCCACTATCCCAGTCCATTCCAACGACAATGTTTTCAATTTATATATGTCAGGAGGGACTGTAGTAATAGGGAACACTGTATCTCCTTGAGGCAACTGTAAAAGATGAAGCACTATTCCCGCCATATATACTCTCGTAAAGCTAAAATCATTCTTTAGAATGACTTCACAAAAGAAACCTAAATTTTTTTCAATCTTTTAGATGAGAGACGTGCTCAAAGGAAAATGCATACGCATTTTGGGAGTCTGCATATATTGAGAAAAAATCAAAAAACCATGGATACTTTTGACTTCGCCCGTTCTGTATTCAAGAATATCGCCATCTTCAGATATACGCTGAGAGGAGGCGTAACAAGTCCCCTTGAAAACATAGAATTTTAACAATAAACATAGAATTGCTGTGAAAAACCTTTAGGAAAGAATTTTAAAATAGTTTCTTTATTTTTTTACTAGAGAAAGTAAAAAATACATAGAGGAAAACATAAAAACATAGAAAATTTATAAAAACATATTTTTATAAATTTAAAAAGATTGCTGGATTTTTGATACCTCTTTCGACTTAGCTTTCGACTTGTTACTAGTTGAAAGCTAAGTCGAAAGCACATATTGTCTAAAAAGGCCCTGAAAAGGATGCCCATTCTCGTCTATATAGACCCATTTTCCATATATGTCCTTGGCAAACTCTGTGCCGGCATTTTTATTCCCTTCAAGCCCTAAAATAAGAGTGCTAATAGCCACAATATATCGCGACAGTACTTCCGTTTCAATTGGAATATGCGGGAATATTCGCTCGGGGATATTGCAAAAAGAAGCATATTCTTTCCCTGCAGTTAAAAAATTTTGCTTAGCTTTTTTCCCTGCTTCGGCATAATCCCGGTCTGTCCGTGATGTTTTCTGAGTGTATTTTTGTATATCTTCGTCCTCAACATCTTCGCAATGCTGAACAGCAAAAAATGTGTGAGAATGAGGTCTCTCGGATAGAGTAAAAAAACACGATTTATGCGCGCATAGTAGATTGGTAGATGTTAATTGTGAGAAAGAAAAATTTTCTTGCTCTAAAAGTTTGGCAAGAAGAGATGTTCCTACAATCAAAGTCAAAATACTTTGAAGACGCATGTCACTTTTAACAGTGTCCGGGGCATCATCTGGAAACATGTGCGTGAACTGTTCAAAAGTATAAATATCAGATGTTATTATTTTGTTTTCAAGCAATGGCAAAAGGCGATATATTTGTTTTCCCAAATGGACATTATCAATTATTTTAATCCCTGGCGCGCGCCTTACTTCATCGCAAAAACGCGCGATGACAGCAAAAAAAATTTTAGGTTAGTTACATACTCGCCCCTTACTATCACTGGCTTTATATTTTTGTATTTTCGCATACACCTCCCTTGTTTCGTATAGTATTTGCGATATGGATTCACGTAACCTCCGATAGTTACAGGCGTTACGCCGCTTCCTTTTGTTCTGTATTATGTGTGTCGACCTCGGGTAGCGTACAAACCCCTTTTATTATTTTTTCAAAGAAAAAGCCTTAACGATATCGCTAGGATTCAGATTTAAAAGCATCGCATAATCGGTAACATCTAAAGGTCTCTGTAAAATATCTTGTAGTAGGCAACAACGAGAGGCTATCTCTTTTCCCATTAGATTTGTCTCATATGGCCTCACAAATTTTTCCGCGATTTCTTTAAATTTTTCTTCAGAAATTGCCCCCAACAAATAAGAACAATACTGTTGGAGATAGGTATATGAGTTTTGTAAGTTTGTAAAACTATCTACTATTATCGCGAACTCTTCTTTTTCGGTCACATTATTCATCCTCCGAATGGTAAATCCCGTTTTGCAGGATAAGTTTTCTATCACTGCGTCATAAAGAAGTCGCTCTTCTTTTATAAAATTACTCAGTTTTTTATTAACTAAGTTCCCCTTTTTAAAAAATATGGTGGAGACGGGGAGAATTGAACTCCCGTCCGACACAAGATAACCCATGTACGTAATACAGGCTTCGCTTGTTTTTGTGTGCAAAAGACAGACTCTAATACGGTATTTTCCAAAAACAAACAAAAAATTTTCTACCGTATTTTATCCAAAGGCCATTGTGCGCTTCGTTCTTTTCTTCGCTCTTATATACCTACGAACGAAAAAGCTTGGTATAGGCACGCCTATGCGGCGATAGCGACGTTACGAGTATTGACGTTTCTTGGGTTTGCTCCGTTAAGGTGGAGCCATCCTGCCTGTGGTACAAGGACGCTCTTATATCGTCGAAACCCTGTCGTCCCCACATTTAAACTACTCATGACTAACACATTTTGCTTATATTATGACCCTCAATCCAGGATATTATCGGTCCCCCGCGCAAAAAAAATCCCATTAAACAAAAACGTTCCTTTTAGACCACAAGTTGAAAATTGTTTGATTTTTTTAAAGGGAATATTCGTAATAATCATAACCCCTTCGCTGGTCTGATACCCTTGATACCCCAACCATGCCAGGTAGGGATTAATATGAAACATATTCCCCTGTATATATATTCCCCCTAAAAACAACATAAACACAAAAAAGGGCCCTATCCCCGCATTTTCGCATTGAAGAAGAAATAAGGGAATAAGATGTAAAGAAACGTATAGTAAGGTCTCAGTATTCGTCCGCTGTGCTCCCGTATATCCAACCAATGTCCTGCATGCCTTGCACCGCAACAAGCATACAGAACTTCCAAGCGATACAAGGATACTGATATTTATAAAAGATTTAAAAGCAAAATACGCTATTGAACCATATCCCTTCGGGGGAAATGCCCAATAGGAAAATGACAATAGAATAAAAAGAGGCATACAAGAAGAAAGAAACATGACAAGTTTTACACATAAAGCCTTCAATGGATGTCTCATAGGACTATACCTCCTTGTGTTGTGGGCTTAATACGAGCTGTATCTCACACCCCAACTCATTACAGAGAAGAGCCATTGTTTCTATGGTAAGGAGAGGAGACCCTAAAGATAAGAGGTTATGTGTATATCCTTGAGGTTTTTGAAGACGCATATCCATATCGTTTTCTGTGAGCCCCTGTTGGGCCATATATTTAATAACAAATTCAACGAAATCGAGTCGTATTCCTTCCTCTTGCCATGCCGCAGACGTGCGGGCTTCTTGAAAAGCCTTTTGAAATCTTTTTCCGTAAGTTGTATTCATTAACACCTTATCCCCTCAGTAAAGAATGGCTCCCGGAGCAGGGATTGAACCTGCGACCTAGTGGTTAACAGCCACCCGCTCTGCCACTGAGCTATCCGGGAACAACACTAAAAAATTATGGAGCCGACATTCGGATTTGAACCGAAACCCCCATCTTTACAAGAGATGTGCTCCTCCTGTTGAGCTTTGCCGGCTTCTTTTCTCAGATTCTTCCACCGCCGTTTTTACTACATCCCGCAATGTAATTTTAGGCGCAGGGTTAGGTTTTTCTCCAACCTGATAAACAAAATTCTGTCTCAAGTGCCCTTGTTTTACGGTCCTCACAACTTCCACTTCAATGTCGCATTTTACTTTTTCTTCTTTTACTAAACGTCGGCATTCTCTCTCGACCCGTTTCAGGGTTCTATACTCTTTTCCCCAATCTGTTTGACCATTTACAGTCAGTCGAAAACGGGTTCTTGCTTTCTGTCCCATGTCGATTGTCTCCTTTTCGTGTAAACAATGGTCGGGAGAGTGAGATTCGAACTCACGACCCCGTGCTCCCAAGGCACGTACGCTTACCAGACTGCGCTACCTCCCGACTCCCTTAAAAAAGGTTAGTTACAAAAGGTTCGTCTTTTGTCATTTTTTATTGTAAATGGGGTGAGCGAGGGGACTTGAACCCCCAACCTCTGGAACCACAATCCAGCACTCTTGCCAATTGAGCTACGCCCACCATTTCAAGTGGTGCGCCATGCAGGTCTCAAATCTGCTTATACAGTCTTATAAGGGCGGCCCCGTACCAGTATGGGTCACATAGTAATTTTTATATTGGCTGTCCCGCCTGGGGTCGAACCAGGACTTCAAGGTTCAAAGCCTTGCGTGCTGCCTTTACACCACGGAACAAAAATGAGGGGAAATATAGGGAAATATTACAATTTTCCCCTCGCGACTTCTAATTATTACTATAACATAAAAGGGGTGACACAACAAGTATATAAGAATATCGCTCAATGTAAGAACGATATAACTACAACTTGTTACGTCGTATCATGTATATTATTATATATATAACAGATACAGCGTAACAACTGTCTCAAAAATAACAAAAATAAGGAGGTTTTTACATGAATCTTCTATCAATGGATAAAGCGCTTGATATTCTAGAGGAAATAGAGGGTGTCATCACAAAATTGCGTCATGTTTTTATGGGGACTCCCGAAACCATGGGGGATAAGATATTGTCCACAGATAACCTTGGGGAATTGCTTCAATTTGTGACAGCATATTATTCGTGGGCCGTGACGCTTTGGGGGAATGTAAAAAGTACATCGGAACGAACTGAACAAACGCGAAAGATGAATGAAAGCAAGGCTTTTATACGCTTTCGTATTGAGGACACTAAAATGATTGCGAAAGAGACAGAGGCTCGGGCGCTCAAGGCAACAGAAGGACACATTCTTGAAGAAATGGAGTGGCGCGCCATTTTAAACAGAACAATTGCCGTCAAAATTGCCCTTGAGAATTTTATCAAAGCCATTGACTCATTAAAATACATAAAAACAAAAGAATGGAACGCCACAGAGTAATGCGTGTTTCTTCCTATATATGCCTCGTATACTTCAAAGAGATGACCCCATGTACAACTTGAACCTGTTTTTTAAATAACCGTAAAGGAGAAAACATAAAATGAATTATGGCAAGGAAATGGAGCAGATAATGGATAGTGCAGAGGAACATTTCGACTATATTTTGCGACCATGCGTCAGAAGTTTTTTAGGTTCCAACACTCGCGCGTTCTTCTTTTTTTTCTTCCCCGTTTTTATACTTTTGCTGGCCCCTGACATGTTTGACATGATGAAGGTACATGTTCATGGAAGTTACATTGTCAGCATATCCGTCACACTTTCTCTCTGCGCGCTTCTTATAAATGAGTTGCGCAGACGAAATACAGTACTTAAGTTACACATAGACTATCTTGTCTATCAAAAAGGTATTATTTTTAAATCCATTGACAGGGTTTATTTCCAGGATATAAAAAACATACGTATCGAAAAGGGAATTACAGATTCGATGCTGGGACTTGGTACACTTGCTATCGCAACGGCGGGAACGGGCGGATACGAGGTCGTTATTTCTGGTTTCGCGCATCCTGAAGAAATAATGCGTTATATTGCCATACATAGAAAAGAGGGAGAATAATTTTTCTAATACATTAAGTCGTTGGGGGAAATATGCATATCATTATTTTCCCCAACCGAGTTTTCCATAATTTCCTTTCTTTTTTGTCTGATTTCAGAGGTGGACATTCCCATCCATGTCATTTCAAAAAAGCAAAAAGCGACGACTTTTTCCAAAGTTCGCATATCATTGCACACATCGGGGGCAATACTCATTCCAAGTGAATCAACCCAGTCAACAATAAAAATTTCTTCCATATCGTCATGAAGTCCCACATACTGTAATGTTTCAATCTCCCCATTGTCATCATAGCAAGGATAAACATACACATTCTTTAAATGTGATGTTGGTACAAGGTTAAGCATTTCGCGAAAAGCTGACCGCCACTTTTCTTGAGTTTGTACTGATTCCTCTGGAAAAAAAGAAATAATTTTTTCAACCCCAGTCAGCGCAATACCATCTTTTACATTCATTAATTGCACCAAGAAAAAAATCGCACCTCAAAACTGTACAAAACGAGGTGGTAGCAACAGTTGGTGCATTCACCCCCATTGTTTGAGTTGCGCGTTCTGATTCATATAGTGAAAGTAACAAAAATGTTAATGTTACATTATATAGCTATAGTGTTAAGCCCCAAAAAATATTGTCGTGTTCATCTTCTTTCTTTTCAACTTCATGACGGGTATTTTCCACGTCTGAAAATTGTTGTTCATCCTTAGAACGGCATTCTTGATATTCATTGATGATAAAATGTTTCAATTCTTCCGCGGTAAAATAATCAAGATTGTCATGAACCGCATCATGCAAAGTAAACTCCAAAAAATCCGATAGCTCAATCGCCACATGCGCCTCATCATCAGATAAACGTCGATTTTCAATAATGGAAGTCATAGTGTCTAACGCTGAGTTCAGCATGTGTTCGTCATACAACAACATATCAAAACGTGCGGCACACTTCGCTGGCCATGTATCAACATTCTCGCATTCCTCTTTTGTTTCCACTTGTGCTAACAAATTGTCAATGCTGTTTAAGTCGGCCCTTTTAAAAACCTTTTTTTGACACAGCCTGTCTAATAACACATAAAACTCGTCTTTCTTTTCTCCGTTTATCTGCTTTTCCGTAAAATAAACGTATTGAGTGGTAGGAGCTAACCGACGTATACTTCCCATAGCAATATCCCCTCCTGGTATCAAAAAGCTTGTTTAACACACATCTATACTGTGCCTTTTTTTGTTCGAAACAATAATGTCTTACGTTGTTCTGACATAATGTACTCACCAATTTCTTTTTTACTTTCCTTGCTCAAATACGCAAAATGATATCCCTCATCATGCACACGAACCACAATACCTGGAACAGTTCCCTTGTTAACAGGAATATCAGCCGCAAAGGGAGTATGAAATGGTATAGAGTCCACACATGTGGCTCTCATTCCCTTAAAGGACATATCTAAAACTGTCAGAGGACATTTTTTCTCTTGTGATGCCACAGATTGGATATGTTGGTTTTCCTCTTTTTTTTGGGGAATATATATATGCCCTACACGGAAAACGGGGACCCGAAAAGCCTCTCTTCGTTGGACAGTAGATATATGTGTTATCATGTCGCTATTTTTTATGAGCGCAAAGCCAGCTCCGCGATATAACACGCGAAATTTCCCTGTGACCATGAGAAGGGGAGACGTTAAAAACTCAATAGTACCCGAAACGTATGTTTTTGAAGGGGCCAAACACTCCATAACAGAATTACGCCCATACCGAGAAAGAAGAGGAGACGATATGCACACATATTTCCGATTCATAAAACGTACGTATCCATCTGCAGAAAGTGGAAGTACACATGCACTATCGTTTATGTGTATATTTTCAAAAGAATGAATATGGACAACACATGCTTGCCCAATATCAATTTTTTTAAAATAATCATGATATGTCAAATCATCCTTCTTTTGAGAAACAGTATCACGCGTATTTTTCCCCTTCGTACATGAAGAAAAAAAAGAAAACATTTTATCGCCCTCCCCGTATATGGAGACATTACGTACACAGTCTCTACAATCAGGGTATGAGGTCAATACGAGCCTATACAAGAATGCAATGGCATAGGCTTACTACAATCCGATTTCAGAGAAAGAGCCATCAATAGAGGACTCCTGCATGCCATGAGATATGGAATGTCCATTCCCCTGTATAAGTTTCTCGTACTCGCGACGTAAAGCAACAACCATTGTTTCTGGTAACATCTGTTCACATGGCAAAACATCACCAAGCGCTATTTGCCCGCGATTTCGTTCATGGAGCGTAGATGGGTTTTCCATACTGCAGTCTGCTTGTATGTATATGTATTGTCCTTTCTCGGAAGGAACAAACAATGTGGTAGTAGTCTCTCCCAAATAATGGATTGACTGTACAAGAGCAGATTTTCTGCTTTCTCCATATAAAGGGGCGTCTATCAGAAGCATCGAGGCTCTCATTCGTGGCATGGCACATATATCGCAGGAACGTCCCAACACATTCCCAAACGGAACAATCTCTTTCAAAAAACGAACGAATTCCTTCATTTGTGGAAGATGTTTTTTTACCGAAGAGTCTATTGAAGCATCATATTCAAATGCGAAGAGGGCGCACCCCAATTCTTGGAATAACCGTGGCGTTTCGCATATAACAGGAGGGGATAAAAGTCCTCGTGCGAAAGATTTTTTTTCGGGGATTTTTTTTACATCTGCAGTATCGCCATACGCCAAATATGATGCCAGAAGGGCATTATTGTGAACAATATGGCTAATATTCGGATTTTCCAAACCTTCCTTCAAAAGTGCCATAGGGTCCACTTCCATATTAGGAGAAACAATCGACTGTACATTGTTTCTCAATGTCGACGCGTCAAAAGCCCGCACAGCACACAATCCTTGGGCAACATCATACCGAATGTCTTCGGGAAACCCTATAGCTTGCAGTTGTGATTCGGGAATAAAAGAGAGCGCGGTTGCTCCCTGTATATGTATCATTTTTTCTTCTGGACGCTGTTGCTTGTTATGCTTGCGCATGCTTCATTCCTCCAGTACATACCATACAGTACATATTTTGATTAACTTTTTGAACTCCCCATGACTAAAGTCACGGAATTCTTGATTACGTTTCGAGAGTGTCTCTCTCCACGTCGACCCCCGTGGTTCCCACGGTTGGTAAATAAAGAAATACCTTGTATAAAGTGTATCAACCAAAATAAAAAAAAGACAAAAGTGTTTGTATCTGTCTCCTCTTTCATAAAGGCCCTTGTTACGCCTCCCCTATTTCATGCATTCTATACACAGTGGATATTGATTTTTTATATATACATATACACACAAAACATATATAAAAAAATACAACATGACAACTACTATTATTCAGGGGTGAAACACACATGCGTGAACCAAACACAACTAAAAAACGTACAAAAAATAAAGGAAAGAGTTCCAAAACGGTAAGCCGAGTCCGAAAAAAAATAACAAAAGAAATGGAAACTACATCTTTGGAAATCAACGAACTCCATGAGGACATCTTACGGAAAATCGTTGTTGATGGAGATGCTTCTGTCGGGTGGGGAGAAGGGGATGATAAAGAACGCTTAATGTATGGTTTTCCGTCGGATATTCCGTCCTTGTACGTTAATTCCAAATACTATATTAAAGATAGTACGGTTGACGGCGTCTTTTACTTAAAAAGTATCCTCAGAGGAAAGTCAACGCAATTTTTATTTGAGAATCTCATAACACAGGCTTGTATTACATTTACCCCTTATTCAATTAAGGATTTATGTAGAAAGGGGAGTTGTATCCACCATGTTACAGACCATGAATTTGAAACATTCAAAAAAAATTATGCCAGAGGTTTTGTTTTTAAAAATCTGGGGAATAAAAAATAGGCGGGATTTTTCTTATGTCTGAAACTCAAGACCTTCAAGAACCTAAAAAAATAGTAAAAAAAATTAGTGGCGAATATTTTAAGGACAATAGAAAATTCGTAAAAATGCCAGTCTTTTTACAAGACTACATCAAAAAATGCATAGAACCACAACGTCAGGAGAAGGCGTCGTTAGCCGAACACCTGGCAAATGCGCAAAAGGAGAGTCGCAAGAAGAAATTCGGGCAATATGGTATTGACATGCCATTGCCCGAACTCAAAAAAGAAATGTATCTGTCAAAGGTACTTCCCATAGACGCCTTTTTATATGTCTTATATGGAGCCATTTTGTGGGAAAAACCAACAGGCATGGAGATTAGCAGGGACGCACGGGATTTGATGGAACGTGAATACTTAAAACTCAAAGAACCGACACAGCCCGAAACAGAAGAGTCTCATG
>Ga0265294_10011183_pt1 | contig 10116 bp, 5 predicted proteins | sample MunlanPumphouse3_FD_192504 | JGI IMG/M metagenome (GOLD analysis project Ga0265294, IMG submission 192504) | Groundwater microbial communities from a municipal landfill in Southern Ontario, Canada - Pumphouse #3 | ecosystem: Environmental > Aquatic > Deep subsurface > Groundwater | place...
CAAGGAATACGGCATCTTGGGTACAAACATATTCGAAAGCGGCTTTGATCTTGATGTGATGATCAAGCTTGGTGCTGGTGCTTATGTTTGCGGCGAAGAAACTGCCCTCATCGAATCCCTGGAAGGGAATCGTGGCAATCCCCGCTGGAAACCACCCTTCCCTGGCGTAAAAGGGCTTTGGCAGGCACCCACAGTTGTAAACAACGTGGAAACCCTGGCGAACGTTCCCTTCATCATTGCCAAAGGCGCTGATGAATTCCTTAAATATGGAACACCCGAATGCACCGGAACCAAGGTCTATACCATCCTTGGTGACGTGGCACACCCCGGTCTTTGCGAAGTGGATATGGGCACAACCTTGCGCACCATTATCAACGAGTATGCCGGTGGCATGAAGAAAGGCTTCCGCTTTAAGGCTGCCCTGGTTGGCGGTGCTGCAGGCGTTATCCTTCCCGATCGCATGCTCGATGTAAAGATGGATTTCTCCAGCTTGAACCAATACGCTGCCGTGCTTGGCAGTGGAGCCATCCTGGTGATGAACGAACATCAAAGCATCGTGGACATGCTGTGGAGCATCCTGCGTTTCTTCCGTCACGAATCTTGTGGCAAATGCTCACCCTGTAAGAATGGAACTCAGCAGCTCTATCGCCTGATCACCAAAATCAAGAAAGGCGACGGTACGATGGATGATGTGGAACTGATGCAAACTATCGCTGAAACCATGCTAAATACTTCTTTCTGTGCACTGGGTCAATCGCCAATTATGGCGATCCGCAGTGCCATCGAAAACTTCCGTGATGAATTCATTGAAATAACAAAAAAGTAATAAAGAGGATCGATACTATGGCTAAATCAGTCAATGTCTTTCTTGATGGTCATCATCTGGAAGTTCCGGATACGATGACAATCATCGAAGCCGCAGATAAACACGGAATCTATATTCCCCGCTTGTGCTATCACCCCGATCTGCCACCAACGGCAAATTGTGGCGTATGCGTTGTGGAAATAAGCGGTAACCCCACTCCCAAAAGAGCCTGCTGCACACCTGTTGCTGAAGGCATGAAGATTGTAACAAACTCCAGCAAGCTGCGTTCATATCGCAAAACCTTGGTGGAAATGATTCTTTCCAATCACGAAGTGGTTTGCCCCACCTGCGGTGCAAACAACAAATGTGAGCTGCAAACACTTGCCAACAACCTCGGTGTAGATCTCGACGCACTTCCCAGTATTCTTGTGAAGAGACCTGTGGATGACAGCAGTCTCTCAATTATCCGAGATGTGAACAAATGTATTTCTTGCGGCCGGTGTATCACCGTATGTAACGAAGTGCAAACCGTTTATGCCCTCACCATGACCGATAGAGGTATCGATGCACATGTGGATACCGCTTTTAGCATGGGTATGGCAAACAGCCCCTGCGTAAATTGCGGACAATGCACAGTTTACTGCCCTACCGGCGCTCTGCGTGAAAGAAGCGAAGTAGATGCCGTGTGGGAAGCTATTCTCGATCCTGAAAAGCATGTTGTAGTGCAGGAAGCACCTGCAATTCGTGTTTCTCTTGGTGAAGAGTTTGGTTTGCCCCTTGGCAGCGTAACCGCCAAGAAGATGTATGCTGCACTGCGTAAGATTGGTTTCGACTCTATTATGGATACCAATTTCACCGCTGACCTCACCATTATGGAAGAAGGTACAGAGTGCGTTGCCAGGCTGAAAGCTGGCGAAAAACGCCCGCTAATCACATCCTGCTCACCTGGCTGGATTAAGTTTATGGAAACCTACTATCCTGATCTTGCCGATTGTGTTTCCACTGCAAAATCACCCATGAGCATGTTTGGCGTGCTGGCAAAAACATATTATGCCCAAGAACGCAACATTGATCCTACTAAGATAGTTTCAGTTGCAGTGATGCCTTGCACCGCCAAGAAGTTTGAAGCTCGCCGTCCGGAATTGCGTGACAGCGGATTTCAAGATGTGGATTATGTGATCACTACCCGTGAATTTATCCGTATGATCAAAGAAGCGGGGATAGATTTCAGAAACCTGAAAGATGAAGATGCAGACGAAGGTATGAGCTTCTACACTGGTGCCGGAACCATTTTTGGTGCCACCGGTGGAGTGATGGAAGCTGCCATCCGCTCGGCATATACTCTGGTGACAGGCCAAGAGCTGGAAGCAATAGATATCCAGGCTGTACGTGGATTGGATGGCGTGAAAGAAGCCACCATCAACGTCCCCGGCTTTGGCGATCTGCGTGTAGCCGTTGCTCATGGTCTTTCCAATGCCCGCAAGGTGATGGATAGAGTGCGTGAAGGTCTTGCCACTACCGGCGAATCCCCCTGGCATTTCATAGAAATTATGGCATGCCCCGGCGGTTGTGTTGGCGGCGGTGGACAGCCTTACGGAAACGATATGGCTTCCCGCGCACGCAGAGGACTTAGCCTTTATGAAGAAGACCGTAGCCTTCCCGTGCGTAAATCTCACCATAACCCCGAAGTTCTTCGTGTTTACGAACGCTTCCTTGGTGCCCCCAATTCCCCTCTGGCGATTAAACTGTTGCACACCCACTATTTCAAACGCTCAGTTTACACCGGACAGGTTACCGGCGAAGCAACCCATAAACACCACTAAAATAATAACTACAACTAACGGATAAAAGGCGGGAATTGCTTCCCGCCTTTTTAGTTCTAGTGTTACGGCAAGCATAAACTGCCGCAGCTTTAAATAAAGATATACCTGCTCTATAACGCCAACATTTTAACTCGCAATTACGCTTATTGGGCTGCCAATCTCCGCATTGGCAGAGACAGCGAAGCTGTCTGAGAAGCATCCTGCGGATGCTGTGGCAAATCTGAGTTTGCCACCCCATGTAAAATTCGCCTTATTGGGCTGCCAATCTCCGCATTGGCAGAGACAGCGAAGCTGTCTGAGAAGCATCCTGCGGATGCTGTGGCAAATCCGAGTTTGCCACCCCATGTGAAATTCGCCTTATTGGGCTGCCAATCTCCACATTGGCAGAGACAGCGAAGCTGTCTGAGAAGCATCCTGCGGATGCTGTGGCAAATCTGAGTTTGCCATCCCATGTACCAGAATCCTCTGTCCAATTGCCCTATCATTGCCCACCCATTGCCCTTAATATGGGCAATGATAGGGCAATGATAGGGCAATCCAAGCAAGGGAGGGATAGTTTAGTAGCCGATGCCCAATATCATCTCGGCAAAGATATTGCCATCTTTGTCGTAGCCAGCCCTTATTCCGGTAGTGGCGATGCCATAAAAAGCTGCCCCAATTTCGGCAATAAGTTCCGCTCCATACGAGTATTGTGCGTTGGCTTTTGTATTGTCTTTGGGCAGAGCAGCATCAAAGAAAAGCCCGGCGGTAATATCTTCCATATAGATATGGGGACTCCAGATGCCTTCCCGAACCTTAAATAGCGGGTGATACAGAGTACTTCTGATGGTTGCCCCCTGATTGGCGGGAATTTCGTGCCGATAACCCCGCAGGTGATAGAATACTTCATCGGAAGGGGCATCAGGATCGTACGCAACATTGATTGTAGTGTTAAATTCAGAGTGTTTGGTGGTTTGCTGACGAATACCGAGCTGTCCTTGCCAACCCAGGCGGTTGCGGTTGGAAGCGAGATTTTCCTTATCTTCCCAGACGAGGGAATTGGATAGCTTTGCATTTCCGCTTGCCCAGGATAAGCCATTGCTAACATAGGGGCTTAGTATCCTGCGGAGATAGCTATCCTTGGCGGTGTAGCTAAAGCCGCTCACGATTGAATTCAAGCCATAGTGCATTCTCTGATAAAGGGTTGCATATTGATTTAGAGAAAGGTGTCCATTGTCTATGTTGGAAACCTGAATCTGTTGGTGCAGAGGGCGGAAGAAGCTGTTTTCTAACTGAAAATCCACAAATGCTTTACTTTGAAAGGTATCATAGTATCCCGTCAATTGCCATTGCGGGAAATCTCCCACCACGTCGTTGCCCGCCAACACTAAGCCGATGGAAAGGCTGTCGCTGGTACCCTCCAAAATAGGCAGATGCAGCATCCTGGGAACCAGCAAATGTTTAATATTATCCGCATAAGAACCCTTATGAATGTTATAGGTGGAGATGGCTTCGTCCCAAGTAGCAGGCGAGGAATTTGCCTTATCTTTGGAGGCAAGATTGGGATTGGAGGGCTGCTTATCTCCCTCGTTGTAGGTTATTTGGTTGTAAGGTGGCTGTAGATAAGGAGTTTTGGGGATGGAGAATGGCTTGAGGTTTAATTTATCGGCATAAACATCCAGTCCGTCTCCATTTATTGAGAGGAAATAGGTGTTGCCATCGGCTGCCTGCACAGGACTTCGCACATCGGAAAAATCTGCATAACGGGTGCAAGTGCCACTGCTAAGATTGTATTGGTAGCTGCCGGTGTTGCCATCATAGACAGCAGAAAAGCCAAGCTTATCTCCATCAATGGACGTAATGCTTTCCCAACTGGGGGTATCGATGATGGGAGTGAGCTTATGGGAAACGAGATCAAGCTGGAATATACTGCTGTTCTTCCAGTAGTCCCTTGCGTTTACAAAGATACGCTGCCCATCCACAAAGATAGCGCTGATCAGCTTCTCTGTGTTATATTGATCGGTGGTTTGCTGTGTAATGGGGTTGTATCTTTTCAGCATGGAGCCTTGGTAATTTTGCGTGTCTTCTGCAATAAATAGGGTTCCATCTGGCATAGGATAAAATGCCCTTACCGCCCCTTTGTAGAGCAGCCGGGAATGATTGCCGTCGAGGTCTGACACCATGATTTCGCTTACATAGCCGAAGCCATCGTTTTCGTTATTGGCGAATCCTCTTTGTATTTGATTTCGGGAATAGTAAAGTTGGTTATTGGCAATATGGTAACTTGCGGGAAACTCTGTGCTCTGCTTGATGATGAACTTATTCTGTTTGGTGCTGGGATCTAAGCAGGCAATCCCATTGTGGTAAAAACTGGTGCCGGGGCCTGACTTATCCGCTTTGCTGGCAATGTAATAGAGCTTGCCAGAGTGATAGCTTAGTTCGCTCTTGTTCCAGCCATCGTAAGTAACCCGTTCTAAAGGCATTTGATAGGGTTTGGCTTTTTCGCTCTGCTGCCAATCCTGCCAAAGCAGCTCCAGAGGCTTGCCATACGTTCTTGCATAGGCAAGGTCTAAAGAAAGAGAAGGCATTGCAGCATTGGCATAGGATTCCACCCGGGAAGAATTATCGGCGTAGAGAACGGCAAACTTGTCTTCGCCATAGGTGCGGGCAAGATAGCTGTGAAAGCTACCACCGAAGACGTAATAATGCGCTAACGGTGTATCCGAACTGTAGTAAGCAGCTTTGGTCAGCGATGGCAACCTGTCCTCTTTCGCCAAAGCCGAGATCAGGGAGGTGTAATAGCCTCCGTTCAGCCTACCCGCTGTGGGCGAAAGTTGCGATTCGCCATACACGGTGATGCCTTCCGTCATCCACATCGGCTGATGCAGTTGCACATACAGGAGATTGCCGAAGATTTGGCGGATCAATCTGGGGATACCGCTGTCCTTGGTCATTTGCAGGAGGTGAATATACTCGTGAGTAGCCACCGCCTGCGTCCAATCATCACATAGGGACAGCTCATCGCCGGTGGGTGGATATCTGAACAACGCGATTACATTGCCCACGGGATTGGCGTAACCATTAACTAGGTTGCCGATATCTTCCAGCTTGATATCCGCTTGACGATAGGTGTTGCCGGTTAGTTTTTCCAGATAGGGGCGATAATGCTCCAGTGTTTGGATAGTAGCCATGGCTTCGTTTTCCATGCCTGGTTGGTAGAATACCTTAAACTTGGCGGTGGAAAGAGTATCCCAGTTTGTCCATGCACTAAGGCTAAGGGGAATCAGGCACAGCAGATAAATGCTGATAATGGCTGCAATGTGTTTCATAACATATACCTCACTTGGGTGTAGTGAATGGGGATGATTGTGATTGCTTAATAGGTTATAAATCCCGATTTTCGTTGCGGATTCTTTCCTGCAACAAGCGTAGAATAGGATTGAGGCGGGAAAGATACTTCTTCGCCAAAGCCAGACTTGCTTTAGCTTCCTTAAAATCATCCTTTTGCAACTGAAGGCGGATAAGCTCTTCATATACGCTGCTGATATAAGGATTAATCACCTGTGCCCGTTGCATAATGGCAATCGCTCTATCGGTCAAGCCAATCTTGCTTGCAGCAATTGCGAAATTGGTAAGGTGATCGGGACTGCTTATTGGGCTGATTGTTTCGTACTCGTTAAAGCAATGAAAGGCTTTTAGCCAGATTCCCTTTTTACTATATACGACGGCAGAGAGCAATAATAGCTGACGGTGCTTGCCAAATCTCTTTTCGGCAGTGTTGATTATCCGATACGCCTCATCATAATTCTGAACCCGTAAGTACTGCTCTATCAGTAGAAAGTAAATAAAGGGGTTGTCATCCAATACTTTGAGGATTTGGAGGATAACGATGATACTTTCCTTGTAAGAACCTAGAAAAGAAAGTCCCAGCGCTTTGTTATATAGCACTTCCGGAGGCGGATCGTCAATCTGGTTAAAATAGGTAATGGCAATCCGGTATTCCCCCGTAGCGAAATAGCAGTTGCCAATAAGATACAATAACTGAGGATCATCGGTGCTGATGGCATTAGCCTGTTGGTAATAGCTTAGTGCCTTTTCGTAAAAACGTTTCTCCAGAAACACATCGCCCAGATTCATAAGAATGCGTAGGTTCTCTGGATGCTCTTCCTTTGCCTGTTCCAGAATGTGCACCGCATGCAGCCAATTGCTTCTCATCAGCGAATTAGCTCTTAGAATCAGGTTGTTAAGCTCAGTTTGGTTCATCATTTCAAATCTTTAAGCAGTTCCTTAACAGCGCGCTCAAGCTGAGGATCGCGTTCTGCAATCACATCTTCCGGTAAGTTCTCTACCACGATATCAGGTTGGGCACCAGTGCCTTCCATGTTAGTTCCATCCAGTTTATACCAGCCCGAGCCGGGCATACGCATGGAAGAACCATCTATCAGGTCATACTGCCAAGTGCCAATCACTGCACCACTGGAAGGAATCCCTACCACTTTTCCCAGTTTCAGTTCCTGATACACCGTGGGGAATATCTCGCCATCGCTAAACGAATCTTCGTTCACAAGCACGATCGTAGGTCTATCCCAGGCACGGCGTGGCTCTGCCCTTTGCTCGCGGTTGAGGTTTCTGCTGGTGGAATAGGCATAGCGTTTCTTTTGCAGCAGCGAGATAATCTGATCGTGAATGTGTCCCCCATAGTTACCACGCACATCGATTACCAGTGCTTCTTTATCGGAGTTTTCACGGAACAGCTCTGCATAGAACTTGCTCCAATCGCTGCCGCCCATAGCCTGAATGTGGATATAACCAAGCTTGCCATCGGACAGTTTATTTACCAAAGCCTTGCTTTGTTCGATTTTAAAGGTGTACCATTGATCACGTGCCTGGCTATAATTGAGTCCGGTGATAACCGCTTCCTGCGGAACTCCATCTTTCAGGAAGCTAAGGGCAATCTTTTTGCCAATCTTGCCTGCAAGGAGGGAATCTATCGGTGTTTGCCTGGTAATTTTAAGCCCATCAATATGGGTAATCAGTTCTCCGCCTTTCAGCTTGTAAACCGCTGCCAAGCGTGATGTTGGATACACTCTGCCCAGCTTTATCCCTTCGGGTGTAAGGCTTTGATAATCCCACTCTGCGCCGATATAAGCCAGGGGATTGTAGAACCTGCTCTCTTCCTGGCGCGGATAAAAGCCCGTATGAGAGGCATTGACATCGCCAATCATCTCGTCTATAATAGTGGCAACATCATCAATGGAGCGTGCTTTATCCACATAGGGACGGTAAAGCTGATATTGTTGATTCCAGTTCTTGCCATGCATATCGGGATCGTAGAAATTGTCCCCAAAAGCACCCCACACTTGTTCGAACACCCTACTATTCAAAACTGTCTTATCGTATTGGTAATCCAGCTCCCCTACAATCTCCTTGCGGGCAGACGATGACATATTGTAGGATTTCAGCTTGCTGCCTTCCAGGTAATATATAGTCTTAGCAACCAGCGTATAAGAGCTGGCTTGTTTGCCAAAACTGAATTCTTCTTTGATGTTGTTCCCGTAGATATTAGCCTTTTTGAGGCTGCTATTCTTATCCTGTTTCCCATAATGTTCAATGTAATAGAAGGTGCTATCGTCTATCACAGAAAAGACAAACAGGTATGCATCTGTAGTAGGGATCACGGGATAGTAACGTTTATCCAAGCCTTCCCACACGATATGAAGCTGTGTGGGGATAGCTTCAGGCTTCACTTCCTCTGCCACGATATCCAGAGTAAAATCTTCGTTATCATCATCTTTTATCTCTGCTTTTGTGGTATCCGGCTTTTCTTTGGCAGGGGCAAACACCTCTTTCCAGTTATCTTTTTCGTATTCAAACTCGTCTCTTGGCACCAAGTCCAAGCGGTATATGGAGCTATTCCGGCTTAAAAGGATGGATTTGTTGTCGTGTGTCCAGCTCAAGGAACTAATCCACGCATCATCGGCAAGCAACCTGCGGTTTTCCCCCGTTTTCATGTCCAGCAGATACAATTCACGTATATAATCATCGTCTCTAACCGTTCCGTAAACCGCATAAGTACCAGCTTTGTTTAGGACGAAGCCGGTATTTACCGCCCAAGGTGTATCAAGAGGGCGAATATTAACAAAGCCAGAATCCGCCACAGCGACCTTCCTGCCGCGCTCATGATCTGCATACATGATTGTCCATCTGCCTTCACCGTTCATATAAACATCTTCCACGCTAAGGCTATCCGCGCCAAACCAAGCTATAGGTTTCACGGTGGTTTGCAGAGAATCTACATCAACGCTGAACAGTTTGTTTTTGCCGGCATCCAGTTTGCTGATGATCAGCTTGCGTTTATCCAAAAACTGCATAGAATTGGCAGCATTGTGATCGAAGGTAAATTGCTTTGCTTCTCCGCCTTTGCGGGGCATTAAAAAGCTGTCGTATTTGTAGTTAAAGCCTAGCAGCAGCTCGTCAGGAGAAACCGCATACATATCAAATTCGTTCTTCATCTTACTGCGCACAATGGTATCCTGCCAGTCGTCGGACGCCAGATCAATCTTAAGTTTGGTTACCGGATTCCCGCCTATTTTGGTGGGATCATAAGTATAAAGCGCATCGAAGACTGTAAATACAACCCGGTCATTTGTCCTTGCAACGGTGATATCCCTGGCACTGAATTTACCTAATTTGGACAATATAACAGGCTTTTTGAAGTTCATTTTGTCCACGCGCATCAGTTGCAGTTGCTCGTCTTTAGCTCCGCAATAGAATAGTGAATTGCTATAGTGAGAGTAGCGAGGGTAAAGCTCCGAGTAGTCTGTATTGCTAAGGTTGGTATATTTCTTGGAAGCGATATCCAGCAGCCATAATTCGCCATTGGCAGAGCCGCGATATGCTTCACGATCCGGATAGCCGCCTTGTTGAAACACGATTTGAGTATTATCCGGTGATAGAGAAGCGTAGCTATTGCCAATTTCGGCGATCAGTTCCGGACGGGAGCCATCAAGCGGGACTTTGTAAAAGGATCTGCCCCAACGCAGGCTATGCTTGGTGCATAAGAGATATTTGGAATCGTTAAACCAATCGGACACGCCCATGCTTTCACGAGTTACAACCCTTGCTTCCCCACCTTCGGCGGACATAATGTAAACGTAGCTGCTGCCTTCACGGTTGGCTGAAAAAGCAATCATACTGCCGTCAGGGCTCCATTGCGGGTTCCATTCGTCGCTCGCTGTTTTTGTTAAGCGTCTTGGCACACCGCCCTTAAAGGGCATTACCCAAAGATCGGTATCATAACAAAAACAGATTTGGGTTCCATCCGGCGAAATTGCTGGATTGTTTACGAAAGCAGGCTCTACGGCATATAAACCCGCAATCTCCATAAGCACTAACAGAGTCATCAAAAGGCTCTTTTTCATGTTCTATCTCCATCTATTAACTAAAACTTATTCATCTTGTCTGCTTCGTTCTTGCTTATCCGAAACGGTTCCGATGGCGAGCTGAACA
>Ga0265294_10011184_pt1 | contig 10115 bp, 10 predicted proteins | sample MunlanPumphouse3_FD_192504 | JGI IMG/M metagenome (GOLD analysis project Ga0265294, IMG submission 192504) | Groundwater microbial communities from a municipal landfill in Southern Ontario, Canada - Pumphouse #3 | ecosystem: Environmental > Aquatic > Deep subsurface > Groundwater | place...
CAGCAACTCCTAACAAGACTTTTTTCATTTTTGGTCATCCTCCTTAATTAGACATCATTACAAAACTAACATATGCACATAAGTATCTAGTGCTTCAGTTTTGTGATATGTCTTGAGACCAAAGTCATTATATAGCGAGTTTTTTGCTGATACAAGGTCTTAAAAAAAGTTATTTTTCTCATTTAAAAAATGGTCTGACACTATCATATAATTTTGCATAATTATTCTTTTAACACACCAAATGGCAATCACAATAATTTTTTATCTCAACAAAGTAATTCTCCTCCCAAAGTTCCCAATACCAACTAGGTAATTCTACTGGTTACTTGAATTAATTGATAATCAAAAAATTAGGTGGAATATGAATTTGCTGCTTTCTTTTTTTGGCGATTTATTTTTCTGGGCAAACCCAAATTCAACATCTAAATAATCCAAATGAGGATGTTGGTGTTGTAGTCTTTGGGTCCTATGTACAAGAATTTTGGTAACGGCAAATACTATGTTAATGATTGAACTTGAGTTGACCATAACAATATTGTTAAAGATGCCATTCGAACATTTGTTGTTGTGGAAAGTGATAGAGGTCATATCGTCACAATTAAAAAAATCATGGATGATGGATCTGTTGCTCATATTGCCGACATTTATACAGTAACAAACTGATGAAAAATCTCTTCAATTATGTTTCTTATTTAAAATAATAATCTTTTCTTTGCTAGGACTTCCGCCATTTAACAATATAGAGCACTCCGACTAAAAATAGCGATGAAACAGCACCTAAAATCACCCAAATATTTACCCTATCAAAATTACTATTTGTCTGGGTAGTGATTGGATTAACTGGGTTGTCATGTCGCTCAATGATAATTGCCAACAATTGAGAGGCAGTTAAATTCTCATGATTAGTCAGGATGATATTTGACAAATACGAATCTGCCCCTAAATCATTCAAATAAGTGTGGGTAGGGGAGAAATTAATATAAGTTTTTTCATCACAACTATCGCAATAATTTAACATATTCCCAAATGTTTTAGCCTGATGTTCTTCAGTTAAACTATAACCAGCATAAGCAAAGAAACTGATTGTTATCGGTTTTGGGGTTTCGATGTTATTTGTAACACTTATGTTCACTTTTCCAATCGCGGTGTAAGGCAAATACAAGATGTAAATATGAGGATTGCCATCTACAAAGGTCGGAGCGAAACTACGATAAACTAAATCTTCTCCATCGCGCTGATATGCATATGGAAAAATACCAGCTACCGATGCTGTCACCTCCGCAATAGAAGTGATTGTGAGATCAATTCTTAATTTGTAGATTCCCGTGTAAGGAACATCATTAATGCTCGCTTGGGCAATATCGGTAGTTGCAATTGACATCAACTGAGGTCCAATATTTTTTCTTCCCAGTGTTAAACCATCACTCGTTAACTGGCAGTAAGTGGCATCACTATTCGAAGTTGGTGAGTATGTGGTCAGTGTGTGAGCGACATTTGTTCCAAGATCGACAGTGTTGTCGAGCTCTGCTGTGCTGGCGATATTTCCTTTCAGTGTTTTATCACTAAGCCCAAAAACTGGATCCTCAATTGAAAAATGATATTGGAAGATGCTAGCCATCTCGTGCTCGACAATAAATGTGTAAGATTCAGTGGTCTCTATTCCGTGAGCGAGATAAATAATATCATTGGTAAAATTGCCACATTCGTTCAATGTTTCACCCACCACATAACTGGAAGTGAAATAGCCATCTTCTAGACTTGAATGATAGGGAATTTCTGTTTGTGGACCTTCACTCCATATTGAAGTGACGACTAATTCACCTAAGGAGAATAATTCATCAACATAATATGATTCCTGATAATTGGATAAACTAATGCTTATCAAGTTTCTTGATATAACTGGATAGTTGATTGTCGATGTGAAGTTGGAATATCATTGTATGTCCACATTACATTAAAGGCAGTTTTAAGAAGAATCCCGGCTTGTATATTCGCCTGATATTCGCTTTCCAAGAGCGGTAAATCATAAATATCGGGCTCGTTTGCATAGTTATAAAGTGGAAAGACATCAATGTCAGGATTGTAGAATTCGTATTGATAATAACCGGGATTTTTTAGATTTTTGTCTATGGCATAGATGCCAGTAAGAAGCGGCGGAGTTTCATCAATGTTAAATGTTAATGTTATTGATTGAACGCCGAAACCAGATGGGTCATCATAGATAATTTTTATCGTATAGGTTCCCGCTTCAAAATAACTAAAGGGGTTAGCAAGCAAACTATCGTTGGTATCTGTTATTGAAACTCCTTCTGAGACACCAGTCAATTCAAGAGTGTTTCCTTCTAGACGATCTTGATAATTAGCGGTAAACAAAATATCACTATGAGAAACGTTCTCATTAGAGAGAAAATTTCCCGAGCGATTGAATCTCGGATTAGACAAACTTTCAAGAGTAGTTTTCGCCGTTCCTTCAATTTTGAAGGTAAAATTTTTTAAGGCTGGTACAGATTTATTGGAACCAATAATGAGAGCAAAACGAGCACTTTTTCCACCTAACAACGAATTATCACTATCACTAAAAGAAATATTTCCAGCGGTAGTCAATGAAATTGGAGTTTTGAGGTTTCCCATCGTTGCCCAAGACTCATCATCTCCACCAAGAGAATAAGTTAAGAATGCACTGAAACTTTGGTGGCTTCCCCCTTCATCCCACCCCCAGGTGACAACCGGGCGATGATAAAATGATAAATCAATATCTTTATTTATCCTAGCACCATAAAGGTATTTAGTATTGGCAAGGTTAGTTGAATTGGCGAGAGTCTGCAAATTTGGATTTCCCACGACAAACTGTCCGATAGTGGTTCCTGTCAATGTTGAATATTTGTTCCCCTAAGAAAGTCTTGGATTTCCGTATTCGAATGTGCTGGCATTGAGTGTAAAAGATTGGTCAGAATTGATATCTTCATTGGCAAGATTAGCGATTAGACTTATCGAGGAAGTAAAAGTATTGTCAGTTTCTGAATCATAATCGAATAAAGTAACAGGAGTTGAATATGCTGGGACTGCATCATTTTCAATTGAAAAGGTTATGACAGAAAATAGAACTCCCAACGAAGCGAAAGCTAATATTTTTGTAAAAATCTTTTTTGCCATCTACAAAACTCTCTTTTTAACCAGTGATCTAGACTTTTCTTTTAAAGACAGTCCATGAGTCTATTATTGCGCGCATACGATTTAAACTAAAAATATTATCTTTTAATTGCTCACTATTAAATAGATAATCAACAGATGATTTCATCCATTTTTGCTTATGTTAGAACTCAAAGAAGTGATGGATGGGGCAATGAAATCTTTCTCTTCAAAAAAGAAACAACCATTTTTTAATAATGAACCCAATGTGTTTGAATGGAAACAGTCGAATAACATATCAAAAAAAGAACAATTTTTGGATTAATCTTTTTTAAAAAAGCGGATTAATCCGCTTTAAGTCACATTTCTATTTATTATGGATTTACGACTAGAACAATTATTAAACCTAGAAGTCCCAGTCCGAAGAAAACCTGATATAAAGCATGGCCAACTTTCGAATCACTCGCGAATTCCTTTTTTGAATAAAAAACTAGGTGAACAATGCCCATTACTAATTGCACAACGGAAAGTAGACCAACGACAACCGTCCATATAAACATACTGCCATACAAAACAGCATATGGGTTAACAGCACCAGATTGGATCGCCATTATGACAGCCACAAACATGACAATGCCACCGATAAAATCGATCACAGCCACGCCTGCACCAACGAGCCAAAACCAAAGCATACTTTTATTTCCCATTATTAAATCCTCTTAATATCTCTTTTCAAATCGTATCATAAGTTGAGATGGTGGTCAATTTTCAATAATGTAACCACAATCGATAGAAATCAATTTTTCTGACAAAAAAGCCACGAGTGAATCGTGGCTTCCATATTAATACTTCAGATGATTAATCGATATCAGGAGTTGATTTGTGGTAAGCGCGTCCGTGGAGATGTCCATCGAAACCGACCAAAGCGGCCTTGTCGTCTGCCACGAAATCAAATTCGGCTAAGAGGTTTTCGGCATTGCTCTCTTCTTCAACCTGTTCTTTTATGAACCATTGTAAGAATTCTTGAGTGCCATAATCCTTTTCTTTAATAGCGATTTCGAGAATATTTTCAATCGATTTGGTCACTTCCTGTTCGTGTTTGATTTGTGCGACGAGAGGTTCTCTAAAGTCTTTATAATCTCCGAATGGAGAATCAATCTTTAAGGAGACAACCCTGGCGTTTCTATGAATCAAATATGCCCTAAAGTAGAGCGCATGATCTCTTTCTTCTTGGGCTTGGACTAAGAAATAATGACCAAAGCCTTTCAGTCCTTTTTCTTCGTAATAGTTTGACATTTCAACATAAAGGTAACTGCTAAAGAGTTCCTTTTGAATCTGTTCATTAATTAATTTTTCAATTTTTTTGTTAAGCATAATTTTTATTCTTTCTGAAAGTCTTTCGACCTTCAAAAATATTTTAGACTATTGTCATAATTATAAAAAGTAATATGCTTTACTTAAAATGAGGTTTCAAAAATCTCTAATTAATTAGAGTAATATGGGAATAAATATTTGCTAAATCTGCTTTTTTGTTTTGTCCTGTCTTGCTCTTTCAATTCTCGACATAATGTTTTCCATTATTTGTACATATAATTTATCGCCTAATATTTCATCTTCCCAATGTCGGTCAATACTTGGATTATCATTTACCTCGATGATGTAAACTTTTCCATCTTTGTATTTCAAGTCAACACCATAGAAACCGTCTCCGATTGCATTGGCTGCCTTTAAGGCAGTTTCAACTACCTCTTGAGGCGCATCTTCGATTAGAAAAGTTTCCACCGCTCCCACTGTTGCATTAGATTTATTGGCGTTCCAGTTATAGATTTGCCAGTGGTCTCTAGCCATAAAGTATTTGCAGGCATAAAGTGGTTTTCCTTCTAGGATCCCAATTCTCCAGTCGAAGGCACTGGGGATATATTCCTGGGCGATAATTAAAGCACTCTTATGAAAAAGGTCCCTCATCCTTAGTTTTAATTCTTTTTCATCAGTAACTTTGTATACACCGAGAGAAGATGAGCTGTCTGGTCTTTTTAAGATAATTGGGAAATCAAACGTTGATAATATTTTTTCTATTGGCGTACTAACGCTGACGATCAAAGTTTTTGGGGTGGGAAGATTATGGCTTCTCATGCACTCATGGAAATAGAGCTTGTTAGCACATTTTAAAATAGACCAAGGATCGTCGATAACAGCGAGACCTTCGGAATACGCATAACGCGAAAATTGATAAGTGTAATTGTCAACGTTGGTTGTTGCACGAATAAAAAGAGCGTCAAATTGAGGAATTCTTGAATAGTCTTCTTTAGTGATAAACTCGACATAGAATCCGACTTTTTTGGCCGCATCGATAAATTTATCGAGGGCTGTTTTCCCTGATGGAGCTGCTGGCTCTTTTGGATCAATTAGAATAGCTAAATCAAATTTATATTGTTTGATTTTTGAAATGGCGAATCGGTTATGGGAAAAATATTTTTTGGCATCTTTAATTGTTCCATCATCAACAACAATGTCATTGAGAGTAAGGATGCGAATCTTTTTTAATTTCCACACTCGTTCTTTGACAAAAGTGACTTCTAATAAAGGTGCTTCAAAAAGACGGAGTATTGTTTTGGCGAGTTTTTCATAACGCGGTGGGTGACTTTGTCCAAAAATTATGCGAAAATTAACTTCCTTTTTGCAATTTTGTTTAAATGTTTCCTGAATAGCATCAAATACTTCTTCGCCAATCGATTCAGTAATGGTTTGATCAAGCGCATCTTCTAGAGTTGCTACCGTAGGTATTGGCCGAAACTCGCGAGCGGTCGCTAACAAGGAAACATAATACCCAAGTGTTTGGTAACCGAGAGAAGAACAGAGGTTGAATACTCGCAAATCTTTGGCGTTTTGGTATTTTTCGTCGTTAAGAAATTGATGAATATTTACCACTTCAAGATTTGGTATTTGTTTTAACCAAGGGTATTCGTGATCTACCACAGCTATGTTTGCGAGGTATTCTTTTTCTATAGACTCGTTTTTGATTTGGAGCAACATTTTTTCAGCGTCTTCTCCTTCCCCATAGAAATTTTTCAATATTTTGACTTTGGAAAATCCAAATCCCTTATACCAGGTAATTAATTTTTTATTATTGTGGTCAGCTTCTAAAGAAATACAGCGAACTCCGCATTCCTTCGCCTTCTCAATAATCTTTTCCATTATGAATCGGCCAAGACCGAGTCTTTGAAATTCGGGAAGGATGGAAATGGAATATATCCGCCAGGTCTTTTTGAATTTAAATACAACTGCACTCCCTACCGGGACATCCTCATCATTTTCCAATATTAAAACTGACTGGTGATGACTGCTCATACTATGTTTTAAAGATGAGGAGGAAGCTTGACGAGACTCAGGAAAGCATCTTTCCTCAAGACTTTTTAAAAACGACTCATCATTTTTTTCTGCTCGACGAATTTTCGCCATGATTTTATGAAACAACTTCTTTCTTCTTTTGATAAACTCTGCTAAGACCATTATACTTGCCATTTTTTATTTTCATACCCCCCTTTGTGTTTTTCTTAAATAAAGTGAAAGTCTTATGCTAAATAACGCTTACGTATTAAAATATGTTTATTACTTTATTTCGAAAAGGAGGACACATTTATGAGCAAGAAGTTATCAATTATTAATGTGGCAAAAAAGATTTCATTATCCAAAGAAACTCTTATTTTATACGGAGATGACAAAGCCAAGATCAACACCTCGAAAATCGTCTTCAATAATCAAAAAACAGGAGACATTGTCCTTGTCACCGCTATTACCCCGACCAAAGCAGGCGAAGGCAAAACAACCATGTCAATTGCTTTGACTGACGGATTGAATCGCATCGGGGAAAAAGCCATTCTGTGTTTGCGTGAACCATCTTTAGGCCCTGTGTTCGGCCTTAAAGGCGGTGCGACTGGGGGAGGAAAGGCATCTGTTATACCTAGCGAAGAAATCAATCTTCATTTTACCGGCGATATGCACGCTCTTACTTCTTCAATTAACCTCATAAGTGCAGTAATTGATAATCATATTTTTCACGGAAATACGTTAAACATTGATCCAAAGAGAGTAGTTTGGAAAAGAGCGTTGGACATGAATGATCGCGCCTTGAGAGATGTTCTAATCATCAGCAGCAAAAAGGGTATTCCATCTCGTCATGAGCATTTTCAAATTACCGTTGCCAGCGAATTAATGGCTATTCTATGCCTCAGTGAGAATGAAGCCGACTTCTTGCAAAAAATTAAGAATATTCTTGTTGCGTATACATATGAAAACAAACCAATTTACCTTCGTGACCTAAAAATTTCTCACGCGATTATGAAATTAATGAGAGTGGCGCTAAAACCGAACCTTGTTCAGACCTTAGAAGGTAATCCTGCCTTTATCCATGGTGGTCCATTTGCAAACATTGCGCATGGTTGCAATTCATTAATGGCTACCAAACTCGCCGCCAATCTAGCCCCTATTGTGGTTACTGAAGCTGGTTTCGCGGCTGATTTGGGGGCAGAAAAGTTTTTTGATATTAAGTGTCGTTTAGGAGGATTAAAGCCAAAGATGGCTGTCCTTGTTGCCACAATTAAAGCTTTAAAGCTCCATGGTGGTGTTGACTTCAAACATTTAGGTGAGGAGAACATTGAAGCGATGATTAAAGGAACCAAAAATGTAGAACAGCATTATCAAAATATAAAAAAATATGGCATTCCAGTTCTCATCGCGATTAATCATTTTTCCAGCGATTCCCGAAAAGAAGTCAAAGAGTTAATTAAGTGGTGTGATGATAAACACTATAAAGTGACATTTGTTGATAGTTACGAAAAAGGTTCAAAAGGAGCTATTGACTTTGCTCGACAAGTGAAACAAATGATAAAAGAAGAAAAAAGCGACTTCAAACCCCTATATTCTCTAGACTTGCCAGTTTTAAAGAAGATTGAAATCATTTCTAAAGAAATTTATCGTGCCAAAGGAATAATTGTGAGTGCTAAAGCCAAGAAAAACATAGAGTTAATTGAAAAACTTGGTTATGGAAATTTGCCAGTTTGCATTGCTAAAACACCATTGTCTTTTAGTGACAATCCAGATCTGTTAAATGTTCCAAATAACTTTAGAATTCATGTGAGAGATGCCTATGTTAGTGCTGGCGCTGGATTCATAGTTTGTCTCACCGGAGAAGTGCTGACTATGCCTGGTCTACCAAAGTTTCCATCAGCAGTGAAAATGGAAGATACAGATTATTAAAGAATTTCCAAAGAGAACCAAAGAAAAAAACTCGTTAATCAACAAACTCTGATAATGCTGATTAGCGAGTCTTTTATTTAAAGCCATTTTGCTGTATTACTCTTTTTGTTTTTTTGCCAGATAGTCCATAACTGATTTTCTGGTAATGATACCAATAAAAACGCCTTTATCATCTTCAACGGGAACGAAATTTTGATTAACAATTAAATCGATTAAATCATTCACATCTTTGTCAATTCTAATTGAAGTATTTGACCGATATGGTTTTATTTCTTTAATAGATATTTTCTCACACATTTCAAGCGAGAGATCTTTTCCCTTAATAAACCATAAGAAATCACTTGTGGATAACGTTTCGACATAGCGACCTTCTTTATCGATTACCGGAATTGAAGAGTAACGATGATGTTCCATTTTCTCGAGAGCCTGCCTAACTGAAAAAGTATCGTGAAGGTATTCTACATTGTTTTTAGGAGTTAAAAAGAACAACACGTTCATAAATAAAGTATATCACTTTTTTTGTGAGTATTATCAATATCTAATCTTGTATATATTTGAGAAACATGATTCTTAACACACTCGTATTCTTTTTATTGAAAAATACCTTTATAATTGTTTTAGTTCCAAAACGAAATCGAACGATAGGAAATCATTGAAAAAGAAACAAAAACATGAACAAGTGTAATGTATATGTAACAAAATATCCTTTTCCTTACAAAGAGGATATTTATTGTCCATTAAGAAGAGAAGAAATTGAAAAATGCCGCAATTCTGAAGTAAAAGAGCAAAAGTTTTATGTCTGGAAGCTACTTGAATATGCATTATCCGATTCTTTTGGCCTTGGGAAAAGCATACTAAGTTTTCAAAAAAAGAATAATGGGAAATGGGTTCTTGATGGGTACTTTTTCTCTCTTTCTCATAGTGGAAATATCGTTGTGGTGGCGGTTAGCGATTCTCCTGTTGGTGTGGATATTCAAAAAATTAAGAAAATTGAAGATCTAACTAAATTTAAGGCGATTATTTTTTCAGAAAAGGAAAAAGCAAAATATCGAAATGCCAATGGTGAGAAACTCATGAAGATTTGGTCTTTGAAGGAATGTGCTTTTAAAAAAAGCAATGATATAAACTTTGTTCCAAATCGTTATGAAATAGATAATCTTGCTCAGTACGATTCTTTTATATTGAAAACGCAAAACGAAAAATATATTCTTTCAACGTTATGTGACAACATTTCTGCGGTAAAATATTACTCTTTATTTGATGAGTTCAAAATATGTGAAGTCGGAAAAACTGCTTTTGTCTCTATTGTTTGCTTGAACAGCGAAAATCAAACTATATAACTTCTTCTAATCGTGGCAATGAAACGATAGCACCTTTTCGAGTAACCGTTATAGCGCTGCAGCGGTTAGCGAACTCCATCGCCTCTTTAATGCTTTTATCCTGACTTAAAGCGGTGACAAATGCGCCAAGAAAAGAATCTCCAGCCGCCGTTGTGTCTACCGCGTTAACCTTAACTGAGGCGATTTTTAATTGGGTTTCTCTATTGATAAAAAGTGACCCGTTTTTTCCGAGAGTAACAATAAGATTATTTAGACCCTTGTTTAAAAGTGACCTAGCCATTTCCTGATAATCCGAATTTTGTTTTCCAACAAAACTAGTAAGTTCATGCTCGTTAGGAACAAAATAGTCGATAAAAGGAAATATATCATCAGGTAATTCGTGATAAGGTG